>VOFB01004748.1_pt1 | contig 42690 bp, 39 predicted proteins | sample 5384141 | NCBI WGS metagenome assembly VOFB01 (sample SAMN12384721, study PRJNA508395) | human gut metagenome | isolation source: healthy gut A | host: Homo sapiens
TTGTCCGCATACCCGTCCTCCCGGGTCTTGATGAAATAGGCTAACTATATGATAGACAGTACGTGTCCTTTGCATTCATTAGCTTTTCAAAGACTCTTATGCAAAAAGATAAAATAATATGCGCAGAGAATTCTCTCATTTGCTTTTTTCACTTAGGCGTTCCAGCTATCAACGGTATTCTATCTGATTGTTACGCAAGATGTCAAGCGCTTGCAACCGCATCAGGCGGGATTGGAGGAGCGCAAGTTCTTACAGTTTTTATATAAATAACAGGTGACGAAGGCAACGGTTTTTGTCAGTATCTTGCACTAATTTTCTTTACTTCAAATAACCATTGCAAAAGTACAAAAAATTGGAATAATTAGAAACACTTGATATATCATAATTTAGTACGATATTATCATTTCAATCTATCCAGCCCTCTTTCTCATCGTCTTTGGTCACCGGCGTCCGGCGGATAACCCACCGCAGGAAAATATAGAACAGGACGAGGAATACCGCCCAAAGAAGTAGCCATTTCATAATAAACATATCATTTTCGCCCAGTTCGCGCTTGAGCTTGCGCGAGTCGATGGCGTACCTCATATCGTGTCCGGCACGGTCGGTGACATGGGTAATCAGTTTTTCGGATGTCCCCTCGGGATTCCCCAGCAGCCTGTCCACCGTCCTGACGATCACCCGTATCAGGTCGATGTTCTTCCATTCGTTGAAGCCCCCGATGTTATACGTATCGGCGACCTTACCCCTGTGGAAGATCACGTCGATGGCCCGCGCATGGTCTTCGACATACAGCCAGTCGCGCACGTTCTCGCCACGGCCGTACACGGGCAGCGGCTTTCGGTGGCGGATGTTGTTGATGAACAGCGGAATGAGCTTCTCCGGAAACTGGTAGGGCCCGTAGTTGTTCGAGCAGTTGGTCACCAGCGTCGGCATCCCGTACGTGTCGTGGTAGGCTCGCACGAAGTGGTCGGACGAGGCTTTCGAGGCCGAGTAGGGGCTGTGCGGCGCGTACTTCGTCTCTTCGGTGAAGAACTCCTCGCCGAAGGGCCCGCCGCCGCTCTCCCCGCCCGCAGCATCTCCCTCGGGACGTGTCAGCTCCAGCGCCCCGTACACCTCGTCGGTGGAGATGTGGTAGAACAATTTGCCCTCCCACTCTCCGTCCCAGTATTCCCGTGCCGCCTCGAGCAGCGAGAGCGTACCCATGACGTTCGTACGCGCGAAGGTGAACGGATCCCTGATCGAGCGGTCGACATGGCTTTCGGCCGCAAGGTGGATGACCCCGTCGATGTCATACTGCCCGAACAGCGCCCGCAGCATATCCAGGTCGCAGATGTCCGCCGCCCGCGTAATCAGGATAGTGCGTTTCATGGGTTATTTTCTGTGAGTCGTTTCATGCAGTAGATCAAAGCCTCCCTCCAGTGCGGGATATCCATTTGGAAGGTCTCCTTGAAGCGGGTCTTGTCCAGCACCGAGTAGGCCGGGCGGGTGGCCTTCGTGGGGTATTCCGACGTGTGGCAGGGGATGATGCGGCATATGTCATGTCCCGCGGCCGCGGCGATCTCCACCGCGAAGTCGTACCACGAGCACACGCCCTCGTCGGTGAAGTGGTACACCCCCTCGTTGCCCGCATAGCGCCCCGCCTCGATCAGGGAGAAGATCGCAAGCGCCAGGTCTCCGGCGTAGGTCGGAGTGCCCACCTGGTCGAAGACCACGCGCAGCGTCTCACGCTCCGAGGTCAGCCGCAGCATCGTCTTCAGAAAGTTGTTCCCGTACTCCGAATAGAGCCACGCCGTGCGCAGGATCAGGTAGCGGCACCCCGGAGGCCTTCACGGCCGTTCGCCCGCCAGCTTCGTACGCCCGTAGGCTCCCAGCGGCGAGGGAGCCGTATCCTCCCTGTAGGGCGTATGGGCCGTGCCGTCGAAGACGTAGTCCGTCGAGACGTGGAACAGCGTCGCGCCCGTCGCCTTGGCCGCTGCATTCAGAAGGAATGCCGCGGCCTTGTGGTTCAGCAGCTCCGCACGCGGTTCGTCTTCCTCGGCCCGCTCCACGTCGGTGTAGGCCGCGCAGTTTACGATAACGTCGATGCGCCGCTCCTCGACCGTTCGCAGAACGGCAGCCGCATCGGTGATGTCTAGTTCCGCGACGTCCGTACAGAAGTAGTTGTGGGGCGAGACGCCGCCCAGACTGCCGCAGGAGCGCCCAAGTTGTCCGTTCGCTCCCGTAATCAGGATATTCATAAGCATAGTAGTCCGTAATATAAGTCCGGAAAAGTTCCGCGGCCTCTTCGCCTATCTTTTTTGGGGACGATCGTGAGGGCGACATCCCCCGGTGCCGGGTGCCGGTCGATACGGCGCCTTCGCGGGGTCGTCCCAATGGCGTCGTTCTCGATTCGGAGGCATAGAGGTCCTGTGACGACGGAAATGTCATCTGGAATTGCATTTGTCGCTTTAGCACCGAGAAGCCGTGTCCAAATATGCCCCGCTTCTGAAGAGATTGCCATTTGTTGTCCTATCGATATTCCATTTCGCGCATCGTAAAACCGCCCGATCGTGGGCGAGCCCCGGCCGATTTCCAGTTTATAAGCGATCTCTTAGCACGCCGCTCCAAAATAAATAACAGCTTTAGGACCGATTTCGACCAGCACAAACTTTCTTATAAAGAAAAGCCCGATTAAGAACGCCGGAATATTCGATTTGGAACAACTCGTTGTCCTAACGAAATATCCACTGCATAGAAGTTTGATTCGACCTGTAATGCCTCCTTTTTGTTGCCTAACGAGGGGGGAGACGGATTCTGACGACTGAAATTGTCGGTTCCTTTTGAACCTGTAATAAAAAGCCATCGGAAATATCGAGGAGACTAGTATTATTTGTTTGAATAACACTAGGAACAGAAATACAAAAAATAAAGTCGTCATAAACTATAATAGTTCGTATTATAGTCGGGTTTCGTCGGCCTCCGACAGCAGCAGGTACTGCCCGCTGTCCTTGAGCATCGGCTGCGACATCTTCGGGGCCGACGCCGTGATGCCCAGCCGTTAAGGCGTCGTTCCAGGCATGGCGCCCTCCGATTGGGACCGTGGGGTTGTCGATGACCTGTATTGGAACGTCGCTTCGTCGCTCAGAACGGCGAAGCCGTGCGCGAAGCCCCGCGGAATGAAGAACTGACGCTTGTTGTCTTCCGTCAGCTCCACCGCCACGTGGCGGGAACGTGGGGGAGCACGCGGCGGATATCCACCGCGACGTCGAGCACGCGGCCCGGACCACGCGGACGAGTTTCGACTGGGAGTACCGCCCCTTCTGGAAATGGAGGCCCCGCAGCACGCCGTAGCGTGAGTGCGATTCGTTGTCCTGCACGAAGCGCACGGGACGGACCTCTGCGTCGAAGCGGCGCTGCAGCGTCGAACTCCGCGCCCCGCGCGTCGCCGAAAACCGTCGACCTATGGCGGTAGCCGAAGACCGTAGTTTAAATTTTAAGATCAGTTGACCGTATAATCGTACCGCCTCGCGAAGAGGCCCGTATTTGTTTAAGCACTTGTATATAACGCGGAAGATGTTGTCAAACTACCAGAACCAGAACCCACAGAGTCATGCCGATGAAATAACCGGACGGACAGGAAAGCCTGGGCCATATACCGTCCGGGGACGGCTGACGGCTTTGCTGATGCAAGAACTGCAGTAGTCGGAGCCGTAGCCCAGCAGACATTTCCGAAACATCTGGATCATAATACGCGACAGAGTCGGTAGATTATGTATGTATACAGCCAAAGTAATCGAGGCCTGGGCCAGCGAGTCGTGCGTGCCCGTGTCGAGCCACGCGAAGCCGCGTCCGAGGGTCTGGACTTTCAGTTGGCTGTCTTGCAGAAAGACTTGGTTTACAGTCGTGATTTCCAGTTCGCCTCGGGCCGAAGGTTTGATCTTTTTAGCCACATCGACTACTTTGTTGGGATAGAAGTAGAGTCCCACTACGGCATAGTTGGATTTGGGATTGGCCGGCTTTTCCTCGATCGAAAGGCAGTTGCCGTTTCCGTCGAATTCCGCCACGCCGTAACGCTCCGGATCATCGACCCAGTAGCCGAATACGGTGGCCTTGTTCTCCTCTTCGGCCGTGCGGACCGCTTCCCGGAGCATCGTCGAGAAACCCGAGCCGTGGAAGATGTTGTCGCCCAGAACCAGACAGGCGGAATCGCTGCCGATGAACTTCTCGCCGATGATGAAAGCCTGAGCCAGTCCGTCGGGCGAAGGCTGTTCGGCGTATTCGAACCGAACGCCGTAATCCGATCCGTCGCCCAGCAGACGCCGGAAAGCCGGCGGCGGCACGGCATACCAGGAAGAGATCGGCCCGATGCCCCACAAACCGCGGAAGTCGTTTATGCAATAGCCGCCGACAAAGACCAGCAGCAGCACGACGACGATCTCGATCAAAAACCGCAGGGAAGGGGAAAGGTTCAGAATATCGTCCATCGTGCCGGTATAGAGCATCGCCATCATGGCCATAATTACGACCGGCAGACCGGAGCAGTCCACGACAGCACTCATGCTCCCGATAGCGATCACGACCCCGAAGAAGACGGCGACGCCGCCGAGGACAGGAACCGGCGTACGCTGCAATTTACGGGCATCCGGATTATCGACGATGTTTTTCAACAGCGCGATCTTCACCAGTTTAGGGTGGATCCAGCCGACTAAGAAAAGGGCTATAAAGAAAGGAATGATGACTGTGTAGCAAAGAGGCGTTGTCATACTGATTCATTTTATTATCCGGAAAAGGAAGAGGTTTTACATCGACAGCAATCAAATGGAAAATTCAACAGGCTTTATCATTTATGCGATATGCCGTTCCATTTCAGCCTCCAGTCGCGCCCCGATACTTTCGGCAATACAATGTATGACATAAGAAGTGCAATAATACCATGCGTCGCCGCGCACGGGCAGCGTCAGGCTGTAATCGTACATGAACCGGGCGATCCGCCACGCTGCGGGTTTATCGACAGGGAGGGCATTGCCCTGCAATGCGACCTCGTACATCCGCCCCAGCGTACAGAGGTACCCCTCGTCGAAATTCAGGGGGTCGGCAGGGACGCATACGCACCTGCGGTAATACCCCGCCGCCCGCCTTGTCGCGGTATCGTTCCCCAAGTCGGGAAACATCCAGGCAACCCGGTTCATCACCCCGATACGTTCCAATGCGACCTCGGACGACACCCCCGGCCAGCAGCCGTCAGCATCCAGGGCGGATGTCCAGCCGGCCAACTGCCGTTTCAGGAACAGCAGGTATTCGTCATCGGCAGCCGGCGCGGGATAGAGCAGGTCGGCCGCGCACATGCAGACGCCCGTCTGCTGAAACAGACCGTTTTCCGGTCGGGCACCGACGACACCCATAAAATCCCGTACAAGAGCGTCCGCAGCCCGGTAACAACAGTTCTTCTTCCGCAGATCGGCGGGAAATACCGTTTTGCAGGCAAGCGAATACATGGCATGTACCATCCGGCTACGGATCGCTGTATCGGGCTCGTGTTCAGAGCGTTCAGACAGCACCCAGAACAAGCTATCAATTCTGTTGCGGAAGGTTTCCTCCGTACCGAATTCCCCGGCAGGCGCCACGGACGACACCAATTCATAGCCCGCGACAAAAGCCCTTGCCAACGACACCAGGCGCACGTTCGTCGCTTGGGCGGGATCGGCATCCAGCAGCAACGGCAGCATTTTTTTCAGGTAATTCGGTGTCATGTCAGTAATTTATCGGAACCGGAACAGTTCTTTTTGCAGGCTTATAGTGCCAAGGATCATATTTTTTCGACCAACGCGGACGGAATGGAAGCGGTAGCGACCGCCGTGATGCCGTCGATCTTGACGACGACACGTCTGTCCCGGGTGTTTTTCACCCGCATGAACGTGCCTTCGACACCCATGAATACGCCGTCCTTAATCCTCACCTTGTCGCCTTTCGACAATGCGACCTCTTCGGGCGAAAGGAAAATCACCGGTTCGTCGATATTGGCGGCCACGGCAATAAAATTGCGCATCTGGGACTCGGGCACGGTCATAATCTGGTTCTCGCCGTTTTGCTGATGCATCACATAGCGCAGAATCGGCAGCCTGAATGTCTTCAGGTCGTCGATAACTTCACGCGTGGAACGGACGAAAATATAGTTGTGCACCGCAACTTCCCGTACCCGGGAAAACCGGCCCTTGGAATCCCGGCGGCGTACGACCCTTACCGGCACGAAATTCTCGATATCCAGTTTGTCGAGATACTCCTTGGTAGAGAGTTCGCGCTGATAGGTAACCCGAAGCACATACCATTTGGTATCTGTATCCTGACAGTCCATTATTGCGATCCGTTAAGTCGGTATTCGGCACCCGAAAAGGGCGTATAGTTGAGAAAAAAAAGCGTTCCATGGGGACATCGAAAACCTCGTAAAACCAAGATTTTCAATCAATTGCGCGCCTCCCATAAGAACACTTCCGTATTTTAAAGTGCGGTCTCTATATAAAGATAGGTTTGTCTTGATTACTATCTGATAATCAATTATATAACATATAATAAAATTATTTTTACCGACCTTTTCGTTTATTGCATCGCTTGTCAAATGCGAAAATCGGATTATCAAAAAGAGCACTGAATTCATCCCGATTGGCTGAACAATTCGCCAAGTGGACAATCGGGTCAAAGATGGTAAGTTTTTGATAATCAACTTATTTTCGCATCGACAAGCGATGCCGGGAACAAAAATATGATTTAAAAAATTTGGGCATATGCTTTATTTTAGTACTTTTGCAAAAATGAAGGTCTCTTATATAGAGACCTTACACGTATAAGGATGCTATCAGGCTCCGGTTCGCCTGGTCGATAACGGAGTTTTCGAGCGAGGCCAGGTAAATCTGCGTGGTTTTTTCCGAAGCATGTCCCATTCCCGCACTGATGACCGACAACGGAATGTTATGGTTCCGGGCTGCGGTCGCCCACGTATGCCGCGAGGTATAGGAGGAGAGCGGGACTTCGAGCCCCAGCAAACCGGACAGCTTTTTCAACCGACGATTATAATAGTCAAGGGCCGTACGGTATTGGGAAAACGCCCTGACCGGATCGTCCGAACTGAGCAGCGGAAAAACATAGCCGGATATGCGCCCTGCACCGGCATAGCGCCCGATAAGCTTCGCGATGCAGGGCTCGATACGGATAACGAGGCGCTGCCCGGTCTTGCGGCGAACATAACGGATCGTATCCCCGACGATATCCTGATTCCTCAGGAAGGCAATGTCCACGAACGCCATCCCGCGCGTGCAATAACTGAAAATAAAAATATCCCGGGCCAATGCCAGGGACGGGGAGTGTGTCAGATCCAGCTGCCGGAGCCGCACGACGACATCCTCGCCGACGGCACGCTTGCAGGTCTGGTCGACACCGGTGTACACATGCCGGAAAGGATCGGCCTGTGGCACGACATCCTCCTTCACGGCCCTATTATAAACCGCACGCAATATCCGCATATAAAACGAGACGGTATTGCGGACAACGCCCCGGCGCCGGAGCCAGTCGTCATACTGCCCCACAAGCCGTTCATCGACGAGCGAAAAGGGAATATCCCGTCCGCCCAGGAAATCGGAGAAACTCCCGAGTGTCCGCCGGTAGTTGCGCGCCGTCCCCAACTTTCCGTTCGCCTCGAGCCTTGCGGCCTGCGTTTCGACATAGGCGAGCACGGTGCTCCGCCGGGACTTGCGGAACCGATCGACCACATCGCTGAGCGAGTATCCTTCCCGCCGGAATTCAAGATCCCGGATGATCGTATGCAACAGACACAAATCACGGTCGATCCGCTGCTGCACGGACAGCAACGCATGGGCTTCGCCCGAAAGGGGCGTGATGACACACCCGCGCCTTGCATCCCACTGCCGGGGCTGGAGACGCATGGAGGTAGTTATCTGCTGCGATTTGCGCCGATGGCAAAGCTGGTAATATATTACTCCCGCTTTCCCGCCGACCGACGATTCCCTGAGCTTGACTTTTACTGTTGCCATACATTTTAGTTGTTTATGGTTAGAATTGGAATTTTCCACGCCGCCGGAGGTGCACGGATGCATGTCCCGGCGGGATCATGGCAGCAAAACTAACCATCGGACAATTTAAAAAGGCTGAAAAATATGTTATTCGGCCATAACGGCATTGCGTCCAAGGTATTCCGGACAAGAAAATCCCTCGCAGCACAAGGCACCGGCGGACGGGACACGACAGACGTGTAGGCCGCAAACCGGACAGGCAGGACAGAGCAGGCCACAGACAAACGGAGCCGGCAGGACACGGCGGACAGGACAGCGAACGCACGGAAAGGACGGACGGATCGACAGATCGACGGGGCAGGGTTGGCGGACGGCAAACGACAGACGAGCATTACAGCCCGGCCGGAAGCATGAAAAGCCCCCGGAACTTCGGTTCCGGGGGCTATGGAAAGGCATCTGCCGGGGATTATCCCAGCATCGGTTTCAGCACGCCGAACAGCACGAGCGCGATGAGGAACGTAACGACGATATTGAAAGCCTGGGCGGCGAGGAACGCCCACAGCAGATTGCGGTTCTCCCGGGAAACGATATCCTTGAGGCGCGTATCGAGCCCCACGCAGACGAAGGCCAGCGAGAAAAATACCGTCGAGAACATTTTGGCGACCCCCGGCTCGGCAAGTTTGCCCCTGGCATCGGCCGTGAAAAGGCCGTTTCCCTGCAATACACTGAATACCAGCGATGCGGCAACGAAGCCGATGATGAATTTCGGGAATTTCTCCCACACGATCCCCAGCGACGGGGCCTGCCCGGCCTTATCGCCGCGGCGCGTCGAGAGGTAAAGCGCGATGAAGAACGCCACCACGCCGATCAGTACGTTCTGCGCAGCCTTGATGATGACGGCATGCTGGTTGGCCACTTCGCCCACGATCATGCTCGATGCGGCGACACCCGACGTAGTGTCGATCGTACCGCCGATCCACGCCCCGGCGACCTCCTGCACGACATGCGGATCGTCGAAAATATGCGGCAGGATCGCATGCGCCAACCACGGCATCAGATAGATCATCGGCACGACGACGATCAGCACCAGCGAAACGATGTACGAAAGTTTCCGGTCGTCGCCGCCCGCCACGCGGGCCGCCGTGATACAGGCCGACACGCCGCAGATCGAGACGCCGCTCGAAAGGATCATCGCCGTACGCTCGTCGACCTTCATGCGGCGCGACACCCAATAGGCGAAGAACCACACGACGGCGACCACCAGACAGGCCTGCGCCAGACCGAAGACGCCCGACTTCATCACGTCGCTGAAAAGGATCGTGGCACCGAGACATACGACGCCGATCTTGATGTAGAATTCGCCCTGAATCGCGGGTTTCATCCACTCCGGGACCCGCCACACGTTGCGGATCACCAGACCGAAGAGCACCGAGAAGAAAACCGACTCGAAGCCGTAATACGACACGGAGGGGATCTTGGCGACGATCTGCGCCAGCAACGAGACGGCGAAGACGACCACGAGCGACGCAAGCAGCCCCCTGAGCGGTCGCCGCAGCATCAGGCACCCGGCATAGAGCACCACCAGCACGATGGCGAAGAGACAGGCGATATTGCTCCACGCAGCGCCGCCCAGCAGCGTCGCGGGGACTTTGGGCAGCGCGGAAGGTGCTACCGCGGCCAGCACCAGCAGGGGAATGCTCACCCAGACTACCACCCAGTCCTCGACCCGGAATTGTTCCATCCACTTTTTCATCTTTATCATTTTTTCAGGTTAAAATATGCCGGAGAGCATCAGTGCCACCACATTGCGACCGGCGACATCCCGCGCGGCGAAATCTTCGTAGGTGTAATCCAGCTGGCAGCGCAGGTATTTCACAGGTTGCCACGTAAGCCCGGCCGTATAATTGGTCTGGCGGCTCGAACCGCGGGAGCAGTCTTCGAGAAAGGTATCGTACCGCACCGTCGGCAACAATGTCCGGGCCACGCGCCAGCCGGCCACGGCATACCACCCCTCGCTGTCGAGGCCGCCCGTCGTGCCGCAGATGTATTCGCCGCGCAGGACGAGGCGCCCGTAATCGTAGCAGGCACCGGCACCGTAACGGATGCGCTTCAGGTAATCCTCGCCGTACTCGCCCCAGTAGTACGATCCCGCGAACTGCAATCCGGCGACGGGCTTGACCGTAAAGCGCGCCACGATGTCCTTGCTTTTGTTCTTATCCTTGACGTTCAGCCCCTCGCCGTTGAAAACGCCGAAGTTGTAGTTCAGGATACTGTATCCGTCGCGCTTGAAAAATCCTCCGAACAGCTGCGCGCCCATGTCGCGGCCAGTCATCCTTTTCATAACTATCCCTCCTATCTTTTATTTGGTCTCTCCAAAATTACAATTCCCTTAGAACACTTCCCGCAGGATCCGCACCGACTGCACCGCGCTGATGGCATCGAGGTGATAGCCGAAATAGACCAGCACGGCATTGAGAAACTCGACGCGCTGCGTGCGGTTGAGGCCGATTTCGGCCAGGCAACGCACGTCGCACTCCATCATATCGCGCAGAATACGCGTACATTCCTGTGTCATAAAACTAACGTGCTGCGGCCGAGTTTTGGTATAAAGTCCCTCTCACGGATATCGAACCAATCGCCGGCCGAGTAGTCGTTGCCCGGGCAAAAACCCAGGAAACGGCTCAGGTTGGCCAGGAACCAGAGGTGGAAATTGGCCACCCCCTCGTCCATCGAATCGAGCGCCCCGACACAGTTCCACACAAAATCGAAAAGCGCCTGGTTGGGTTCGTCGTATTCCCTGACGAGGCGGTACAAAACCTCTGCCATGAAGAGCGCCATGGTCGATTTGCGCACGTCGAAAGGCAGGCTTTGCAGTACAAAGCCGCCCTGCACCTCCTTGAAACGGTGCATCTGCTGACGCGACGATTCGAGCCCTTCGAACTCGACCGGGAACATCGGCTGGAAAAGTGCCAGCTTCGAGCCCCGCCCATTGCGGCTGCGCACGCCCTGCACCATGTAACTGCGGCGGCCGCCGGCGTCGGTCAGGAGGTAGACGACCATCGACGAATCGCCGTATTTGAGCGTATGGAGAACTACCCCGCGCCCCTTGTACGTCTTCACCTACCCTTTGCGCACGTGAACCATCATCCACCCCTCCCTGGCAGCGGTCGCCACCGGGCGCAGGCCCAGTTCCCCGGCACAGGCGACTATCGCCGGGACGTCCTGTTCCAGGAAACCGCTCATCACCAGGTCGCCGCCCGGCTCCAGCGCTGCGGCATAGGCCGGCATGTCGGCCGTGAGGATATTGCGGTTGATATTGGCCAGGATGAAGCCGTAATGCCGTCCGGCGATGCGGCGCACGTCGCCCAGCATCGGCGTAATGCGGTCCGCGACACCGTTGGCGGCGATGTTCTCGCGGCAGTTGGCGTCGGCCCAGTCGTCGATATCGACCGCATCGACATGGGCGGCACCGCATTTGGCAGCGACGATCGACAGCACACCCGTACCGCTGCCCATATCGAGCCCGCGACGGCCTGCGACACCCAGGTCGAGCACGGCACGCGACACGAGCCAGGTGGTCGCGTGGTGCCCCGTGCCGAACGACATCTTGGGCATGACGACCACCTCCATCACCCCTGCGGGGGCAGGCTCATGGAACGGTGCCCGAATCAGCAGGCGCCCTTCGACGTCCACAGGCGGGAAATTGCTCTCCCAGACGGCGTTCCAGTTCTGCGTCTCGATGGCGATATAGCGTCCCTGCACGCCGTAATGCGCCAGCAAGGCATCGACCTCGCCTTGCAGTCGGCCAACCGCTCCTGGGGGATATAGGCCTTGAGCGTCCCCGCATCGGCCTCGAAACTCTCGAAGGGATAGTCGGCCAGCTCGGCGGTCAGGATCTCGGCCTGCAGGTCGTCCGAAAAGGCAATATTCAAGGATATATAGTTCATATTATGTAAAATTTATCTATCTTAGCCCGGACAAAGTTAGCGATAATCTCGGAATATAGCAGGCAAAGGATGGCAGAAAATACGAAAAAGTGGGAAGAGACGGGACGTCGTTACCGGACCTATATCAAACTCGAAAAACGTCTCTCGCAAAACACCGTGGAATCGTACATGCGCGACCTGCGCCAGTTCGCGCACTTCATCCTCCGCCAGTACGACGTCGCGCCCCGCAAGGTCGAGGGGACGATGATCGAACGCTACATGGGCTGGCTTTTCGAGCGCGGCCGCGAAAAAACCTCACAGGCCCGCTGCCTGTGCGGCATCCGCAGCTTCTTCAATTTCCTGCTCATAAGCGACCAGATCGAGGCGTCGCCCGCCGAATTCGTCGACACGCCGAAATTCGGGAGGCACCTGCCCGACGTCCTCACCACCGCAGAGATCGACCGCATCATCGCCACCGTGGACACGCGCACGACCAAGGGCATACGCGACAGCGCCATGCTCGAAGTGCTCTATTCGTGCGGGCTTCGCGTCTCGGAGCTCACCTCGCTACGGCTTTCCGACCTCTTTTTCGGGGAGGGCTACATCCGCGTCATCGGCAAGGGCGACAAGCAGCGGCTGGTGCCGATCAGCACCGTCGCACGCGACAAGATACAGCGCTATCTCGAAAAGCGCCGCAGCGCACGTTCGGGCGAGGAGACGGTGTTCCTCAACAACCGCGGCGGACAGCTCACGCGCGTGATGGTCTTCACGATCCTGAAGCGGGCCGCCGAGCGCGCCGGCATCGACAAGCACATCAGCCCGCATACGTTCCGGCACTCGTTCGCCACGCACCTGCTCGAAGGGGGCGCCAGTATCCGGCAGGTACAGGAGATGCTCGGACACGAAAGCATCCTCACCACCGAAGCCGCTTTTGTCCACCGAGGCGTTGCTATTGAGCCAGATGTAGGTCTTGCCGTCGGAAGCCTCCTCGGCGACGATCTGCGTGCCGTGACCGAAGTACTTGAGGATCATGCAGTCGGATTGCGCATTCAGCCCCGGACCCGCGGCGCGGCAGATGTTGAGCGTCGCGCCGTCGGAGCCGACCTGCGAGTAGTAGATGCTGCCGCTTTCGGTCAGGTCGAAGCCCTGCATGATGCGCCGAGGAGCGTACAGCAGTACGTTCTTGCTGTAGATAATCCCGTCGGAGAGCGGGGCCGCGAGCGCAGCCGAGGGGTCGAGCGGCGGTTCCTGCAGCGTGGCGACCGTACAGCGGGCCGAATAGCTGCGGTAGCGGGCCGTAATGACGGCCGTGCCGAAGGCGCGGAGCGTCACCAGTCCGGTTTGATCGACCGTGGCGACCGTCTGGTCGGAAGAGCTCCACTTGAGCGTGACTCCGGCATCGGCGGGACGGGTCGCGGCGACCAGTTGGAACGACTGCCCGACGGTAAGTTCCAGATCCTTCTCGTTGAGTTTGAGCGACGTGATCTGCACCGGCTTGTCATCCGAGGAGCATCCGGCGCCCGCTGCGGCCGAAACGACGGCCAGCAACAGCAGAGTGAGGTATTTTTTCATACTGTTCGTTGTTTTCATCAGTTCATGTTCTCATCGACGACCGACACCGAGAAAGTGCCCTTCAGGCGCGTCGAACCGCCTCCGCCCGTAGTGATCGTATTGTTCGCCGTGATGCGCACGTTGGCCGAAACCCGGTAGCGTATCCAGAGCGTACCCGAATTGATCGTGACCTCGACGGGGAAGTCGTACGAGAAATAGCCCGTATTCCCGCCTTCGAAAAGCGGACTGTCGTAGGCGCGGACATGGTAGGTCACCTCGGTATTGTTGAAGGTTCCGCTCTTCGCGCCGCCGGCCTGCCGCCAAGTCTGCCCGTCGGCCGAGTACTCGATCAGGAAGAACCCCGCCGAAGAACCCGAACCGCCGATGCTGCCCGTACAGTTGATCTTCGTGCCGGAGACGAGGTATTTCACCGGAATCTTCTGCAGCCAGTAATCGCCGGTATAGAGCCCCTTGAGATAGGCGTGCCCGTCGTTGTAGCCCCAGCTGTTGACCGCCGAAGCCGTCTTGGCATCGGCTTCGACGACCGTGATGTAGGCGCGGCCGTCCTCCGAAACCAGACTGTGCGACGCGGTTACCCAGTCGGGCTGCCGGGCTTTCAGGGCATTGACGTCCTCGGTACTGCCCTTGACGGGACAGAACTCCCACGTCACGGGAAGCCCCTCGATCGGCATTTCGCTCATGGCGTACACCTTGGCGCGGGCCGTACCGATCTGCACGCCGTCCACCGACACGGCGAAGGCCGCATAGCCCGGCACGGTCGGCGTTCCCGCAATGTCGAGCGCCACCGTAGCGCCGCCGTTGACGAGCCGGACCGAGGCGCCGGTCACCGAAAGGCCCTGCGAATCGCCGCTCAGGGTGCAGCTCACGTCGATCGTCTCGTCGCCGTAGGCATTGGCGTAGGTGAAGCAGAGGCGCGATTTCGAAGGCTCCTGCTCGATGAGGTTGCCTTCGACATAGGGCGCGCCGTAAACGACAGCGCCGTCGGCCTGCGTGACCGTGATCGGATATTGCCTGCCGCCGCTTTCGAGGTAGATGGTCGCCGTGCGCTCGGCGGAGCGGTTGTGCGTGGCCGAAACGGCGATCCACTCGAACGCGCCGCTGCCGACGCCTTCGGAGGGAGAGGTCGAAAGCCATCCGGCGTCTTCGGGAATCACGGTTCGCCAGCTGCCGTTGCAGCGGAGCGTGATCTGCTTGGACGAGGCCAGACAGCTGGCGAAGCGGATCGAATCCGTCTCGCGGACCAGATAGCTGTCATCGTCGTCGCTGCACGCCGTCGTCAGCGCCGCGCACCCGGCGGCCAGCAGCAAAAACTGATATATTCGTTTCATGATTTTCATTTTTCAGGTTCGCAATCGTTTATTTCTTCCAGCCCGGATTCTGGCCCAGCGCGGGATTGTCGTTGAGGGCCGTGGTCGGGATCGGCCGCACGTACTTCTTGTCGTCACACTTGCGGTTCATGCGGATGTAGCACTCGATATAGCCGCTGTCTCCGTCGGTAAGCGCATAGTCGCCGCCCAGCACCCGGTAGGTCACGCCCGGCTCCGTCACCGGGGGATTTTCGCGCACGAAGCAGACGTCGCCCGAACCGTCGCCGTCCATGTCGTAGACCTTGCCCAGTTCGCCCACATAGACCCCGTACCACGGGCGTTCCAGCAGCCGCCCCATGCCCCAGCGCATGTCGTCGTCCCAGCGGCAGTTTTCGAGCAGCAGCTCGATGCCGCGTTCGCGGCGGATCTCCAAGATGGCCATGTCGGTCGTGGTGTTGAGGAAGTATTCGGCCATGTAGGGATCGTAGGCCGAAGGCATCGCGCCGTCCACCCCGGCGCGTTCGCGCAGGAGTTTGATCGTGGCGTTCCAGACCGTCTCGCTGAATTCGCCCAGTTCGGCCTTGGCCTCGGCGTAGTTGAGCAGCACCTCGGCATAGCGCAGGATCGGGATGCTGGTGGCGCAGGGAGCCGTATTGCTGTCCATCGAGGTATCGTCGATGACCCACTTGATGGGCTGGTAGCCCGTCACGCAGTAGCCGAAATCGGGGGCGTAGGGCGTATTGACGTTGTTGTTCCTGCGCGTATAGCCCGGATAGCGGATGCTCTGCATCAGGCGGTAGTCGCGGTTTTCGAACTCGTCGGCAAAGAGGGTTTTCTCATACCCCGCCTTGTCGGTGAAACGGCTGCCGTCCCGGTTGAGGTAGGTATTGACGAACTGGCGCGTGAGCGAGTAGCTGCCGTACTGCATATTCACGAAATAGGTATTGAGAATATGCGTGGCGTTGAGCGAAGCGTCGTAGGCACGCGCCCAGATGACCTCGCCGGAGGCGACGCTCTCGCTGGTGAACAGACTCCGGTATTGCGTGGCGACCTTGGCCGGATCGGAAACCAGCGCATATTTGCCCTCGCCCATCAGCGTTTCGCAGGCGTCGGCGCAGGCCCGGAGGTACATCTCCGACTCGTCGGCCGTCCACGGCTTGCCGGTCGAGGGATCGTTCGCGTGGTATTTGCGGAAAGTGCCTTCGTAGAGACAGCAGCGGGCCTTGAAGGCCAGCGCCACGTTGCGGGTGATGCGCACCGAATTGACTTCGAGCTTGGCGTTGGTGATGCAGTGCGTCGAGGCGAAATCGAGGTCTTCGAGCACCTTGCGCATGACGTATTCCCGCGAATCGCGCGGCTTGTAGAGCGCCTCGCGGTCGTTGGCGTCGATCTCCCTGTCATACCACGGCACGGCCCCGAAGGTCTTGACCTTGTTCATGTAGAAATAGGCGCGCCAAAAGCGTGCGACGCCTTCGTAATGGTCGAGAATCGCCTCGCCGGCCGCAGCCCGGCGGAAGTTGCCGAGGAAGTAGTTGATGTTGCGCAGGTCCTCCCAACTGCCCGTGGACCAGCCCGACTGGTCGTCGGCGTCGAAGTTGTCGGTGAGGTACTGCCACTCGCCGCGCCAAGCCATGTAGTCGGCGCGGGCGTCGCCCGTGGCCACGGAAATGGCGGTCGGGATCATGGTTTGCAGAAATCCGTTGGCATAGGCCTCCAGATCGCTCTCGTTGCGGAAATAGGAGGGAGCGTCGATCTTATTGGGGTCTCCGGCGGTCAGGAAATCCTCGCAGGAGACAAGCCCCGCGGCGACCGACAGAATCAGAAACAGCTTTTTCATCGTTTGCATGGTTTGAGAATTAGAACGTGAGGTTGAGACCCAGCGTCACGGTGCGCAGCATCGGATAGCTGTAACCGTCGCCCTCGGTCGTACGGAAGTCGGAGTCGCCCGCGTTGATGACTTCGGGGTCGTAGTTGTCGCAGTATTTGAACATCGGCGAGGAGGTCCAGAGGTTTTCGCCCGAAACATAGACCTTCAGCCCCTTGATCCGCATCTTGCGGCAGATATGGGCCGGGAAGGTGTAATCGACGGTCAGGTTTTTCAGGCGGATGTACGACACGTCCTGCATGTAGCGGTCGTTGGGCGTGGTCAGCACGCGGTTCACCGAGCTTTCGTTGGTCTGGTAAGCCGAATAGCGGGGCCAGTAGGCCGTGTCCCAGTTGTCCAGCTCCTCACTGTAGACGTTGCTGCCCGTATGGGCCTTGAGCATGTAGCCGAACGGACGGTTGTACTGCCCCCAGAAGTAACCCGAATCGTAGCGCGGATACCAGTTCTTCTTGGCGACGCCCTGCCAGAAGGTCGAAATGCCGATGCCGTTCCAGTTCAGATTGACGTTGATGCCGTAATGGTAGCGGGCCGAGGTGTTGCCGATGACGGTCAGGTCGCCGTGGTCGGAGAGCGTCTTGGCGCCCTGATCGATCTTGCCGTCCTCGTTCAGGTCGGCGAACTTGACCTGACCGGGGCGCGTCACCTTGTCGGAGGATTGCAGGAAGGACTGCGTGGCGTGGGAGTCGATGTCGTCCTGATCGCGGAAAAGGCCCTCGACGCGGTAACCCCAGATTTCGCCCAGCTCCATGCCTTCGTAATAGTCGTCGAGGTTGCCCGTGGGGTTGATGTATTTGGTCACCCACGTACGCGAATCCCAGACCATCGCCTTGACGCCGTAGCGGAACTCCTTGCCGGCCAGTCTGAAGCTGTCGCGCCAGCCTACGGAGAGCTCCCAGCCGTTGGTCTTCAGCGAAGCGTTGTTGCCCTTGGGGGCCGCCGTGCCGTACACGGCGGGCAGGCTCACGCCGACGGTGTACATATCGGTCGTATAGCGGCGGTACCAGTCGAAGCCCATCGTCAGGCGGTTCTTGAATAGGTCCAGATCGGCGCCGACGTCGTACGTGGTCGAGGTCTCCCACGTCAGCGAGAGCGGAATGGCGCCCGGAGCGACGGTGTAGGTCCCCAGCGCATTGCCGATGACCACGGTCGAGGACTTGAGGGTCATGTAGTCGATATACTTGTAGGGGTCGATGTTGCCGTTGCCCATCGAACCGGCGGAAAGGCGGATCTTGAAGTTGTCGAGCCAGCCCTCGGACCACCCCATGAACTTCTCTTCGGAGAGCCGCCAGCCCACCGAAGCCGAGGGGAAGAAGCCCCACTTCGAATTCTGGGGGAATTTCGACGAGCCGTCGTAGCGGCAGCTGAACTCGGCGAGGTAGCGTCCCTTGTAGCCGTAATTGGCGCGGAAGAAGGCTCCGACGTAGCTCCAGTCGTAACCGCCGACCGTGGGGTCGCTCGTCACGCCGTCCATCAGCCCGAAACTGGGCTTCGAAGGAACGGTCAGCCCCTCGCGCTTGACGGTCAGGGTGCGGTATTTCTTCTTTTCGAGATTCCAGCCGCCCAAAAGTTTGAGCGAGTGGTCGTCGCCCAGTTTGGGGGTGTATTCCGCATAGATGTTGCTCGAAACATAGTTCATGTCGTAACGGACGTTCTGGAGCGTGCTGCCCTGACTTTCATTGACCGTGATGGTCGATTCGGGTCCGGTATAGCCGGTGTACATGTTGGTCACGCGTTCGCGCGTGTTGCGCGAAAAGAGGTAAGACAGGTCGCCGGAGACCTTGAGCACGTCTTTCACGAGGTCGATCTCGACGCCGAGCTTGTCCTTGAGCGTGAATTTATCCTCCTGCTGGTAGCTCGTCCCTTCGGCGAACCCGGCGTAACCGTTCAGCACGGCGGCATAGGTCCACGTGCCGTCGGGATTGGTAATCAGGCTGACGGGCTGGCCGGAGTGTTCGACCATGCGCGGCACGAGCTGGTTGCTGTAGTAGAGCATCGGCTGGTGATAGTCCACGACCGTGAAGTCCATGTTGTTGTTCAGACGCAGCCACGGGCGGATGCGCACGCTGCCTTTGGCCCGCACGTTATACTGCTTGTAGCGTTCGTCGCCGACGCGGTAGATGCCGTCCTGATCGTAAAAGCGGCCCGAAACGTAATAATCGGCGTTTTTGCCGCCGCCCGAAATGCTCAGGTTGTGCTCGTGCGAATAGTTCACGTCCTTGTAGAAGGCTTTGGTCCAGTCGGTATTGCCGAAATATTCGTATTTGCCGTTGTCGTTGACGCGCACGCGTTCGAGCGAGGGGTCCGTACTGCGGCGGGCGAGTTCCCTGTACCACGAATCGGAATAGGGGCACGATGTTGTTGATCGTCGAATTGAGCTCCTTCGAACCGTTGTAGTAGCCGTTCCATGCGTTGATATAACCCGTCGTCCACTCGTAACCGTCGGTCACGAGGTTGGGCTTGACGGTGCGCGAGTGGATTGAGAACTGCCGCTGTAGGTGACGTTCACCTCGCCTTCGGAAGCCGACTTGGTAGTCACGAGAATCACGCCGAAAGCGCCGCGGGCGCCGTAAATGGCGGCCGACGATGCGTCCTTGAGCACCGATACGCTGGCGATGTCCTGCGGATTGACCGTTTCGAGGTCGCCCTCGACGCCGTCGATCAGCACCAGCGCTCCGCCGCCCGAACCGATCGAGCCGGTACCGCGAATGTCGATGGTCGCCGCGCGCGAAGGCTTGCCGTCGCGCATCGAGATATTGAGGTTGGGGATGGCGCCCTGCAGCGAACGCGAGACGCTCGGATTGGAGCGTTCGGCGAACTGCCTGCTGTCCACCTGATCCACGGCGCCGATCAGGTCGCGGCGCTTGACCGAACCGTAACCCACGACGACGACCTCTTCGAGGATCTGCTTGTTCTCGCGCAGCGTCACGTCGAGCGTACTCCGGGCGCCGACCTCTGCTCTTCGAGGGTCTGGAATCCCAAGTACATGAAGACCAGCACGGCGCCGCTTCCGGAAACGGAGAGCGAGTAGCGGCCGTCGGCATCGGTGGAGGTGCCCGTAAGGGTGTTTTTCACCAGCACGCTCACGCCGGCCAGCGGTTCGCCCTGCTCGTCGGTCACACGGCCGGCGACGGTCTGCTTCCGCTGCTGCGCGGCGCTGCGCGCAGCCGGCGCATCGGACTGCGGAGGCGCGGACAGAGCAACCACCTTGTCCTTGATCTTATAGGAAATGCCGGTGCCGGCGAATACCGAAGCCAGCATCTCGTCGAGCGTCGAGCCGTTCAGCGCGACGTCCACATGGGGCAGGGTCCGTTCGCCGAGCGAAGTTTCATAGGAAAAGACCACGCCCGTCTGTTGGGTGAAAGCCGTCACCACCTCGCGCAGGGGAGCGTTGCGCAGCGACAGTTTCAGATCGTGGCGCTGCGCGGCGAAAGCGGCGTCGGCATCGGCCGCCGCGAACGACGGGAGCGTCAGGCCGGCGCATAACAGAGCCGCACACCACCCTTTCAGGAGTGAAGTAATCGATTTTTTCATTATGTTTCAGATTAGAATAAAGGAAGAAGTTTGTTTTAAGGCCGGTCCGAACGGCGGGTTCGGACTAAAGGATAGCAAAAGACTCTTGTTCCATAGGCTGAGCGGATTTGGGGTTGGGTTACTATTTATCGATTCAGCTGAATTATTTCGAAACGACAGCCCGACACGAACTGCAGCAGCTCCACGACGTCCTCGACCGAAGCGTCCTTCTGGAAACTGAAATTGTAGCGTTCGCCGGGTATCTGCTGCGCCCCGATGCGCAGGCTTACGCCATAGGTCCGTTCGATGCGCGCGACGATTTCGGGCAGCGTGACGTCATCGAGGGTGACGACCCCGTAACGGATCAGCAGCAGGTCGCCCACGGGCACTTCGTTGACTTCGAGCAACTCGGCGTCGGCGTCATAGACGGCCTGCTGGCCGGGATGCAGGCAGATCAGGTTGCGGCCGCCGGCGTGCTGCAGGGCCACGGAGCCTTCGGCCAGCGTGGCTTCGGCGACCGGATCGCCGCTGAAGGAGCGGACGTTGAAGACCGTGCCGAGCACGCGGACCCGGAATGCGGGCGCGGTGACGACGAAGGGTTGTCCGGCATCGTGCGTGACGTCGAAATAGGCCTCGCCGTCGAGTTCGACATTGCGGCCGTCGATGCGGAACGTATCGTCGTAGGAGAGTGTCGTACCGGGGCTGAGCCAGACGTCGGTGCCGTCGGGCATGGCCACGTGCATGGCCACGGTATCGGCGTTGTGGAAACGATGGACGAAAGGTGCGGTGGCGACCCGGTAGGTCATGAAAGCCGCGGCGAGCGCCACGGCGACGACTGCCGCCGCTGCAAAGCGGCGCAGCGGAATACGACGGCTCCTGCGGAGCGGAGCGGCGGCGCCGAGGAGCGTCGATCCGCCGGTTGAGGCTGTTGAGCGAACGCACGAAACGGGCCTGCAGCTGCGTATCGGGACGCTGCATGCGGCCGCGCTGCCAGACGGCGCGCAGCTCGGCAAAGGTACGGCGGTTGTCGTCGCTGCTGCGAATCCACGCCAGCAGGGCCTGCTCCTCTTCGGGAGTCGCGGTGCCGGAGAAGTAGGCAGCAAGCTGTTTCTCGTCGAAACGGGCGGTCGTGTCGTCTTGTTTCACGGTTCGGAATATTGCCGCCCTGGTGACGACCCTTGCCGGCGTAGCGCAATGGCAACCCGCGGGCGACCGTATCCGTACCCAGTGGGGCGAAAAGCTCGATCCGCAGAACGTATTGCCCGAATACCCGCGTCCTCAGATGGTACGCGGCGACTGGCAAAACCTCAACGGCCTGTGGGACTATGCGATCCTGCCCATAGGACAGACCCCCGACAAATTCCAGGGACAGATCCTCGTGCCGTTCGCCGTGGAGTCGAGCCTCTCGGGCGTAGGGAAAAGCCTGGGTAAGGATAACGAACTCTGGTACAACCACAGCTTCACGGTACCCGCGAAATGGAACGGCAAGCGCGTGCTGCTGCACTTCGGCGCCGTAGACTGGAAAGCCGACGTCTGGGTGAACGGCGTCAGCGTAGGCAGCCACACGGGCGGCTATACGCCGTTCGAGTTCGACATCACGTCGGCCCTGAAAAAGGGTGCCAACGACATCCGGGTTCGCGTATGGGATCCGACCGACGACGGCTACCAGCCGCGCGGCAAGCAGGTGAACCGCCCCGAGGGCATCTGGTACACCCCCGTGAGCGGCATCTGGCAGACGGTATGGCTCGAAGCAGTGCCCCAGCAATATATCAAGCAGGTGAAGACAACGCCCGACCTCGACCGCAAGTCGTTCCGCATCGAGGTTCCTGTTTGCGGCGCACAGCCCGAAGACCGCATCGAAGTGGCGCTTTTCGACGGCGACACGCAGGTCGCCAAGGGCAGCTCGCTCAACGGCGCCGCCGTGGAACTGTCCGTCGCCGAGCCCAAACTCTGGAGCCCCGAGTCACCGTTCCTCTACGACATGAAGGTAAGCCTGGTACGCAACGGCAAGAAAATAGACGAAGTGGAAAGTTACACGGCCATGCGTAAATTCTCGATCGGCCGCGATGCCGACGACATCGTACGTCTGGAGCTGAACAACGAACCGCTGTTCCAATTCGGTCCGCTGGATCAGGGCTGGTGGCCCGACGGACTCTATACCGCCCCGTCGGACGAGGCGCTGGCGTTCGACGTCATAAAGACCAAGGAGCTGGGTTACAATATGATCCGCAAACACGTGAAGGTCGAGCCGGCGCGCTGGTACTACCACTGCGACAAGCTGGGCATGATCGTATGGCAGGACATGCCCAGCGGCGACCGCGGCCCGCAGTGGCAGATGCACAACTATTTCACGGGCGAGGAGAAGCACCGGTCGGCAGAATCGGAGGCCAACTTCCGCAAGGAGTGGAAAGAGATCATCGACTACCTCTACTCGTCCCCCTCGATCGGCGTATGGGTTCCCTTCAACGAGTGCTGGGGACAGTTCAAGACCCAGGAAATCGTAGAGTGGACGAAGGCTTACGATCCTTCGCGCCTGGTCAACCCCGCCAGCGGCGGCAACCATTACCTTACGGGCGACATCCTCGACACGCACCACTACCCCAACCCGCGCCTGACGCTGCTCGATACCAACCGCGCAACGGTGCTGGGTGAGTACGGCGGCATCGGCTTCGTGATGAAGGGGCACCTCTGGGAACCCGACCGCAACTGGGGCTATATCCGCCTCAACTCGCCCAAGGAGGTGACGGACGAATACGAAAAGTATGCGGAAATGCTCTACAAGCTGATCGGCCGCGGATTTTCGGCAGGCGTATACACGCAGACCACCGACGTCGAAATGGAGGTCAACGGACTGATGACCTACGACCGCAAGGAGATGAAGGTCGAGCCGGAACGTATCCGCAAGATCAACCAGAAACTCTGCAACGCACTGGGTAAATAGGCATCCGGCCTCAAAATACGAGGAGCTTCCCGACGGGGGAAGCTCCTTTTTGTTTTCATCTACCGGCGGCAAGCATCCGTACGATAACCACGCATACGGGGAGGGAAAGTATCCCGGTCAGAGGATGCGGTGGATCTGCGACGCCGGGGTCAGGCACAGCGTGCCGTAATCCAACCCTGAAATGACCGTGAGGCCGCAACGACGGCCGGGAGCTATTTCGCCGAGTGCATCCTCCATACCCAATGCCTGTGCACCGCCCCCGGCAGCCCAGGCGAGCAGTTCGGGAAGCGGGATGCCGGGGAACATACGCATTTCTTCGAAAACCGAAAGCCGGTCGTTCGAAGCCAGCGAGTCGGTTCCGAGGCAAATATTGAGGCGATTGCGGCGTAACAGCTCCACAGGGGGTTCGAGGCCGGAGATATAGCGGTTTGAACGGGGGCACAGGCACCACCATACGGGCGCCGTAAAATGGCCCATAACGATGTCTATGTCGCGCTGCGTTATGCAGCAGTCATGCACCAGGGTCACGCGGCGGTCGTGCGGCACGCAGGCCACGAGACGTTCGGCCGGGGAGCCGTAATGCAGGAAATCGCAGGAGAAACCGGCCTTCGCGTACCACTCCCACAGCGGGCCGCGGTGTTCGAAGAGCGCCGCTTCGCCGGGAGATTCCATGAAATGGATCGAAAGCGGGGCATCGCCCCGGGCAGCGATCGCACGCAGGGGGGCATCCTGCACCGAATAGAGCGAATGGGGGGTCAGCGAAGTTTGCGGATGGCGGAGCAGAGGCAGCAGGTGCTCGGCCGACGCGGCGCGCAGACCGAAAAACTCGACGAAAGTATGGTAGGCGATGCGGCTGCGCGATTTTACGGCGAAAGCGGTATCCCCGTTCGAAATATCGCCTACGGCTTCGATCCCGGCCTGCCACATGGCGGCATCGGCGGCTTCGACGGCTTGTACTCGCTGTTCGGCGGAGAAGCGCTCCCGCACCTGCGACATGGCACCGGCAAACCCCGCAAAACCACACCGTTCGGGGATCGCCCCCAGCAAATAGGAGAGTTCGAGGTGGCAGTGGGCATTGACCAGCCCCGGAGCGAGCACCCCGGCATAGAACTCGGTGCCGGGACACCGGTCGGGCTCGGGACACGTCCCGACGGAGAGGATACGGCCGTCGGCCGCAACCCCGACCAGGGGATTGCGGAGCAGACCCTGCGGTGTCCAGAGCAGGTTAGAGGCTATCCGCCTGGATGGCTGCGCGGAGGAATTCATCGGCAAAGATTCGCAGGTCAAGTTGTTGCCGGTAAAGGCTGTCGACGGCAACGGACGTCGTGGGAATGTAGTCGATTTCGAGGCCGGTCACCGTCACCGAGGGACGCAGGGGCTTCTCGCGGAAATCCAGGAAATCCAGGTGCAGGCGCCGGTGGGTAGTATCGACCGTGAAACGGCGGGTGAAATTCTCCGTCCGGTTACGGCGCAGCGTCGTGGAATAGACGCTACTGCGCCCGCCGTCCCTGTTTTCGAGCCAGACGACGCCCCGCAACCCCTTCTCGTTCCGGTCGAGCGAGTCGACGAGGTATTTGAGCCGCAATTCGTACTCGCCGGGCTGCACATCGACGGCGATCCGCAGGCGCGCCGTATCGCGCAGCGACCCCACGCGGATCAGCGAATCGGCATAGACCGTACGCGTGAAAGTACGGCGGGCCACGTTGTCGATCGTATCGAGCACGGCAACCTCACGGTCGTAAAATTTACCCTCGGCTTCGAGTTTATCGATCGCCATCTCGACGACGTCGCCCAGACGGGCGCTCTTGCGCTTCGAAAAGTTCCCGATCGTATAGTAGACATCACGGGTCGTATAGCCATAGCGGGCAAAGATCGGTTCGTAGATGTTCAGCGAGTCGATATTGACCCGCACGTCGCCGATATAGGCGTTCGTGAGGAAGGCGTCGTGGAAGATCTGCGCCAGTTTCTCATCGGGGATAATCTTGTGGCGGGTACAGGCGGCGCCTGCAAGCAGCAGGAACGCGCAGAGCGATATACGGAAAATGCGTTTCATAATCAGGCATTATGTTTCACCATGCTGCGCACGGTAATGTTCGAAATAACATAGGCGACAAGGCCGAAGGCCACCAGCACGGCCAGCAGGTCGCCCGGGCGGAATTCGACGGGATAGCTCTTGGCAAGAAGCGTTTCGGCCGGGATTTCGATCAGGCCGAAGTGCTGCTGCAAAAGACTCAGCCCGACGCCCAGCAACGCCCCGCACGCAGCGCCGAGGCCGCAGATGAGCAACCCTTCGCTGCGGAAAATAGCCCGCACGAGCGACGTGTCGGCTCCCAGCGCACGCAGGGTCACAATGTCGCGCCGCTTGTCGACGATCAGCATCGCCAGCGACCCGACGACCGAAAACGAAGCGACGACCAGAACCAGCAGCGAGATGAAGAAGATGCCCCACTTCTCGTAGGTCATGATCCGGTAGAACGAGGCCCGCAGTTCGTGGCGCGTGCGGACGCGGTAATCGTCACCCGACAGCCGCGCCAGAGCCTGACGCACCTGCTCCGCATCGGCGCCCTCGCGCAGGCGGACGACAAGCCCCGAAACACGGCCGGGATGGCTGAAAAGTTCCTGTGCCAACCGCAGCGACGCCAGGACATATGTCCGCTCCGTCTCCAGGTCGAGCGAATAAACCCCGCCGAGGGGCACCGTCCGCCGCGTATAGTTGTCGAAAGGCAGCAGCGAGGAGAACGAACCCCCGGCGCACGGCGTAGACATTGACATCGGCATCGGCAAGCGAGCGGATGCCCAGCATATAAGTCATCGACTGCCCCATGACGAGTCGTTCAATATCCCCCAGGCGCACCCGGTATTCACCCGCTGAAACGACACTGTCGAGCGGAAACACCGCGGCATACGCATCGTCGACACCCCGCACCGTCGCCGTAGCCTGGCGTCCGGCATGTTCCAGCAGGGCGCTCTGTTCGAGGACGAACGAAAACGCTTCGACCCCGGGAATCCGTGCCACGGCGGCCGTGTCTATCGCGTCGGCAGGAAAAGTCTGCCCCAGCCGCGCAGAGACGGTTAGGTCGGCGTCGAAGGCCGAATACATCGACTTCACGAGGCTTTCGAAACCGTTGAAGACCGAAAGCAAGATGATCATCGCAGCGACAGGCATCGCGACGGCTACCACGCTCAGTCCCGAGATCAGGTTGACGACCGAACGGGATTTGGGCGAGAAAAGGTAGCGGCGGGCGAAAAACTGCGGCAACATGACGTCGGGAAGCGGGAGCTATTCGGGCTTGTCGTGCTTGAGCGCTTCTTCGATATGCTCGATGTATTCGAGCGAATCGTCGAGGAAGAACTGCAACTCGGGCACATTCTTGACCTGGTTGCGGATCCGCTGCCCGAGGGCCCGGCGGATAAACCAGTTCTGATGCTCGATCTCCTTCATCGTCGCGGCACTCCGGTCAAAGGGGAAGATGCTGACGTAGACCTTGGCATAGCCGAAATCGGGCGAGATACGCACGGCCGTGACCGTGACGAGCGCCCCGCGGACGATGCCGGCCCCCTCCTTCTGGAAGATTTCGGCGACGTCCTTCTGTATCTGTTTGGCGATTTTCTGCTGTCTTGTCGTTTCCATGATGGTGAAATTTTATAATCCGTATTTGAAGACTTCGCGGTTCTTTTCGCGTTTGGGACGCGGTTTCCAGGTCGAGAAGCCCTCCTTGTTGAATCGGTAGCTCAACCCGACCGAAACGGTGAGGTTGTCGAGCGGCGAACGCATCGGCGTCGCCCAGAACGGGTTTTCGGAACCGTCGATACCGTTGTCGGCGTATTTGTTGCGGTTGCGGACGACGTCCGAAAGCCCGAAGTAATAACGGGCGCGGACATTGATCTCGAAACGCCGGATCAGCAGCGCGATACCGCCGCCGCCCGCAAGCCCGTAGCCCCAGCGGTTGTCGCGGGCCGTCTTGTAGTTGTAATCCCCCTTCCAGTCGGCCATTCCCGATGCCTTGGCGCTCTCATCCTCGTAGTCGGACGAAAGCTGGTAGGAAAAGGTGGCCGCAGCTTCGAGGTAAACGCGCACACGGTGGCGCAGCATATATATATGGGGCTGCCAGACGATGGGCAGCATGACCGAATTGATATGGCGCGTATAGTAACGGAAATCCTTCGGCTCCTCGACCAGCGAGGCATTGGTTGCAAAGGAGAAACCCTGTTGCAGGAATTCGAGGTCGATACCGAAACCGCCCACGAAGCGTTGCGTACCATAGTAGCGCCAAGTAAGGCCGGCGGTATAGATACCCCACATCCCCTTCATCTCCTGTTTGGGGTCGAAGCGGGCGCTGGCCATGCCGTAACCGGCCGTAAAACCGAGCGTATGTTGCGCCGAAGCACCATGCCAGCAGCATACGGCAGCCGCGAACAACAACAGGTTTTTGAATCGTCTCTTCATCATCGCGCTATCGGAAATTATTGAACATGCCGCCCGTGGAGTTCATGCTGTTGTTCATGCGGTTATTATTCTGATTGTTATCGTGGCTGTGACCCTTCTTCTTGGGTTCCTTGGCGCGTTTCTCCGCCTCGCGGCGCAAACGCTGCGCCTCACGCTCGTCGAGCAGGCGCGAAAGCGACTCCATCGTCACCGGAGCGAACAGGGTGTTCATGTCGATCGAGAACTCGACCTCCCAGTTGGCTTTCGTGGCAAAGGTGTCTTCGCCTTCGTCGTTGGCATAGATTTCGGCGCGTTCGGGCTGGCGGCGTTCGACCACGTTGCCCGTATCCCACTTGCCGTTGCCGTTCTTGTCCTCGATGACACGGAACTTAATTTCACCGGCCGGGACGAAATTGAACTGCCAGTCGCCCGTGGTAACGTCGCGCTTCTCCTGTTTAAGGGCGTTGTTGCCGTCGAGCAGCTGGAGTATGTACTTCGAACTGTCGTCCTTGCCCGTGACATGGATCTTCACCGTGGCGAACTTCTCGGGGTCGAGCACCGTATACTTGCCGATGATCGAGTCGTTGGAAAATCCCGCCACATCGGTAATGGCCCCTTCAGGGATGGTGAGGGTATATTGCCCGCCGGTTTTCCAGGGCGCACGGATATAATAGCGGCGCAGCTGCGCCGTATCGCGCACCAAATACACGGGAATATCCTCGATACTGTTGTCGGGATGCGTAAGCGTGAGGAGCATGGCGGCCGAATCGAGCTTCGTAAGCGGATAGTCGAAATCCATCGTCAGGTGGTTCTCGGGGTTCACCTCGCCCGACAGCGGGAGTTTGTAGGCAAAGGGGTTCTCTTTCTTCGGCTCGACCCACTCCTCGCCCGCGGCCTCGGCCTTGCGGCGGTCGCGTTCGAGCTTCTCGCGCTCCTTCTCCTGCTCTTTGGTTTCGATGAACCTCCAGGCCAGCTTCAAGGGCTCGGTGACCGATTGCAGGACATTGACCGTATCGTGCTTGAAATAGGTGATCTCGCCCTTGATCGTATCGGGGAGTGCCGACGAAGGCATGTTGAACCACAGGGCGATGGTGTCGCGCCCGACGGTCTGCGGGTCGAAGATGACCCGATCCTCGGGGATGCTGTCGAAACGGATACGCTCGATCTGCGGGTGTGCGGCCGCGAAATAGAGCATCGCCTTGTGTTGCAGGGGCCGTTCGGACTGCGAAAGCACCTGGCGCCGGAACGCCTTGTCGGTAAACATGCGCAGGTAGAGCTGCGGTTCGGCCACGACATATTGGCGGATCGAGTCGTACCACATGGCGAAATCGGGTTGCTCGCGGGGGTTGTAGGTACCTTCGAGGAAGCCGACCTGATCGGAACCGGGTTCGTACATCTGGTTGTCGTTCTTGTCCTGAACGGCGTAAACCCGGTAGGCGATCGGCTTGAGGTTCTGGGCGATGAAGATACCGTTGTTCTCGGCGCGGGCGATGGCAGCCGGCTTGTACTTGAAGATCGTCGAGTCGTATTCGGCGACGTTTTCCACCGAATCGGCGGGGAAGAACCAGATGAAGCTCTTCGACACGGAGTCGGCCTTATAGCTGTCGGCCGTATAACCCGACATAACCATCGAGTCGATCTCGGGCCCCGTCGAGAAGACATAACGCATCGAGTAGAGCGGGTTGCCCTCGTTGTTGTCACGGATGGCACTGCCGAAGTTGAGCGAATAGGTCGTATTCGCCTCGAGCGTATCGCGCAACTGGATGACGACGCCACGGCCACGCAGCGAAACGAGCGGTTTCTTCTTCATCTGCGGCGAGGTGAAGAACTCCTTTTGCTGATCCTTGAGCTGCACGAACTCGTCGAATTCGATGTAGATCTTCTCGTGGTGCACGATAGGCCGGTTGACCGAGAAGTTGTCGGGCGTCATGTTCAGAATGACCGGCGGCAGCGAATCGCGCGGCCCGCCCGTGGGGGTCATCATGCTCGCGCAACGGCTCAGGAAAGCCGAAACGAAAAGCAGCAGCACGGCGGCACGCAGCGTGCGGACGATATGTCTTTTGCGGATATCCATCGTTATCATTTAGTTGTATCCGAACCCTCCTGTTCCGGGTCGGCGTTCTTTTCATTGACCACGCGCCAGCCGCCTTCCTCGACATAGAGGTATTCTGGGCGCCATGTGCGGAAGACAATCGGGAAGGTCACGGGCTCGCCGTCGAGGTCGACCTCCTGTTTCGAATAGGCGTAAACCTCGTTGGTCTGGTCGACCACGACCACCATCAGCGTCGGGCTGCTCACTTCCATGCCGTAAGCGCCCGACTCCTCTTTCGAGGCAGTGAAATTGGGGTTGGAACGGGTTTGCGACGGGTCGTTCTTCGAGGTGATGACTCCGGCCGCGGCGTCGATGTATGAGGCGATCCTCCACGCCGTCGTATCGACGGCATAGGCATAGGCCTTGAGTTTCGAAGGCTCGGTCGTTTCGCCGTCCTCCTCGGCCTGCACCGAAGGTGCGATGTAACAATCGAGATAGGTCGGAGGCACATAGAACTGGTTGCGGAAAATCCAGTTACCGTCCTTGTATTCCGTCCCCTCCTTCCACGGCTTGAAGACGACGGAAACGTAGAGCTTGGGGAAATTCTCGGCGATCTCCTGCTGGGTATAGCCGTAAATCCTGTGCTCGGTATCGACCGCGACGACCATTACCGACGGTTTGTCGATCCGCATCGAGAGCCATCCGGCAATCCCTTCCTGCTGGTAGGGTTCGGCCGTCACGAGCGGCACGGTCTGTTTTTCGGTCGGGTTGTCCCGCCGCGTAATGATCCCGGCCAGGGCGTCTTCGTAAGAAGCGACCTCCCAAAAGACCGTGTCGGCAGCATGGGCAAAAGCCTGCGCCTTCCCCTCGGGAAGCAATTGGGCGACATCGCCCGAGTTCTCCTGCACAAGCGGCTTGAGCACATAGTCCGTCCTGTACGAGACCTCCTTGAAACATCCCGCGAACAGCACGACGGCCGTGAACAACGTTATTATTCGTCCCCTTTTCAATGTTCTCTCTTTTTTAATTTTCATTCGGGCGCAGGGCCTTGTACATCTCCTCCATGGTCTGCCCCGTGACCGGGTGGCGGCGCTGGCGCATGATTTCGCACAGCGGGGCCAAGGCGAATTCCCGCTCGGAAAGGAGCGGGTGGGGAACGGTGAGCCGCTCGCTTGCGATCACCTCGTCGTCGTAGAAGAGGATGTCGATGTCGATCGGCCGCGAGGTGTAGGTCACGCCCGTACGGGCTTTCTCGACCGCTTCGGCCGCGCGGTTGCGGCCCAGTTCCTGCTCGATGGCCTGCACGGCCTCAAGCACCTCGAGCGGTTGCAGGTCGGTGGAGACCTCAAGCGCCTGGTTCGAGAAATGCTGTTCGGCATCGAAGCCCCACGGCTTGCTTTCGTAACGGTGCGAACAACGCAGCACGGCGCCCACGCGGGCGTTGATGAGTTGTTGCGCAGCCTGGAGCGTCCGTTTCACATCACCGGAATTGCCGCCGGTCAAAAGTACTACACGTGCCATAACTCAAAGTCGTTTTATCATTTTGCTCACCGAAAGCGCAAAATGGGTGAATACGATCGTCGGATTTCCGTTCTGCGAAATCTGCGCCAAAGCGCTTTCGATCTCGCCGATGAGCGGTTCTATGTTCTGCGATCCGATAAAAGGGGCGAATTTGGTACAGAAAGCCAGCTCCTCGCCCCAGAGGTAGCAGACTTCGTTTATGCCCGCATGGAGCATGTAACTCTCGCGCAAGAGGCGCGCGGCATCCCGCAGGAAAGCACGCTGCTGTTCGCGCGAAAGCTGTGCGGCATCTTCGGCCCAGGCGACGAGTTCCAGATGCTTGTCGTTGTAGCTTAGCCGCATAAGCCCGCAGAAGAGGTCGAAATTCTCTTTCCGCAAGGCATCGCTCTCGCCGGCCACGAGATGTTTCAGTTCCAGCAGATCGCCCCCTGCAAGACGGGCCATGTTACGGGCTTTCACCGGATCGGCGATCCCCCGCTCGCGGGCCACACGCTCCAGAACGTCGGGTGCGATGCGCGGCACGGCGACCTCCTGTGTACGCGAGAGGATCGTCGGCAACAGGCGGTCGGGCTGCTCGGAAACCAGCAGGAAAAGCGTCTTTTCCCAAGGCTCCTCCAAGATCTTGAGGATCTTGTTAGCCGCCTCCTCGTTCATCGCTTCGGGCAGCCAGATCAGCATGGTCTTATAGTCGGCTTCGAAGCTCTTGAACGAGAGTTTGCGGATGATTTCGTCGGCCTCACGGGCTGCGATCATGCCTTTGAGCGTCTTGCCCAGGTCGAGGCGTTCGTACCAGTCCTGCGCCGAGAAATAGCCGCCATTTTCTCCGAAAATGGCGCGGAACAGCGGCAGGAATTCATCGCTGCGCATCACCTCGCCGGATTTCTTCCCCTGCTTGTTGACCGGGAAAACCAGGTGCAGATCGGGGTGCGCCAACGCAGCGATCTGCCTGCAGTCGGGACACTCACCGCACGAATCGCCGTCATGGCGATGGTGGCAGCAAAGGTATTGCACATAGGCCACGGCAAGGGCGAGGGCACCCGCACCCGCCTGCCCTGTGAAGAGTTGGGCATGGCTCACCCGCCCTGCATCGACACTCTGCACCAGATGCCGTTTCAGATCTTCCTGTCCCGTTATGTCCGCAAAACGCATATCTTCTACTCCTTTTTCTTCTTCAAACTCCGTATCGTCTGCCGGGCGGCGATAGCCAGCAGCGCCAGCACAACGAATATCAGGACAATCGTACGGCCGTTGCCGCGATCCATCGAAAGCGCGGATACACCTCCCATGAAGAGCACGAAACTCATCGCCAGCACCACGGCCTTCTCTTTCACCTTCCGTTTCATCGCCATATCATTTCCCCACAGGGTTCACACTCGCCCCGGCAAGCACGGTTCGGATATACAGGTGTCTCGGCATTGTCTATTTCCGTTTCAGCGCCGCTCTCAGCATCGCCCCGACATCGATCCGCTCACGGCGGACGAGGTAGACGGCATAAGCCGCAAACAGCACTATATTAAACGCATAGGTTATCAATTTATTGCCGCCGCAGGCCGTCACGGCTTCGCACACGGCGAAAACCGCGAGCGCCGCGGCAACATACTCGCCGATACGCCGCCAGTCATAGGGCGTCGGATAGAAACGGCGGTTGAGCCACCAGCTCACGGCGACCATCGTCGATTCGCTCGCCAGCCGCGCCCATGCGGCCCCGTAGTATCCCCACAGCGGGATGAACCAGAAACCGAAGGCCATCATGGCGACGAGCCCGGCTCCCGTAACGACGATCGCCAGCGAGGTTTTCTCTTCGCGTTTATACCAGAACGAGAGGTTGAGCCACACGCCCGTCAGCACGTTGGCCCCGAGCACGACCGGGAGGATGAAGATCCCTTCGCGGAAATCGCGTCCCACGATCAGCGCGAACAGGTCGCGGAACAGGGCGATGCCGAGGAAGATCAGCATCGAGGCCATGACATAGTATTTCAGCGCCGCGGCGTTCATCTGCACGAAATCGGACTTTTTTGAAGTTCGAGAGGAAGAACGGCTCGGCGGCAAGGCGGTACATCTGGTAGAAAAGCATCATCACCACGGCGATCTTGGTGATAGCGCCGTAAACCCCCAGCTCCGCCATGGCCCCTTCGGGCACGAGGTATTTGATCAGCTGGCGGTCGATGAACTCGTTGGCCGTACCCGCCAGTCCGCCGATGAGCAACGGCAGCGAATAGGCGAAAACCGCGGCCAGCAGCGCCCAGTTGATCTTCGGTACGGTGCGGTCGACGGTGGCGAGGATGACCAGCCACGTCACGGCACTGGCGATAAGGTTGGCGACGAAGACCCACCCCACGCCGAACCCGGTGGAAAAAAGCCCGGCGAGGCCGAATGCCACAGCCAGGACGACATTGAGCACGACGCCCAACGCCTTGAGTCCGACGAACAGCAACGCCCGTCCCTGCTCGCGCAGCCGTGAGAAGGGGATGCATGACCAGACGTCGAACAGGATGATGAGCCCTACCCAGACGATGTATTCGGGGTGTGCCACATAAGCCTCGCCCATCAGGTGCGAAATCCCGTCGCGAAAAAAGGCGACGACGACAAAGAAAACGGCCGCGGCAAGCGAGGTGACGCCCCATGTCGTGGCGAAAAGCCTGCGTTTGGCGGCCTTCACATCACCGCCCGCCTCCTCGGCCTTGGCCGAAAAGCGGAAATAGCTCGACTCCATGCCCATCGTCAGCAGCGTGAGCGCCAGCGGGATCAGGGCGTAGATGTCCGTGACGATACCATAGGTCTCCTGCCCGAGCCGAAATAGGCGTGGGATACGCCTACACGCAATATGACAGCTTCCGATGCGTAGGCTGCGGAAAGAGAGTCGAGAAGGACAAACCGCATCATTACGTGGGGCCGACCAAAGCGGCCGTCAATCTGGTTTACGTATTCTAAATGCTCGCTGCAATGAAACGAACGATTTTTTTTTCCTGTCGCTGCTGCTGGGAACGAGTCCGCTGCTGCACGCTCAAGAGGTAGACGGAGTCTCGGTCGGGAGCCTGAAGATGGATCGGAACGGCGAATATCTGGTCGTGGAGATGGATGTCGAACTCTCCCGGCTGGAGGTAGAGGCGAACCGCGCCGTACTTCTGACACCCCGGCTCGTGAACGGAGCCGATTCGGCCGACCTGTCCGCCGTCGGCATCTACGGCCGGCGACGCTACTATTATTATATGAGAAACGGGGCTGGCATGCTGTCGGGCGACGGCGAGACAAGCTTCAAGGCCGCCGAAAACCCGAACGGGTAGCCTATCACGTCATCGTGCCATACGCCGAATGGATGAACGGCGCGGCGCTCCGGCTCTCCCGCCGCGATTACGGCTGCTGCAACACGATGCTCGCCGCACAGCAGGGCCTGCTGGGGCACTTCGAGGAACCCGTCCCCTACACTCCCCGGCCTGTCTACGTCCGGCCGACGGCCGAGGCCGTCAAAAGCCGCTCGCTGAGCGGGTCCGCGTTCATAGACTTCCCGGTGAACAAGACCGTCATCTATCACGACTACCGCCGCAACACGGCCGAACTGGGCAGGATAGAGGCCACCATCGATTCGGTACGCGACGACCGGGACGTGACCATCACGTCGGTATGGCTCAAAGGCTACGCATCGCCCGAAAGTCCGTGGACACACAACCGCATGCTGGCCATAGGCCGCACCGAAGCGTTGAAAAAGCATATCGGACAACTCTACCGCTTCGAAGAGGGGATCATCGAAACCGATTACGAACCGGAGGACTGGGCCGGACTGCGCAGCTATGTCGAACGCTCGAACCTGACGCACCGCGCGGAGATACTCGCCCTGATCGACAGTTCGCTCGAACCCGACGCCAAGGAGGCGAAAATCAAACGCTCCTATCCCGAAGAGTACGATTTCCTGCTGAAAAACTGCTATCCCGCGCTGCGCCACACGGACTACCGGATCACGTACACCGTCCGCACGTTCAGCGACGCGCAGGAGATCCGGCACATCATGCTCACGCAGCCGCAAGAAACTGAGTCTCAACGAATTCTACTTGGCCGCACAAGCCTGCAGCCCCGGTTCGGACGAATTCAACGAAATATTCGAAACGGCCGTACGCATGTATCCCGAAGATACGGCGGCGAACCTCAACGCGGCGAACACGGCCATGCAGAAAGGCGATCTGAAAAACGCGGAACACTACCTGCGAAAAGCCGGGGAGTCGCCCGAAGCCCTCTATGCGCGGGGCGCATACGCCATGCTCACGGAGGAGTACGAAACGGCCGCCGGCTATCTGCGGGAAGCCGAGAAGGCCGGCATACGCGAGGCCGGAGAGGCTTTGGAACAGTTGCAAAAACAGAACAAAAAATAAAACTTCAATCACATCTCCTATGAAACTGAAAAACATCCTTTGCGGGATACTCGTTTGCGGAGCATTCTGCGCTTGTTCGGACCAAGAGTCCGAAAACAGCAACAAACCCGGATCATTCGACGGGAAAGCCTATCTGAGAGTCAACATCACCGACGCGAACTCCACGCGCGCGACCGGAGGCGACTTGGAATACGGCGACGCGACCGAACACGAAGTGGTCAACGCCGACTTCTTCTTCTACGATACGAACGGCATATTCATCGCCCGTGCAAACGTCTGGGACAGCGGCACGGAGAATGAGGACAACCCCGCGGGCAACATCGAATTCTTCGGAAAATCGGTCATCGTGCTGAAGGGCCTGACCGAAACCAACCACCCGAAACACTTGGTCACGGTGCTCAACACGCCGGAGGATTTCGAGCCGGCAAACACGCTGGACGAGATGAAGACACTGCTTGCAGGCAGCATCTACAACGGGTCGCACTTCACCATGAGCACCACCAGCTACGGCCGCACGTCGGCGGCGGTTCCCTACTTCGTGACGGAGGTGAGCGAATCGGACTTCAAGAAGGAGCTGGACGAGGCGCAGAACGCAACGCCCGTAGACATCTACGTGGAGCGTCTGGCGGCGAAAGTAACCCTGCGCGTGGACAACGACCAGCTCGTTCCGGTCGAAGGGAAACCCGGAATCTACAAGATCAAGGTGACCGTCGCCGGAGACCCCAACAAACAGGAGCAGGGAACGCAGACCGGAGCGGCCGACATCTACGTCCGATTCCTCGGATGGGGGCTGAACGCCACCGCCAAGGACTCCTACATCGTCAAGAACATCGAAACCACGTGGTCGGATACGGACCTCGGATTCGCTTGGAACGATGCGGTCGGGTTCCGCAGCTACTGGGGAAAATCCTACAACTACGGCAAACAGGACGGCAAGTATCCCGACGTTTCGGCAGAAGCCGCAATCGCCGAATACCTGAACTACATCAACGCCGACAACCTTACCAAACAATTCGGGCAGTCAGCCTACTGCGCCGAGAACTCCAACACGTCGGAAATCGTATCGGAGTATCTCCACTCGGCCGTGACGAGCATCCTGCTCAAAGCGCAGATCCTCGACGAGAACGAACAGCCGCTGGAGATGATACGCTACAACGGAACGCTCTACAAACGCAACGACTACCTGAACTACGTGCTCAACACGCTTCAGAAAGGCAACAAGCTGAACCTGTACTGTCTGGAAGACGAGGCGACCGGAAAATACGTGCAGATAGATCATGACTGCGTCGAGCTGGCCAACGACCGCGACGGAAAGGTATACCTGAAACTGAAACCGCTCGCCGCAGGCACCTCGCTGTACAGAAAATCGGGCGAGACGTATGCCCCGGCCACTGATACCGAACTCGGCGAGGTCGAGAAGAACATGAAGGATTTCAACGCCTACAACGAGGCGATCGGCTACAAGGACGGCCTGATGTACTACAACATCCCGATCGAGCACCTGAACAACGCTGCGACGACCACCGACGCCGAAAACAAACGGGTGATCCCCGTCGCCAAGTACGGCATCGTCCGCAACCATCACTATGTGGTAACCGTCAACAGTCTCACGAAGATCGGCAAAGGCATCTTCGACCCCGAAGAGGAGATCGTACCGGGCAAGAACGACGAAAAGGATACCTATTACGTAGGCGCCCGGATCAATATCCTCTCATGGAAAATCGTCAACCAGAACGTAAATCTGTAGTTTCCGGCAGCCCCTTCGCGGAAGGGGCTGCCCCGGTCCGGACCCGATGAACTAAACAGAGTGACAGAGATGGGCACATCGTCTTACATATACGCAATAGGCAAAAGGACGCTCGCGGCGATCGTCTGCGCCCTGACGCTGCTGGGCTGCGACAGCGTGATCTACGACGGCGAGGGCGACTGTTCGGTAAATTACCGGGTGAAGTTCCGCTACGACATGAACCTGAAATTCGCCGACGCATTCGCCCACGAGGTCGAGTCGGTAACGCTCTATCTGCTCGACGGCGGCGGCAGGGTGGTCTGGCAGCGCACGGAAAGCGGCGAAGCCCTCGGCAAAGAGGGATACGCCATGGAGGTGGACGTCGCTCCGGGAACCTACGACCTGCTGGCATGGTGCGGATCGACGGACAAAGGTTCGTTCAGAATCCCGGAATCGTCATCCGGGAAGGAGCTGACCTGCACGCTGAAGCGCGAATCCGGATCCGACGGGACGGGGCACGTCCGCGAAGACCTCGACAGGCTCTACCACGGCTATCTGCCGAATCAGACCTTCGGCGACACGGAGGGCATCTATACCTACGTCGTCCCGCTCGTGAAGAACACCAACAACGTTCGCGTCGTATTGCAGCAGACGTCGGGAGAGCAGCTCGACGAGAAGCGTTTCTCGTTCCGGATCACCGCCGAAAACGGCCGGATGGACTGGGACAACCAGCTGCTGCCGGACGAACCGGTGACCTATCATGCATGGCACAAGCAGTCCGCGACGGCCGGAACGGCGCTTCCCGACCTCCCCGACGCCGTGACGTCGGTCAATGCCGTTATCGCAGAGCTGACCACCGCACGGCTGACGGTGCGCGACAAGAGCGCGACGGTCCGGTCGGAAACCGGAACGAATCCGCCGCAACTACAGCCGGAGGAACTGCCGGAGGAGCGCAAGATGAGACTGACGGTGCGCGACAACGACACAGGAAAGACCGTGCTCAGCATTCCGCTGGTGGACTACGCCCTGCTGGTCAAAGGCGAATACCGCCGGGACATGGACGATCAGGAATTCCTCGACCGCATGGACGAATACAACATCGTATGCGTGCTGGGAGAGGGAATGCGCTGGATCAGCATGAGCATCAACATCCATTCGTGGAAAATGGTTTGGCAGAATACGGGAATCTGACAATTTACGCACATGTCACCGAACGGAATCATACGCATTTTCATCTGTCTCGCGACGCTCGCCGGCGCGACGCTCGTGTCGTGCCGCCGGACCGGACATGAAGAGCCGGTCCCCGGAACCGGCACGGAGCGGCCGGACGACGTGCGGGTAAGCTTCCGCATCGCGCTCGGCAGCACGAACGGCACGCGGGCGGGCGGAACGCCGGAAGGCTCGTACGACGACGGCACGCAGAGCGAATTCGAGAACGGGATCGACCTCGAAAACGGGAATTACAGATTCTTCTTTTTCGATGCACAGAACCGATACCTCTCCGCGTTCCAGACCGTGGAGCTTATCCCCGACGGAGAGGATTCCGACCGGTCGAAAACGTATGAAGTGGTCGGGAAAACGGACAAGATGCCGCCCGCAAATTTCAAGGTCGTCGCATTGGCGAACTGGCCCTCCTACCCCGGAAAAATGACGGCGGGAGAGACGACGATCGAGGAGCTTTGCACGGCGGAAAGCAGCCGTTACACGTTCTCCGCACCGTTCGCACTGTCCCGCGAACGGCTGATTCCGATGTACGGCGTAAAAAGCTGCGAGGAGATGACGTTCACACCGGGGATGCTCACCCATCTGGGAACCGTCCACCTGCTGCGCGCCATGGCCAAGGTGGAGGTGAGCTGCAAGACATCGGGCTGGACGCTCGAAAAGGTCGAACTGCTCCGCTACAACGCAACGGGATATTGCGCACCGAGCGGGGTCTACTCGCAGGACGACTACGTCAAGGGAAACTACGCCGGCGACTACACGGACACCGTGCATCTGCCGGACGGCAGGAACGACGAGGCCCCGAAAACACGCGCATTCGACCGGACGGCGGACGGGCGTTTCGTCGCCTACGTCCCCGAATACCGGAACGTCGCGGCAGGGACCGCGAACCGCAAAGCGGCCGACGCAGCCGAAATGCGGGTCCGATTCAAGGAGGCGCCCGGCAAGGAGTATACCGTAGAATTCAAATACTACAACGCGCCGCCGGAAGGAAGCGCCGTCGGAGATCCGTTCGACATCCGGCGCAACTATTACTACAAATTCTCGATTTCGAAGACATCCGAACCGGATCTCGTCGTAGAGGTGTTTCCCTACGAGCTGGTCGAACTCGATCCCGGATTCGGACTGTTACCCTAAACAGACGACTGAAACGGATGAAAAGCAAAGCGATATACTACCTGCTGCTGGGCGGCATGCTGTTCGGATTCGGTTCCTGTATGCGCGACGACTTGGACACGGAGGCGGAACCGATCGGCAAGGGCGAAAGCCGCGTATCGTTCGCCGTGACCTTTCAGGCCCTTTCGAACCTCTCCCTCGGAAAAACCCGCAGCCTCAAAGGCGACCAGATCGCCGAAATCGAAGATATCTTCATCGCATGGTACAATGAAGACGGCTCGCTCGCAGGAAGCGGTTACCGGACACGGGAGCAGATGAAGATTTCGAACCCCGAACGGGAAGGCAGCCCGACCGAGCAGACCACGCAGCGGGCCGAATTCACGTACAACATACCCTACGGACGTTACCGGATCTACGCCGTGGCCAACATGGGCGACCTCGCGGCAAACACCCGATATGCCGAAAAAATCGCTCTGGAGGAGGATTCAGGCGAATCGCCCCGGCATGGGAGACCGACCCCGAACTGACGCGGAACAACGATCAGATGTCCGGCTACTTCACGGCCAACAAACCGGAATCCGGAGCGGTCCGGGGCGAAGCGCCGCTGCTGACGATCAATTCGGCCAAGCCGACGATCCACGCATGGCTGCGCCGGCTGGCATCGAAGGTCACGATATCGTTCGACACGAAGAATCTCTATGACAACGTCTACATCTACATCAAGTCCGCGCGCATACACAACATACCCCGGTCCTGCACGCTGCTGGACGCAAACGACGAACAGCGCATCAAGGACCCCGACAACGACGTATGGTTCGCCGGCGACACGATCGAATACGGTCAGGGAACCGATTTCAACCAGTGGCCGCGCCTGACAAAAGGCTCCAACCCCTTGGGAGGAACCGCCCAATCAAGGAGCAGCTGCACGCCAACGACGCCCGGTCGCTCTTCTTCTACGAAAACATGCAGGGAAAAGGGCAAGCTCAAATGGCAGGACGTGTCGGGCGACAACCAGCACATATCCTTTCCGGACGGCAACGACCCCGACGATCCGGGATACCGCGACGGCAAGCCCTGCGGCACCTATATCGAAGTGGAGGGATTCTACATCTCGAACACCGCGGAGAACCCCGGAAAGGGCGCGATATTCTACCGGTTCATGCTCGGCAAGAATGCCGACGACGACTACAATGCGGAACGCAATTTCCACTACAAGCTCACGATGCGTTTCCAAGGCAGCGCGAACGACGTGGACTGGCATATCGACTATCAGGAGGACCCCGGCATTTACGTCCCCAATCCCTATTACATCTCCTATCTGTACGATCACTCGATGATGCTTCCGGTGAAGATCAAAGGCAAACCCGTCGGAAATCTGAAAGCCGAAATCGTGGAGAACAACTGGGGGCCTTACCAAGCCGGCGACGAGTTCGAATATTACCGCGACGAGGTCTACACCCTGAGCGGAAACCCCACTGCGGGCAATGTCGGCAATGCGGATCCCGACCACCCGAAGATCAAAGACGGCCCGTGGAACGGATTTCTGTCGCTGGCCGCGACCCATATCAACTGGATCGGACGCGACAAATCTTTCTGGTGCGGCTACAACTACTTCTACTGGCTCCAGAAAGACTTCGGAACGGCCCTGTCGGGAGAAAGTCTGGAGGCGTACGGCGAAGCGCTGCTGCTTCCCCAAGAGAAAGGGCAGGCGCCCCGCGGATACCGGGAGTACGAGCTTTCGAAAAGCGGCACGATCGACGGCGGGAACAACGGCGACTACATCGTCACGATCGACGAGACGAAAGAGAGGACCGTCCTGCAGATTCCGTGTTACACCAGGGCATTGCAACTGGTGAGTACGACCGGATTTTCGGGCAACAACCCCTATTTTTCATACAGACGCTCGGCAAAGGTGAAACTGACCGTCCAGCTGGAGGGGCACTCCGAACCTACGGTGGACACCGTAACGATATTCCAAGTCCGCCGCGTCATCAACCCCAAGGGCATTTACCGCCGTCACAACAACGACAAGCCGTTCAACGTGGTGCTCACACACCGTAAGAACGAGGCCGCCACACAATACCTTCCGTTCGAATCGGAGGGGCCGTGGGAGGCTGAAATCGAGACCGGCAGCGACTGGATCAGGATCAACGGCGTACTCGGAGGCGGGCCAAAGGAGCCACCGGGTCCGAGATCCGTTTCTCCTACCAGCCGGACGGCACGATCGACGCGGATCAATGCAGGTACGGGATCATTCTGGTGCGTTATCACAACTACTCCTGCTACCACCGGATCTTCGTTCGTCAGGGCTACGCTCCCGACCAAATCGCGGGCGATGCCAAATGGCACTGTTTCAATCTTTGCTACAACGACACGGAAGCGAAGTCGCCGTGCGAGGAGGGGTCGCTGTTCCGCTTCGGCAATTTCGACCAGCCCATCGACGCGACCAACAACGTATTCGACAATTTCAAGGACCATGCGACGACCGAGTTCGATCTGGCTCCCTTGGAGTCGAAAAGAAGGGGACATGGACCGAGGTCGCGGGAAAAACGCAGATCACGAACAGGCCCCGCGCTTCGGAAGGATTCAGCGACCGCAAACAGACCATTAACGGCAATTCCAACTGCCATGTAGCCGAATACGAGGATTTCCACACCCTGCAACTCAACTGCCAGTTCGCATACGGCGTACTTTACGACGACGAATCCACCGAAACCTCTTTCGACGTGAAAGACATTTACAGCTACGCCTATTACAACGCCAGCAACAAGAACAAAGGCATGCGCGGATGTTTCGTCTACAACCCCAAAGGGAGTACGAATTCAGGCGGAGAGGGTGCGAACCTCTTCTTCCCGAGTCGGGGCTTCCGGGTACGGACGGCGCAAGAACTGCGCGCAGGAGGGCGGCAAACGCGGCGTGCTGCGCTATGCCAACCGAGGCGCACTCTACACCTCGTCGGACATTCATTACCGCCCGATGCTCTATACCGTATACACCAATTTCGGAGCGGTATACTGGGTCAACAAACGGTCCGATTCTGGAACTTCGGCATGGGATATAAACGTCTCCACGTTCGACTTCAACAGTTTCAACGACAACGCATTTCTGGTATCGGACTGGAACGCCGGCGACGTAAGCGACGC
>VOFB01001504.1_pt1 | contig 42647 bp, 79 predicted proteins | sample 5384141 | NCBI WGS metagenome assembly VOFB01 (sample SAMN12384721, study PRJNA508395) | human gut metagenome | isolation source: healthy gut A | host: Homo sapiens
GAATTATTATCGTAAACATAAATCGTTGCTTCAGGAATTTCTTTCTTCCAGTCCCTTACTACTTTGCGGATTGTTTTTCCTCGTTATAACATGGTATCAATATTGCACAATATTCCATCACTTTCTCCTTATCGTATAATACTTTAGGCATTTGACAAATGCCACAAGTCCTTGGTTTTATTGGGTTTTCTTGTTGATTTATATAAATTTTCTCTCCACAAATGGTAAAATATAGATAACCACACCAACAATTTCAACCACCTATGAATGAGAAAATTTATGAATGCTAAATATCCCCCTTCGTTTTCCAGCTCCTTCGGGTATTTTGATTTGGACAAATTCATTCCTAAAAAAACTTTAATTGCCTGAAAAACTTTTCAATTGTCATAATACTTATTTGGGCTTATTAAATTCGCCCAAAATCTGATGATCTATGTCAATTCAAATAATTCTGAATACTGACCCTTTTATCTCCTTACCTAATGGAGAGTTATCCACAGGAATCGATAAAACCATTTATCAATTACCTAATATAATATCTTCATAAAATTTTTAATTCTTACTTTTATCATCTACATTCTCATATATTAAAACATTTCTCACACTGTATCAATACATTGTCAACTTCTAAGAAGCTTGTTTTTCAAACTCCTCCAAAAATATTTCCACATAATCCTCGGACTTTCCTGCTGCAGCTTTAACATATTGTTTCTCTCTCTGCAGCTCATCAATGATTCTTACTTTTTCATCTATAGTTTTTTCCTCTATAACTTTGGTCTTCTCATCTACAATTCTTGTCTTTTTCCTCTATTTTCTTTTCATTCTCTTCCCTTATCTCACCAAACATATTCAGATATACTTCATCCTGCATGTCAACAGTCACGATATCCGATAAAGATGAAAGCAATGTATCCAGCCAGCATATATGCGACGTAGGCGAAGCATACACTAAAAACCTCTATTTTATCTTTCAGCATCTGCTTATAAAGGCATTGCACCGTGCCTCATAATCTCCCCAGTTAGCACTGACAGCATCCGGCAGATACACGAGCTCCTTTTCCATACTTATCTGTCCCCTCTGTCAATTCTTTCCGATCCTGATCCGTATATAATATGACATCATTTCCTCGCTGTATCAAATACTGCATACACTCCAGAACCTTTTCATCCATATTGTCATATCCTAAATAACGATAATAAATTGCAATTTTTTATGCCCCGTTATTTTTGCCCTGTTATAGATATCCTGTCCCTGTTCAAAATATACTCTTGCCACCGCACTGGTAATCTCATCAGGTCTGAAATATTTTCTTAAAATCTCAAATCCCTGCTGTTCGTCCTTTTTTTCCAGCTTATTATGCCAGCAGTCCACACAATCCCACAATATCTTGTCCGCAAACATTTTGATTCTTTTCCGGAACTTTTCAATTGATCCTGTTTTTCAAGAAATCTCTTTACTAACTCAGATGCCTCTGCACCGGAACATCTTTTTTCAAACTGATCCAGTGATAAAATATCTCCACCAGTTACTCCTATGCCCAGATTATAATTATAATATTTTTCTATTATGCCATAATAATTTTTTGCATAGTACATGAGAAGGAAAAAATATACCGATCCTCAGATGCAACCAGTCTGATCTGTTCAACATTTGCAAATGCCTCTTCACATACTTCCGTCTCCAGATCTTATTTGTAATATTAAAGTCAAACTTTTCATCCACAAAACATTTTTCAATCAGATTTCCTTCCAATTCTCCCTCATATGGCGTGAGGAAATTGGTAACCCAGTTTTTTAAATCATCCGATACATTCTCATTTGCGTGTAAAACCGTACCAAAATGCAACACATCTACAGGATGTTCTGTAAGCAGTTTTAAAAAGTTCTTCACAGGCAGATACTTCAAGATAATCATCACTATCTACAAACATTACATACTGACCAGCCGCATCTGTAATACCTTTGATTCTTGCACGCAATGTCCCCATGTTCTCATCTGCATGGATCACTTTCATACGATCATCCGTGCAGCATAATCATTTAAAATCTTTCCGGACGCATCTTGCGATGCATCATCTATACAGATAATTTCAATATCTGATAGTGTTTGCGACAGTAAACTGTCAATACACTGTTGTAAGTACTTTTCAACATTATATACTGGTATGATAATTGATATTTTTGCCATCTTTTTTCCCTCAAAAAAGGACTATCGCAATCTTATTTTGACAGCCCCTTTTCTTTTTCTCCTATAACCTTCCAGTTCCTGTTTTAGCTTCGAAAAAACTTATCAGACGATCCGGATATTGTTCATCTGGATCATTTAATTCTCTTTCCGCAGCCCGTTTTAAAACTTCCAGCAAATCACTATATTTTACTTCTTTATGTTTCTGTAAAAATTGATACAAATATCTCACAACTGACCTGCTATACATTTTGACATCTTCACGGATTCCAAGGATGACATCAATAATTTCTTCAAAATCATCGTTCTCCATATCATCCCATAAATCTTCCATATTATCCTCAGATCTGCTTTCTGTCACCTGGTGTAATGCATTTATATTTTGCATAAATGGTAAAAACTCTTTTTCATCAATATTCTCAATAATGAAATTTTTGATATCTCTCACTGTCACATTCGTTTCTATCATATTGCCTTTAAATATCGAAAAAATTCTGAATATTTTTCCCATACCTGTTCATGAACTATAAAATTGAACTGGATTTCTTCTCTATCTTTGTTAAAAAAGATATTAAACCTCTGATATTTTCCATTACCTGTTCTGCATTTTCCTGAAGCATTTCTTCTTTAATATTGATCATCAAACGTATTTCATCTGTCGTTTCATATTCCTGCTTATCTTTCTCTGCTCTCGATACAGGCTCTCCTTTTTTTGAAAAAAACAAAACAGAACTATTGTTCACTTTGTGCGTAAGCATATCCAGCAACTGTGATACAGTAGTTATCTCCGGCTGATCACCATTCCGCCATTTTGCCTTTTTGTTCAAATTTTCGATCAGCAGCCGAATCAGTTTTACACCCACTATTTCAATATTACTATTTTATCTTTTAATATCGCAGTACATTCCGATCTTTTTCATCACTTACAACTGAATATATAGTTGTTGGAACATACGCATTCCCCTTTTTTATACCTTCTTTTTTTTTATTTGTGTATTCCGTATGCCAAACAATTCTTCCCTATATCGATATTTTAAAAACATATTTGCTTCTTGATTCAGAAACTGTTCTACGGCAAGAAATCTTACCAAACGCTGTTTTTCTATAAACATCTGCCCTAGCATTTGCTCTTTCATTCCATTCATAAGCAACTTTTTATTACGTTCTATTTTTTCATTATTCAAAATATAATCCGAAAGTTCCTTATAGGATACTAAAATATCCACACTATCAATCGGATATCGGTTACTTAACGCAATCTCTTGTTTATAATAGACCGGAATCAAATCTTCCTGTGCAACATTCAGTCCTTCAAACAGACTTCTCGTCTTTTTTACACCTTCCTCAGACGCAACAACCTTTGACATTGCAACGGCATATCTCTTCTTTCCTATGTTCTGCATTAACTGCAATGCCATATTTAAACCTTCGACATTTTCATTATTTGGATATGCAATAAATATGACCTGATTTGATAATGTCAAAGAGAGAGCGATCCCCATTGATTAAATCCCGCTCTCGTATCAATCAAAATAATATCAACATTCAGTTCTTTCTGCACGTACGCAAATATTTCTCTAAACACATCTTTTTCCTGGATCTGCTGTGTCTGTAAACGTTCAATCTGGTAAACATAATCCTTATTCATAGATTTCAATGCAGGCATTACAAAAATTTCACCAGAAACATTCTTCAACTGAAGTGAGCAGAAAATATCATTTATTCTGACATCTTCACTTCCCTGTATAACTTTTCTGTACAGATACTCTATAGTTCCGTACTGTACTCCGTTGATTTCATCATTTACTTTGTCATAAAAAATATTGTGCAGACTTGGTGCCTCAACATCTAAATCAAGCAGTAATACCCTTTTTCCTGCATCTGCAAGATTATATGCTGTTTCAATCAAAGCAATTGTCCTGCCAACTCCACCTTTATATGAATAAAAACTGATCACCTGAGTCTCCGTCTTGTTCTCCTTGGCAATATTATCTGCATATAATGCATCTGACCAGGATAAGTAGTCATCATTTTTCTTATCTTTTCAATATGGAGTTCTTCTGCCTGCTCTGTGGAATAAATATTTATAAAACCTATCTGGTAACTATCTGATCTCTTGTCTAACTCTTCTTCCAGCAGCTTTTTATATCAGTTCTTTTATATTGGAATCAGATACAACTGTCACATGAATTTTTTCCCCTTTTGCTCACGCTTACCTGTACCCATTCATCCCCTTTCAGCTGATATTTACTTTGAATTATTTGTTCTATGTTTTCCCAGATTCTTTCCATCTCTACCTGCCTTTTCACATCCATTAATAATCCATTGTGATTGATTCGTGCCTGCTGTGACACTACATTGACTACATAACATTCCTTTCAACAAACACTCTATATAGATTCCACCTAAATGAATCGAACAAGCTTTACGTCTATTTTCTCCCTTACTCAGTACCTCCCAGTCATCAAAGCGTGATACTGCCGCTTCTTCGTACTTTTCCATTTACTTCTCCCTTGTATAAGTAATATATTATTCTTTATACCAAATACTATTTCTTGATTTGTGCCAACTCCGTATCTTTTTTCATTAAACTGGACTTTAGAAATTTTTATATTCCCCTTATATACAGTTCTAATCTTCTTTTCTAATTTAACATAAGCAGGATTTGCTTTGATATTTGGCACAGATGAAATAACAACTACCCGTCCATACACATGTTTAAATTGAGAAAAGAACCCTTTAAATTGTATTAATGTACCATCTATCTGCTTTAATGAGTGAACAATATCGACTCCTTTTAATTCAATAAGAATTGCATCACATTCCTGACCATTGACCACAAACATATTATCACATTTACAAATTCCCTGTGGAACCGTTTTTGTCCTGAGAAATTACTCCACCATCTATTTTATATGAAATCACATGATTTTTTTCCGTATTTTCAAGTATATATTTTTTCCCTTTTTCTTCACATTTCACATAAGGACGATTATCCGATACTTCTATACACTCTACATTATTGTTAGCACACGACTCCATTGGTTGTTTTAAGATCTGTCTATCCAGGCACTCTCCTAATTTATCACATATCATTTCCGATCTCCTCATCCAATAATTTATCCAGTTCAATATTGGTAATAGAAGAAACCTCGTCAATATAATCCGTATTAATCATATGACTTTCTTCATCCAGCAAATTTTCCATACTGTTAGACTCATTAACTCCACTTTTCTAACTTATATGCTCCAAATGTTTTTGTAATTAACACGTAGATTTTATTAATAATTGCCTGTCTTTTCCTTTCGAATTTCTTTCAACTTTATCTGAGTAAAGCAAAAATATTCAAGGAAGTTAATATATACGGACTATGCGTTGTAATGATCGCTTTACTATCCGTCGAATTAAGCATTAATGAAATTAAACTAACCACATCCTTTTGTGCTATAGGAAATAAATGTGCTTCTGGCTCTTCAATATTACAAAACTTTTCTTATTCTCTAATATAATATTAAATGCCAGCATCAAAATCCATAATACTTCCTGCTGACCCGATGAACCATACATTAATTTAACCCAATGTCTCTCATCAAAATATATCTTTTTCTCCATCATTTTCACTGGTATAGTCTGCCTTAAAGATACTCTTAATCAGGTCATATGCCATATCCAATGCGTTATTATTAATCTGACCTCTCACTGTTTTCGTATAATTTTTCACCATATCCGGTATTTTACTGCCAAATTTATTCTTTGTATTTCTAATCAGATTAATGAATTCCTGCATCGTCAGATCCATGTCTGCAATCGAAAAATCATGCAATTGTTCTGACATAGTAGCCAACAAACTTCTGCCTGCCGGGATATATATAATCTCTGCATTATTTTCAAATATTTTATATAAACGTTCCCTAAATTGCTGTTTCAACAGTGCTAATGCCGTAATATTGTCAATTATGGCATTGATCTTATTACTATTTAATTCATTCAGGAACATTTCTGCTGCTTCATTTATCAGGCTGTTTAAATTTTCTTTCAATCCGTTGTCAAATTTAAAACGAATATATCCATCCTGATTTAATGTAATATCAATCTGATTATTTCCAAAGATATAATTAATTCTAAATTTTTGCATATGGGTCGTTTTCCAAAGCACCCCATAAACTGTTTTGTCAAATACTTCAAATAAAGATTAAAATATTCATTTTATGGTTGCTAAAATACTGGTTTCCATCCATCAAAAATCTAACGTATAATCACGTATTTTTTGACAAAAATATACAACTTTACATACAGTACTTTTTTCCTGATGCCTGCGTTCCTATAAAAACCTGCATCTTTTTATCTATATCAATGTCTGCCTCCCTGAACAGGTCCGAATTGCTTTATATAAATTTTATTCATTCTAAATCACCTCTTTTAGCAACACTTATAAAGGATTTCGTTCTATTTTTTCATTATTCAAAATATAATCCGAAAGTTCTTTATATGCAAATTTTCATTTTATATAAAACAGGATTCTCAAATATGGAAATATACTCTTTATGCTCCGTTAAATCTTAAAGATCCATAACGTATCGTCGATTGAACAGTGAATTTTTGACTACGCCATTCCAATAGCTGCATATATTTATTACCCTTCACATATCCTCTATCTGCTTCTGCAGATTATTCACCCAGTCTTTGTATTCCTCTAATTCTTTCACCCGTTCTTCAATCTGTTTTTGCAGATTGTTCACCCAATCTTTATATACTTCTGTGTCCTTCATTCGTTCTTCATTTTGCTTCTGTAGGTTTTCAACCCAGTTTTGTATTCTTCCAGTTCTTTCATCCGTTCTTCATTCTGCTTCTGCAGATTCTCATTCAATCTTTATTTATCTGAAGATTTTCCTCCAGAAAACTTACATGCTGTTCAAAAAGATTGCTTTGATTTTCTTAATTCCTCACTGTCCAAAACTTTCTGATAATGTCTTAATCCCCAATAACCCAGCATTTCATCGATACTCTTCTGATAAATATCCTTTGTATCGTTTTCTACTGTTTTAAGACATACTTTGTCCAGAATCTCTGTAAATTGCTGTATGATATACTTTTTCATCGTAGGAATTACTTATTTTTCCCCAATTGATGCTCATATGCTTCCGTAAATTTTTTTGAAATCACATACCAATTTTACATTACAATTATCTTTTAAATATAAATATACATTTTTTACTTTCGCATTAAAATTATCAAACGCGATGCATGGTGTTCCCTTGTTATTACAGAAAATATCATTCCATGCAGCCTATCCGTAATCACGAGCTCGGCAGACTGAAATTCCTCTATTTTCTGCTTTAATAATTGTTCTCTATTTTCCTTACAGTAATCATCCATCTGCGTATCTGTATATTTTATTTCTGAAAATCTTTCTTTCAAAAAACTTTCTACGTTCTCAACATCCTGTTGGTTCATAACACTTTCTTTGTCACTACGCAGACAAATTAGAGCTCCCTTGCGTTTTTTTTCACATCAACAGCGTTCAGGGAAAGTACAACATCCGGCAGCATATATATTTCGTTTATAAAATTTTCTTTTAAGATTTTAAAAGATTCTTCATCACGCGCAATGAGAACCAGATTTTTATTTTTATTATAAATACAAACACTCCGCTCTAATTCTTCTTTTTCCCTCTGCATCCTCTGAAAAATATACCGTCTGTGGAAACATGATGATTCTGTTATTCCTGAACTGGCTGATTACAGATCTGCGAATCATCTCATCATCCATGTAATAATTTCCAAAATTACCGCCTCCCTGCAGTATCAGAATATCCTGTTTTTGAATCAGATGTGCAATTCCTTCTATATCTGTTTCAAAATCACTCATATCCACATCTACCACGTTAGCAGACGGAAAGTAATTTTTCAGTAACTTCTGTGTTGCGTACCAAATTGCCTGATCTCCCATATTTCCATGGTTCGGAGTACCAATAATAAATACATTCTGCTTATCATCTTCCATATGATATTTGTTTTTTATAGCATGATAATAATCCAGGTATGCCACTTTCCGCTCCTTATTATATGATGTAAAAACTTCTCCATCATAATTTGTCTCATAAAGTTTACAACTCATTGCTGCTTTCATTTCCGGTCTCAGCCATTCATTGTCTGTTCCTTCCAGGCGATTCCTTGTCTCTGCATAAGTTACTGTATCTACCCCCGGGATATCTCCCAACGTCAGGAAAGCATGCCCATTATAACAATGTGCCAGTCCGCATTTTGTTCCAACCGGACACTCAACCAGCTTTTCATCACAATTTTCATAAATATTTCCCAGTGTATCTCCCGTATAACATTGTTTATATTCACCTGTATTTAAGTCTACCCAATAACTCCACATCCCGGCATGGCAAAATTCTGTTCTCTTTTTCTTAAATATGGAATACTTAAAATCCAGCAATTTTGAATCAAATGTACTCCAGATATCATAAAATTCTGTCAGAGAATGTTCGGATAATAACTCTATTCCACCTGTTCTGTCATCTCTGGCTATCGTTATATGGCAAGGTGCTCCAAAATTATCCACACACACCTTTTTTACCTCATCAATATGTGGAATCAATTTATCATTGGGAGTAACCTCTACCGTATAGTAACAAGCCGAATGTGCAATTTTCTTGACATTGTCAATAAAGATATCCAGCATATTCAGACGGGTCATCTCTAAATAATGAAATGAAAATTTTATAAAAAGATGGCTTAACAATGCCTTATCCCATGTGATGATTTCGTCAAACCGCTTTGTCATAGTGCCATTCGTGACTAATGTTACAAAATGTCCTTCTTCTAACAACGTCCTTACCGTTGGTAAAACACTTTCTCCTAACAAAGTTTCTCCACCAGCACATATATTTATTAAACATGTACCTAAACGTTTTTTGGAAAAAGATTTCTTTATTTCCTCTGGTGTTTTCTCTATCTCTATAATCTGATTTTTAAATTTTTCAATAACGCAATATAACAATAGTGGCATTTCAAATTACATGTTTCCGTCTCAATATAACACTCAATATATTTAACTACCTTTTCCAACTTTATTTACCTCCACTATTGTTATTCAATGCATTTTATCTACAATAATTTTTATATGTCACATCCCCCTTGGCCTCTTCAAACTCATCCGGAGTACCAAACGAAACATGCTGATCCACATTAAAACTTTTGATTTTTTGCCCTGTTCTGCCATCACATTATATACACCACTGACAAAAAAACTCGTTATAGGAACAATTTTTCAAATAAATCTCCACAGCTTCTTCAAATATCTGCTTATTTCTAAAATAATAAGCTCCACAAATCGCATCTTCACTGATTGCCTGTTTTTCAACTGTGTGATTCACGTATCCATTTTCATCATATGCAACAAAACTGAACTTTGGATCATGTGATTTAAAAGTCAGTAAGCCACCATCGATTGTCTCAAATTCATCGTTTTTACAGAATTCATAAAATGAACTGCATAAAAACAAATGGTCACAATCATTAAAAATGATCGGTTTATCATTCTCTATATTGGTCACACCCGCCTTGCAAGTCAGTACAGCTCAGGTAATACTTCTGGAATCACATTAATTCTGGCATCCGGATAAAATTCTTTAATTCTCTGGTCAATCGCAAATTTCTCAATATGTTCTTTTAATACAACAAATGTAAGGCTTTCGATTTCAATATTTTTGACCAGTGACTGTGTTGCCCAGTAAAAAACGGTTTCCCATAAATCTCAATTAAAGGTTTTGGTACATTAAATCCATGATTTCCAAATCTGGTGCCCACCACCACCCATAGGCATTATTACATTTAATTTCATATTCAGTCCTCCGTAGAAAAAACAACATCTGATTTGTATTCTTTAAACTTCTTTTCTCTTGCATCCTTTAACATAAATTTCTTTCTGCCAAAGAAATAGCTCACTGCCATCTTTAAAGTCTGCCATGCCTGTCTTGTCATTTTACATTTGACACCTGATCCTCTTCCCTCCACACGATCGGAACAAATCTGTATGTTTGTTTATATGAAGCAAGTGCAAAAAAGCATGTAACAGTTAAAGGTTAAATTATCCGGGAATTTTTCATAATACTTTGATTTTAACATTCTGGTAGAATAAAGATTTAATCCGGCTCCCAAATCTAATATTCTTTTTCCAACAGAAATTGAGAAAATCACATTGAACACTAAATTTGCAAATGTTCTGAACTTTGAATAACCAACCAGTTTTGAACCCTTTGCAAATCTGCCTCAAGACAGCAGTCATACTTTTAAATGCACCATTTTTCAATACCGGTATCATATCACTGATACTTCCCTGATCATCTCCATGAAGTACGATAATATAATCAAAATTATTCTCTATCGCGTAATTAAATGCTACCTTATGCGATCCACCCAACCCATAATTTTCTCTGTTTTTTAATACTTTAATCGGAAAACCTGCATTCATTTTTTTATCTTTTCTATAGCGGCCTGCTCTCCATTATCTGTACTCCTGTTATTGACAATTATCGCTTCTGAAATATATTTTTTATTTCACCATTCAACTGATCTAAAACTCTTACAATCTGCTTTTCACAGTTATACATTGGGATAAAAACCAGTATTTTTTCTTTCATCTCTAAATCCTTTCTATCAATAATTTCATTACCAAAAAGTTCATACACATCGTTAATGGAGTTACTAAAATCTTAGCAGCCATCGCAGAAAAATCACCAATGATACTTCCACAAAAAGTCTGATACAACCCTGCTGCAATTAACGCTAAAAGCTGCGACACCAATAATATCAATATGATCTGATATAAAATATAAATTACAAATTTTACTTTCAGAGGAATTCCGCCATCCTTTTGTACAAATGTTTTTCTGGTAGATACACAAAATACAAAGCATACTGCGACCAGTGAACTGACCATATTATTCACTGCAACATAGGATGACCTTAAATTCAACAGATTAAATATCACAAAATCCATGATCCAGCCAATTCCACTGATTCCAACAAATGCAATTCCCTGCTTTAATAATTTTCTCATACTCTTTTTTCCCTGTTAAGCAAAGCCCCTGACTACAAAAACTGTTGCCCCACTTTTTTCTCTGCTGCCTCTATTCCCACACCCGAATCTTCAAAAATAATTGTATCTTCTTTCAAAATCTGATAATAATCCATGGCCTTACAAAATCCTTCCGGATCCGGTTTTTCTTTTTTACATCTTCCTGCGAAATAATAAGATCAAACTCATCAAGACGATTATGATATTTTAATATATCCTCACTGTTTTTTCTCGAAGCAGTCGTAACCAGAACAATATAATACTCGTTACGGATTGCATTGATAATCTCAAATAAGTGTTTGTTTTCCACTGTTTCTGAAAGAAAATCACCATAATATTTCTTTTTTAATTCATGCACTTCTTCCATATGGGTCTCACTCTGCATAATCTCTGGAAGAAATGTTTTATAATGTCTCCCATTACACTGATTTGCAAAATACTCATAATCCATCGTATATCCAAACTGTTCTAATGCTTTTTGATATGAAAGAAAATTGACTCTTCTCGTATCATATAATGTTCCATCCAGATCAAATAGTGCCAGTCGTGTCTTCATCTATTTTTCCTCTTCAAAATTATTGATAACATCATTCATTACCATAAGCATTCCGGCATAAAACAGCAATACCCTTTTTCCATTTTTTTTCAATTTTATAAGGCATTAATCTCAGCCAGTGTATGATATCATGATAATAAATACTCTTTACGCGTTCTTTTGCAAAATGTTCCCGCATATACTTATCCAACATATCATATAAATATGTATATGCCTCTGATTTAGTAAATACAAAATTAATTCGATTTCTTTCAATGCTCACATTCTTTGTTGCCATCAAAAATTCATAACCACCATGTATCGACTGCAACAGTTTTCCATAATCAAGATTTGAAGAATCATGCACATTTCCGGTATTCGGATCTATGATATAAAAATCATCCTCTCCATCTGCATTTCTTGTACAGATAATATTCTCAATCGTGAGATCACCATGAATCTCTGAATATGTATCATTTTTAAAAATATCAGATAAATGTTCTTCTGACAGATATTGTAAATAATATGGCAAATTATGAAAACTTCGTCCATTAATGATGATATCATCATACTCCATAAGACGCTTCAAATATTTTGCATTCATAATTTTATCCAGGTTTTTATTTACTTTAGACTTAATATATTCATCAATTGTTGCTTTGTCTGCCGGTCTTTGATTTACTTTATATAAAGAATTTTCCAGACATTCCGTCGCTTTTTTTTATAAATTTCCATGCATTTTCTTTTGGCATAGAATGTGCATAATCAAACAATCCAACTGCCTGACTGTCATATGGCATATCGTAGTAACAGAAATTATCCTGCTTTTGATACTGCATAATATCCGGCAAAGGTATAATATCCTTAAAACGCTGCAGCCACTCAATCTGCTGATATAACTTATCTCCATCTGCGCCAAATGCATATTTACGGAAGAAATTTTTTCCATTATTCATACAAAGCATTGTCGTCGCATTAGAACCTGCAGAATAGTCACGAATAATCAATATATTTTGATTGATCTTCAGATAACTCTCTATATACTCACGCCGCTCATTTGAAAAATAGGTTTCCAAAAAGTTCCGTCGTTCATCCTCATCCAATTGCGGTATCAAATTCAAATACGATTCTTCCGAATCTACACTTCCATCATTTTTAGACTTCAAACACAGGGAAATGACAAATATATCACAATCGGAGCAAATAAATAAATGCCAGTCCATATCATCTGCGTATTCAACATTCCCTGCGTAACCGTTATTGCTCCGAGACTTCCAACATGAATACTGTTCTTTGTAAATAGCATGTAAAATACATCCAGCCAGTTCATATTAGATCCCTGGTGGCTTAAAAAATGCAGCAAAACAATAATAAGACGTAAGGTACAAAATCCACATTCTAATGTTTCCAATAATAACTGGGTCTTTGATATCTTTTTTAAAAATATCTTTTAAAACTCCAGATCAACGACCAGAAAAAAATCTCAACAAACGTATTTCAATTCTTGCATTGAAAATGCCCGCAATATTTTTCAATATTCTTTTTACATACCCACGTAATATGTATACCAGTAAAGTAACTGCCAAAACACCGACTGCCAAAACATATAAAACCAGACTGAATCAGCACTGTCTAAATTAAAAGCAGAAAAATCGCAAACAGGATACCTACAACTAAAATATCTAAATAACGGTCTACAATAACAGTTGCCAGTGCAAACCCTCTTCCATTCTTCATTTTTTCTTCCTGAAATCCAGGCTCTGACCAAGTCACCCGCCTTGAATGGAATAAATGAATTGATAAAATATCCAATTGACAAAGACTGTAATAAGTTTTTTGTATTTGGTTTTTCATATGTTTTTACGAAAAGCTCCCATCTTAGCGTTCGGATAAAATGGGCCAGACAAACCAGAACAATTGCAATAATTAACATTTTTCCTTTCTCCTTACCAGATTAAGTGACATTCTCCTTACTCATAATTATATATGGCATACTTCGTATCATATCGCTTGATATTTCCATACTCTAAATATAAATAATTCTGCATCAGATCATGATACTGTCCCTCATCATCAAATCTATAATATTGTTTATCTTTACCTTTGTAATATCCTAATCCCACAATTGGAATTTGCTTTTTCATTTCTTTTAAGTAGTTATAATAAGATGTCAAAGGTAACCCTGTTTCTTCAAAAATTGTTTCTGCCAAATACACCATACTGGAATTTCCAATAGCCGGACTATCAGATACGTCATAATTTGCCCACATTACCATTGGTGTACTATGCATAGCAACTAACCTATCCCCCTCTTCTAATGTTTCATCACATATTTCTGCTGCAAAGATAGGTGCATGATCTCCTACCATGCATATAATTGTAGGTGTATTTATATTCTGAAAATAATTTACTAAACTTTCAAAGGCTTTATCAGTATATTGTAGCAATCCCAGATATTCTTCCATCTGATCTGTATACTCTCCCATATCTTCATTTACATCAACCTTCTCTATACCACCTATGTTATACCCACCATGATTCTGCATCGTCAGGCAATATATAAATTGCGGATTTGTTGTCTCACTTTCATATTGGTTAATTATTCTTTTAAATAATGTTTCATCACTTATATATGCTCTTACTATTTCACTCTCTGAAAATTCAGATATTTCATCTTTAAGAAAAGATACTATGGACTTTTGATTTGTTTTCTGTAGCTTGACTACTCAACTGGAGTGTATTGCCACTACCTTTTATCTGAATTGTTTATTAGCTGGATGTTGCCGGAGTGTTTTTCACCAGAGTACTTATTTCTATCAAGTCTACGATGATAATTGTTGGTGGACACCATGGTATCAGACTTTAGGAAAGGGAGGTACAACCTCATGAAAATTTACGTAGGCATTGATATTGCCAAACTTAATCATTTCGCCGCTGCGATTTCTTCCGACGGTGAAATAATCATTGAGCCGTTCAAATTCACAAATGACGCTGATGGCTTCCAACTGCTGGTCTCTAAACTCGAATCATTCGATAAGAACAGCCTCATCATCGGTCTTGAGTCAACGGCACACTATGGTGACAACCTTGTTCGATACCTTGTTACTGAGTTTTACCAAGTGTGTGTGTTGAACCCCATCAAAACCTGTCAAATGCGAAAAAAATAACGTTCGCAAAACTAAGACAGATAAGGTCGACACTTACGTGATTGCTAAAACTCTTATGATGCAGGACAACCTCAGATTCGTCAGCTTCTTCGATCTCGATATGATGGATCTTAAGGCATTGGGACGTTTCCGTCAGAAAACCATAAAGCAACGTACCCGATTGAAAATTCAACTGACAACCTATGTTGATCAGGTCTTTCCGGAGATTCAATACTTTTTTCAAATCCGGTCTGCATCAACACGCTGTCTATGCTTTATTAAAAGAAGCACCTTCTCCAAAAGAGATTGCTTCCATGCATATGACTCATCTGGCAAATCTGCTCAAAGTGAACTCGCACGGACACTTTACTAAAGAGCAGGCCAAAGAATTAAGAGTTCTCGCACAGAAGTCTGTCGGTGCCAACGACAGCGCTATATCTATTCAGATAACTCAAACCATTCAACAAATCGAGTTACTGGATAGCCAATTAGAAAAGATTGAAGCTGAGATGACGGATATCATGAAATTCAACGATTCTGTCATCATGACCATTCCTGGTATCGGTTATATCAATGGTGGAATGATTCTTGGTGAAATAGGTGATATTCACCGTTTCTCCAATCCAAACAAGCTGCTTGCTTTTTGCTGGTCTGGATCCTTCTGTTTATCAGTCTGGTAACTTTCAGGCTAAGACAACAAGGATGTCCAAACGTGGCTCTCGTGTTTTACGATATGCCCTTGTAAATGCAGCTTGGAACGTTGTCAGAAACAACGCAACCTTCAAGGCTTATTATGATGCCAAGAGGGCTGAAGGCCGGTCTCATTACAATGCACTTGGGCATTGTTCCGGCAAACTTGTCAGAGTCATCTGGAAGATGCTCACCGACAATGTCGAATTTAACCTCAAATAAGAGGTCTGTATACCAATATCGATAGATTTTGAAAAAAAAGCTCTATTAAGGGACCCTTTTTTTTTATATAAAGAAATTTTTACCCTTTTTCATAAACATAATAAGCCGCTATACCAATGACTGCCATAATAAACATATACAAAACATTACATTTCCATACACTTTTAAACAATAAATTTAATTCAATAAATATTATTGACAAAATGACAATATTCAACAAAAATTTAATGATTGATATCGTTTCTAACAAATTAAATTACATATTTCAATTTCAAGGAAGCTGATCAGTACTAAACAAATAACATTTGCAAAAATATCTCAATTTTGAAATTGAAAAACATATATACCCTCCACATAACACCATGCAGCATAATATCTTATATTTTATATTGATTGGCATTATAAAAACTAGCCCTATAGCTAAAACAGCTAATATTATATTTATTATATCGCCTTTTTTCATAATAATCCTTTTTACTTTTAATATAATTTTTCTTACATAACATAAACATACTATGAGAACTGCTGCAATTACATCAACAAACATCAAAATTACAATTTGTGATTAAAGCATTTTTTACACTGCTGTTTTATTATTTATGTTTAATGTTTAACTCATCCATTTTTGTGATTCCCCATACAATCAGCAACAAGTACATACTATTATACAACGAATAGTAATACATTGAATTTGCTGCTGGTGCTGTCAAAAACACAATAGATATTGTTACAAAAACAACAATACTTGATAACCACAGTTCTTTTCGCCGAAAGTACACACCATACATAAGCAACACAAAAACTATCATTAATGGAATAATTGTACTTCCTAGTATTGTGCCTATCTTATAAACAAAATTTGCTCCCACTCATAACCAATCAATTTCTGAACAAATTGACGCATTCCCTCATTGATTGGTTTTGTACCATTAAAAGACTCAAAGCCAAACTGACCTTCTGCCCCATTAACAAGCGACTCTATTTCAGTAATTGTAGATTTATTATAATTGATAGACGCCAACATTGTTTCCGCTCTGAATTTCAAGAAAAGCTGTGGGTTAAAATATACTAAATTACAGTATGCTTTTAGCATATTATTCCAATCTTCCTGAGAACAGTAAATGTTATCCCAAAATCCTTCCTTAAACCATGCTGCTCCTTCTACGCTTGCAGATATAGGTGACGCTTCTGAATTTTTTAAAGTGTCAACACTAAATACTTTATCAATATTTCCCAAATCTCTTTGTAAATTATCTGAACTCAGTTCTGATTTCATCATACATTCAAAGGATTCATGATAGCTGATGCCAAATAATTCCGGTCACTAGGAATCGGCATTGAGACAACTCCCGCCATAATCAAACTACCAATCAAAAAAAAGTGACTGCATTTTTTTTCTGTTCAGAATGAAATAATTTAAATGCAATTAAAGGAATAAATAACAATAACCCATAACCTTCAGAACGGATATTCCAAATAAATCCATATAAAGGACAAAATAAATCAGATTACAATCCTTGTTTTTCCATAGATTTATAAATTCCAGCACAGCCAGTCCATAAAAAGAAACCAAAGAAAGCCGTTCTGTATGCCATCAACGACCAATATAGATTTGCCGGCAATAATAAAAAACAAAATTAATAAATATGCCTTCTTTTTTTTTTAATCCACCCAGATACAATATAAAAGATTCTCCCCATAACAGAGGCAATAATGATAATCTGACAGATATTCACTCCCACTGGAAATGGAATTGCCATTAATGCAAATACAAAAAAACACTGCATGTAATATCCATGCCACCCACTTAATTTCATTGTAGATGCCATGTTTAACATTTCCATATTATCCCACAGCCATATTCCAGGATATGTAAGAAATAAGAATACCATTAAAATTCCAAAACAAATCCCCTGCAAACTTAACGGCCGTTCTGACACTCTCACTTCTTTTTATTGCATAAACTAATTTACAAATCAACTGTCCGATGCAGACAATCAATATCACATATATCAATTTAAGAGTCAAATAATGCTGCCTTTGAATCTGAATTTTATCAAATATAATGTTATCTGTAAAAAATGAAATCATTGCAAATACTATTGATAAACAAAGAATTTTGATATTTATTCTGTCTTTTAACAACTTGTACATTATTTACCTCCACTTATGTACTACTTTCATGCCACGTTTCTCTTTTCTTTAATTATTTTTCATCATAAATTCTTTCTGTCTCTGAATCTGCTCACCAATATATTCATATAACTCATCACTAAGTCCCTTGATTCTCTTCTCTAAATGCTCTTTTTATTTTCATCCGTATAAGAAGCCTGCTGTCTGATCTGACTTCCTATATACTCGTACAGTTCATCGCTTAACGCCTTTATTCTGTTATTCAATCTATCTACTTCTTCTGACGACATTGGAAATTTTTCAGCTTCTGGTTTTACAGCTTCCTGCTTTACAGCTTCCTCTTCTCTATTTTGTCTCAGCTGTTCATTCTCTTCTTCCAGTCTTTTTTATTCTTTCATCCATTTTAGATAATCTATAATTACATTCTTTTTAATCTCTGTTCCAATTCGCTGGTTTTCATAAAATATTTACCTCCATATCATTGGTTTTATTTATTCTCATCTTCACCAAATATAGCTCTTGACATCCTGTATCTGCAGCTTATTCCTACTTTTGAGATTGTTGTTTTAATACCATCCTGCTCTAAACTCTCAATCGTTTTGGCAATTCTCATTATCTAAAACACTGTTTACACGCCGCAGTATCTGACCCATTTTCTGATTCGCTTTCCCCGGATAATATACCTGCCTCGTCTCCTGAACCACAACATCAGGCACACTTTTCTGCCTGCTCATATCCATTAATCTGTCAAATGCAAATCCGACATCAACATTTTTTCACACAATCTTTCAGCCATTCATAGCCTTCGGAATCCATTCAGCATTTTCAATCCATGTAATAACCGAATCATTATCTAATATCCGAAATAGTTCCGCCTTAATCTGACCATCTTCTCCATCATTTCTGGAATCAAACAACATATTCATACAACGAACTACATGTCCCACAGCATACTGGTAAAAAAGGTAATATTCTCATCTTTCCACACACATTGCACACGTAAAAATTTTTCATATTCCTGCAGCAAAGAAACCTGATTGTCAAACATTTTGCTTCTGTAACATGTTGTCAGTGAATTTTTTCCCCATTGCAGATAGTAATAGAGAACGTCTGAAATAAATACAATTCTTTTTAATCGGGAAAAATATTGTAAGTTCAGTAAAAAATCTTCTCCCAGTTCCTTATCAAGTGGAAAACACAATCCGTACTTGTCAAAATATTCCCGTTTATATAATTTATTACATGGTCCTTCAAGCAGCACAGTATACAATAATATTCTTGAAAAATCACCCAGAAACTTTTTCTCGAAAGTACACATTCTTTTCCAAGATACTGTGGCAGCCAGTCATTGGAACTGACAGGTCTGTTTCCTTCTAATACCATATAACGCATTCCACAGACTACCATATCAGCTTCATAGATATGCATTGTATCTACCAGTCGTTCCGTCATATTTTCTGTTATCACATCATCTGAATCAACAAACTGGATATACTCTCCTGTCGCCGACTCAATTCCACAGTTTCGCGCATTGCTGACTCCACCATTTGGGACATCCAGAACTTTAACTCTGGCATCAATTGCAGCATAGTTCTGGCATATGATAAGTGAATCATCCTTCGATCCATCATTAACCAAAATAATTTCTATATTTTTATATGTCTGTTTCAGTATCGATGTGATCGTATACCCAAGATATTGTTCTGCATTATACACTGGAACAATAATACTGACCTTCTCATTTTCATTTTCTTTCACGCACACTCCTTGCCATACCATACTTCTCAAGCCCTTTTGACAAAAGTTTAAATTCCTCAATATACCACGGATCAACATCATGCTGTTGCAAATAGTCCACGTCTTTCCTTGCCTGTTCTACAAGTGCTTTTACTTTCGGTCCATTCACCTGCTGACGATAGCACTGATAAATCCGGTCTAAAAGAATCCAGCAATAAATATCATTCATTTTCCTTTCTAATGACTTTATCCCATGCTTTTCAAAAAAATCTACTCTCTCACGAAATGCCCAGCAAGCATCAAGATTTGCCTCTCTGAATTTTTCACCTGTAATACTGTCCGTTCGTCTTCTGTCATAGTTATAAAATGAAAAATCTATATATACTAACTTTCTGGCATTATACATATATTTATAGGTCGTATATTCATCTTCATGAAGTTTGCCTTTCGGATATCTGACATCCGCAATCACACTGCGCTTATAAAGCTTATTCCACGCATTGGGTTTAAAGTAATGCCAATCAAGCATTGCCTCCAACGCAAAAATATTATCGCCTTCTACCACATTCCCGGTACAGGCTGTTTCTTCAACAATACAGTCCGCATATAGATTTCGATAGCTGCATTCTGCGATATCAGCATCATATTTCAATAAAGTATGATATAATACCTCATACATCTTATCATCTATCCAGTCATCACTGTCAATAAAAAGCTATGTACTCTCCGGCAGCCACCTCAATGCCTGCATTCCGTGCATCTGATAATCCACCATTTTCCTTATGGATCACCCGAATCCGCGAATCTTCCTGGGCATACCTGTCACACATCTCCCCACATGCATCCGGTGATCCATCATCTACAAGTATGATTTCCAAATTACGGTATGTCTGCTTTCGAATTGACTCTACACAACGATTTAAATAATTCTCTACCTTATAAATCGGAACAATAACACTAATTTTTCCTTCTTCCATTTTCATACTACTCCACTATTTATCCAAAATTCTCCAATACATCTTCCCTAACGTTCTTCGAATTCCACTTCCCTGTGGAAATATTTTCATCAGCAGCTTTCTGGTTCTCTTGAATGCTCTTGCTTCAATGACATTATTCACTGTTACATTCTGTCCGCCGCCCTGATTCTGCATTCCACTTAAAATCTGCTCAAAATAAGGGGTTCTTCTTGCCACATCCCAGAATACATACCCAAAATCTTCATCCGGTTTCATCCATGGTTTTAAAAATCCGGCATAATGGATAATATATGGATCTTTTCTTGCATTTTCATACGCATCCATAATGTAATACGGCGCATACTTAATTACCTGATGCCAGCGGAAATGATCACAGTCAAAGATCATATTCCAGTTCATATCCAGATATGTAACCCCGTCTTTGCATACAACATTTAAAATATCCTGATCCGAGAAACGATAAATTCCCGTATCTGACATTTCTAACAGCTTGTCCACGGTGATTACTTTATTCATTTCTGTAACATTAAACACAAGTACTCCCGCCTGAAAATATACAAACGGATTATCCAGTCCCAGTGTATTTTTACAATACTGACGCATTTCTGAATTTTTTCATATTGCACTGTCCTGCAAAATCAGGATCAAGCGCACCTGCAATCAGATTGTCTCCCATATCGGTATCATAAAGTTCTGCCACATCATGACAGATGATCATATCACAGTCCAGATATACTACCCTCGGATATACCTTTAAAATATCAAGGATCAGGAAACGGTAAAATGTTTCTGTCGTAATGTGCTGCTTTGCCTGTAAGACATAGCCGGCAACCCTGCTGCTCACATTCACGAAAATAAATCTCACATTCGTTCTGTTTAATCTGTCCGCAAACATTTTCTGGCTGTCAGCATTGATATCTGTATGGAATACGTAGATCTCATACTTGCGGTCAGGACTTGTATGTTCCACGATCGACTGTGCACAGGTATATAAAATCGGGACATATTTCTGGTTTGCTGCAAGTACTACCGGTACTACATCCCCGTCCGCTGCCTGTGTAATTTCTGTCTCTGCATCTGCATTGTGAATCAATGCAATCTGTAATTCTCCCAGGCGGTATTTTCCCTGTTTTTCAGGTACATATAATAAATTCCGGTCATTCGTTCTCCAAGATGACCGGTTGTGCGGTATCCCTCTCTGGAATATTCACCCATATCCGCACGTTTCTCAAATTCTCCCAGTACATCAAAAAGAATTTTGGGATATTCTTCAAATACTTCTTTTTGGCAATAAACATATTGCACGGATAAAATGTCTGACCGTCAAAAAGCTCTCTTGCAGTTTCACTCAGATATGGATATTTTTCATCAATGATCTTTAAAAACAGCTCTATATATTCAATATGCAGCTCCGAGCTTTCTTGTAATGATCATAAACACTCTTTTGCATTCATGCATGATGTTGCCACACCTTTTGCGATCAGGAAGTCATATTTTTCAATGTAAGCCTGCATATCTTTTTCGTTAAAGGCGAGTTCATCCATTGCTTTTTGATCAAGATAATCGTATTCGATCGTTCCCCAGGATGTCTCTTTAAGTTTCGTTTCACTGAAAAAAAAAAACGGCGGTAATGACAGAATCCATAATAATCTGCCTGCATATTTTTCCATGCCCAGTACTGGGTTGTCAGTTCGCAGTAAGATTTGTTCAAAGAAGAAATATTATCTCCTGATTATCCTGATACACACCTTCCGGCACTTCTTTTGTCTGGAAATCACTTCCTGCAATTACATTGTACAGTAATGAATTGTTTACACGCATCGTATCGCGGTTCGGGGTATGTGTCACAAAAATCTTAATATCACTCATTTTTATTTTAACTCCTCAATTTTATCTAATGCCGCTTCGATCACTTTGTCCATATCATAGTATTTATAATTACCAAGTCTTCCGCCAAAATGACATTGTTCTCACTCTCGGCAAGCTGGCGGTATTTTTCATAAAGTAAATTATTTTTCTCGTTATTTACCGGATAATAAGGTTCATCTCCCTTATGCCACTCACTTGAGTACTCTTTTGGAAATAATTGTAACAGGCTGTTTTCCGAATTCAAAATGTTTATGTTCGATGATTCTTGTATATGGAACTTCTCTGTCTGTGTAATTCACGACAGCATTTCCCTGATAATTTTCCATCTCATAACGTTCCTGCTCAAATCGGACGGAACGATACTCTAAGACACCCAGTTTATAGTCATAATATTCATCGATCATTCCTGTATACAGAACTTTATCTGCGACCTGTCCGTTCTTTGCAGTAAACTCTTTATAATCTGTATTAAGTAATACCTCTGTTCCCTCTAACATTTTTTCAATGATGGCTGTGTATCCACCGATCGGGATTCCCTGATAGCGGTCATTAAAATAATTGTTGTCATAAGTAAAACGTAACGGCAAACGTTTGATGATAAAATCCGGCAATTCTTTTGCAATCTCTTCCCCACTGTTTTCCGTATATCCCTTGATCAGTTTTTCATAGACATCACGTCCGACAAGGGATAATGCCTGTTCTTCGAGGTTTTTCGGTTCCGTAATATTTAAATCTGCGATCTGTAACTGAATGATGTCTTTTGCTTCCTGTGGTGTAACAATCCCCCACATTTTGCTGAATGTATTCATATTAAACGGAAGATTGTATAATTCGTCTTTATATCTGGCAATCGGTGAATTAATGTAATTATTAAACTCTGCAAACTGGTTAATATATTCCCACACTTTTTATTTGAAGTATGAAAAATATGTGCACCATATTTATGTACATTAATATCATCTATCTTTTCACAGTAGATATTTCCACCAATATGGTTTCTCTTATCAATAACCAGACACTTTTTCCCTCTCTTTTGCATTTCATAGGCAAAAACTGCTCCATAAAGCCCACTTCCTGCAATCAGATAATCATACTTCATAACTTTTTCTTCTCCTGTCTATTTTAATTTCCAATATAGGTTTCCAACTGTCCGCCGTATCCAGCTTCCCTGTGGCAAAATTTTTTTTGCCGCTTTCCTAAGTACGTCAACCACTGCTTTCCCCGGATGTATCTTTTCTTTTGCCTGTCCGCACATATCATAGAGCAGTTCTTCATAATAAGGGGTTTTTCGTGCCACCTTCCAGAATTCCTTTGCAAAATCATCTTTTGGATTTTTCCAGGGCTTTGCCGCACCTGCATAATGGATGATATATGGATCCTTTCTGGCATTCTCCTCATAAGCATCCATAACATAATAAGGTGCCGATTTGATCACATGCTGCCAGCGATATTTATTACAGTCTGTCAAAACATTCCACTGCATATTCAGATAAGTAACTTTACCCTCACATACGATATTCAAAATATCCTGGTCGGAATATTTGTAAATTCCAGTATCTGACATTTCAAATAATTTTTGAACACTAATCTTATCTGCTATTTGCCCCATATGGAACACTAATACACCAGCCTGAAAATAAGCAAGAGGATCCTTTAATTTTAAGACGTCTCTGCAATAAGCAAGTGTGTCAGCATTCGCTCCGTTACATTGTCCTGCGAAATCCGGATCAATCACTGCTGCCAACATATTATCACCGAGTTTAACATCATATAGCTCTGCGATATCACGCCGGATGATCATGTCACAATCCAAGTATACCACTTTCGGATACATCTTTAAAATATCAAGAATCAGAAAACGATAAAATGTTTCCGTGGAAATATGTTCTTTCGCTTTTAACTGATATCCAGCCACCCGGCTCCTTACATTAACAAAAGAAACATCGAAATTTTTTCCTTTTTAAGTTTTCTTATTTCATTTTGGCTTTCCGGCTCAATATCAGTATGAAAATATATATTTTATAATCTCTTTGTTCCGATATATGGTCTGCAATCGACTGCAGACATGTATATAAAATTGGAACATATCCTTGATTGGCAGCTAACACAACCGGTATTTCATCGTCTTCTGACACACTGATTTTTGAAGTACCTTCATTTTGTTCAATCTGTGCCATCTGCAGCTGTCCCAGACGATATCCGCCTTTTTTTGTTTCAGATATTCAAAAAGATTCCCGTCATGCGTTCCCCTAAATGCCCCGGTGTGCGCAAACCTTCTCTGGAATATCTGCTCATATCACATCTCTGTTCAAATTCATCCAGAATATCAAACAGCATCTTAGAATACTGAAAGAATAATTCTTTATTCATAATAAACATATTGCATGGGTAAAAGATTTTCCCATGCACATATTTTTCAGCCACGTCATTCAGTTCGGGATATTTTTCACGAATAATAGAAAGAAAAAGATCTAAATCTTCTATATGGAGTTCCGGTGCATTCTTATAATGCTGATACACAGACTTCGCCTGTAATGCATTTACCGGAATCCCTTTTGCAATCAGAAAATCATACTGCTCAATCGTCTGTCTCATGGATGCTTCATCCATACAAAGTTCCTGTTTCACGTTTTCACTCAAAACCGGGTAAATCAGGCAGCCACAATCAGCTTCCTGCAGATTCACTTTGGAAAAGGAAAAATATCTGCGGTAATGGCAAAACCATAATAATCTGCAGTTTGATTTTTCCACGCCCAATATTGTGTCGTCAGTTCACAATAAGATTTGTTCTTAAATGAAATATTGTCCCCCTCATTATCCAAAAGCATTCCTTCCGGAACTGACTGAGTCAGAAAGGCACTTCCTGCTATTACATTATACATCAGTGGATGCTCTATTCTCACTGTATTGCGATTTGGCGTATGGGTTACAAATAATTTTATCTCACTCATAGAATCCTCTTATCATTCTTCGTTTAGAAATTCATATATGCATCACAAATTGTATCAGCATCACCACACATTTTTCACATGTCCTTTGTCAAGCCACAATGCATGATCACATAAATTCTGTACAGATGTTATAGAATGTGACACATATAATAATGTTGTTCCTGTTTCTAACATATGTTTCATACGTTTTTCGCATTTTTCCTGAAACTTATAATCTCCTACGGATAATACCTCGTCACAGATCAGGATATCCGGCTGAACCATCGTTGCCACAGCAAATCCAAGTCTTGCCGCCATACCGGAAGAGTAATTCTTGATCGGCATATCCAGAAAATCCCATAATTCAGCAAAATCAATTATTTCCTCAAACTGCTCTTTCATAAAACTCTCTGAGTACCCCAACAGTGTTCCATTCAGCAGAACATTCTCGCGGGCAGTCAGTTCACCGTCAAATCCGGCTCCCAACTCAATCAGAGGTGCGATCGTTCCCGAAAGGCTCACACTGCCCTTATACGGTTTTAAGATACCACAGATCAGCTTTAACAATGTGGATTTTCCGGAACCATTCGTTCCTACGATTCCCCATGCTTCCCCTTTCCGAACCTGAAGGCTTACATTCTGTAGGGCAAGGAATTCCTGAAACATCAGTTCTTTTTTTTACCATTTTTATTACATATTCTTTTAAATTATTGACCTGCTGTGATGCACGGTTAAAACGCACTGTTACATCCGACACATCAATAACAATATTCTTGTCATCCATCTTCATTCTCCTAGATATATAAAATAAAATCGTCCTGTTTTCTTATAAATGCCCATGATCCAACAATCAGAAAGACAAATGCTATCGCAAATCCGTATACCACATCTCCTGCAGCCGGTAATGTCTGATGAAGTGATATCGTACGGAACTGTGTGATATACTGATACATAGGATTAAAAATTTTAATTGCTTTCTGCACTGATTCCGGTAACTGTTCCATCGGATAGAAAATAGGTGTCAAATACATCCATGCCGTTGTCAGTACATTATAAATATACTGTATATCTCTGAAGAATACAGCTGCCTCCGCCAAAAACAAGCCAAGACCAAGGCTGAAAATATATACTTCCATTAAAATAACCGGGAAAAAAGCATTGCCCATGAGAACTGTACCTTAGTAATAACAAATACAATAATCATAGCTCCCAGAGAAAAGACTAAGTTGACCAAAGAACTCGTAACCTTAGATAAGGTAAACACATATTTAGGAACATAAACCTTTTTCAATAATGGTCCATTTCCTGTAATGGAAAAAGATCGCCTGATTTGTTGCTTCTGTCATAAATGTAAACAACGTCTGTCCAATGATAAGATATGCAGAATAATTGTCTATATTAAAACGGAACATTTTGGAAAATACTAAATACATAACGACCATAACCATTAATGGATTTAATACGCTCCATACATATCCCAGAAAACTTCTTCTATACTTTAACTTTATATCTTTCGTTACCAGCTGTTTGATCAGATATCTGTAATTATACAACACCTGACATCTTGTTTTCATTTTATTCATTACTCGCTCTGATTCCTCTTTTCTTCCTATATTTTTCATATAAAACTGCTATATTATAACATAACTTATTTTAAATTCCAATAGTTGCCTTTACATTTACTTTTGTCTGTTTATAATCATCTTGCGTCTCAAAAACTTAATTTCACCAAATACAATCATCACAATATAAAATGTAAAAGAAATCTTTTTTTTCTTCTCAATATCTGAAAATTTCTTTTCGCCCACAATGCATCTCTTTCAAATGAGACGACAATCCACTCTGCCCATAATATTTCCGTCCAATACCATAATCAACCAGTTTCTTGGGTAAATAATACACCTGGTTCCATTCAAAAAAACGCTGGTAATAATTCATATCTTCACAGTACTGCATAGACTCATCAAAATATCCGGCATCTTTTTACTCTTGCCCTGCGTATCACAACGGTTGAGGTAAATATAACGCTCTTTGTGCAATATTCTTTCAGCGATAACCGATGTAACAAATAATCTTTTCGCAGAAAAATTCTTAAAGGTCCTTCTTCCAGCCCGCCACAGAGCAGGTCGATCTGTGGATTTTCTTTTAAATTTTTTTCCTGCCATTCTAATTTTTCAGGCGCCCAGCAGTCATCCGAATCCAAAAATGCCAGATAATCTGCTGTTGCCATACGGATTCCCGCATTTCTTGCAGCCGCCACACCAGCGTTTTGCTGATTATATAAAATAATGTTCAAAATACAATCTTGACGGCTTTTATACTGCTCCACCTTATCTTTCGTACCGTCTGTAGATCCGTCATTAATTATGATCACTTCCTGAATCAGTTCTGGTTTTGTCTGATTCTGCAACGAATCCAATGTCTTTTTCTATCGTTTTTTCACTATTATATGCCGGAATAATAACACTGAACATATTGCTCACACCTGATATACTTTCTTCATGATTTCATCCACATTTTCTTTGCTAAACTCTTTTATTTTGCACTGATTCGCCTGTCCCGTTTTTTCAAATTTCTGTGGTTCATTTTTTTCATCTCATATAATTTTGTAAATGCTATTCTGTACTCACTTTCTTCTCCCGGTGCCACCAGATAGCCTCCCACACCCTCTTCGATCAGATCAACATTTCCTCTGATTCTGCTGCACACAACAGGAAGCCCTTCTGTCATTGCTTCCATCAATGCCACGGATAACCCCTCTCTGAACGAGGACAAAACAAAACAGTCCGCACACTGTAGAATTTCATGTACATCACTGCGGAATCCGGCAAATTGTATATTTTTTTCTAAATGGTGCTCTTTCACATACTGTTCAAGTTCTTCTTTTTCCGGTCCAATCCCACACATCACATAATAAATATCAGCTTTTTTCATTTTTTTCCAATGCTTTTATGACAGTTCTCTGGTTCTTATTTGCTGTAAATTCTGCCACCTGTACGATCAGAAAAGCACTCTCAGGTATACCAAGTTCCTGTCTTTTTTATTCTTTGCTTCCTGTGGCATATCGTGTGGTGTTACATTTACTCCAATACCCGGAATATAAGTAAGCTGCTTCATATGAAATTTCTTTTTTGCAAGCTCATAATCTTCCTGATTGATCACCAGCAGTTCATCTGTATATCGTGACAGATATTTTTCCACCGGATAGAACAGCAGCCAGTTTTTGCCGGCGCCCCTTTAAAAAAATGAAACCCATGTGCAGTATAGATTGCATGCGTCTTATATTTATGTGCGGCCAGTCTGCCAAGCACCCCGCCGATCGGGCTGTGGCAATGTACAAAATGATATTGATTCTTTTGAATAATTCTTTCAACTGCCGGTACGCTCTTGCATTTTGTCCAAGTTTAAATACATTTCTGGCAAAATCAATCTGATGCCACACAACCTGTTTTGATTCCAGTTCTTTTTTAATTCACCGATCTGTTCTGGTGCGCACGTATTTCCCTCTGCAAAATTACATGCCACCTCTACCTGATATCCCATCTGCAACAAAATATCGATATTTCTCATGTTGAACTGCTGTATCATGGATGCTACAGAAGCCACCAGTAAAACCTTATCTGACATGAAGTTTTTATCTCCTTTTATACCCCAATAAACTTTCCCACAGCCTCATCCAGCCGTTTTAACATCTCACATTCCCTCAATGTCACTTCAGATAGCCAATCATCATGGTATCTATGCGTAGTCAAATAACTGAATAGCCTCTAATATGGACGTTTTTCCCGAATTATTTTCCCCAATTATAATGTTGATCTGACCAAGATTCTCCATCGTCAGATTGCGCAATCCGCGATAGGAACCGATTGTTAATCTTTTTAACATCCTGCCACCTTTTCATTGTTATAAGCGATTATCAGAATTTATTATACTACAAATGTATTCTGTTGCAAAGAAACGGGACTCTCATCCTCAAACACTTCTCTCCACACTATCCTTCAATCCGAACCGCTGATATCCATCTATCTCTTTTCTGCTTAGTTCCTGTTCAATCACCATAGAACCGAATGCCTTTCCTGCCATACCGCCGATCTTCCCCGGCATTTTTTTTGCCAGCGCCACAAACGGATTCATCCAGTTACACAGATGTGCGTTTTTCCCTTTTGCCGTAGCAATCGCTGCTACCATCTGTGCCGTGGTCACGCAGGAAGCATTCTGCGGCAGAAATACCCCTGACTTCTGACTCTCGATCAAAAGATATAAAAACTCCGCAAGATTCTCCACATAAAGCATGCTCCGCTCATTTTTACATTTGGAAATACCGGTACCTTATCCGCTAACTTTACAAGCATCTTAAAATTACCTTTGCTGTTTTTTCCATAAATCATCGGCGGACGGACGATTGCAAAGTGCAGTATTGTTTTTTCCATCATCTTCCTTAAGCTCCTCAAACAGTACCTGTAGTTTCTGCTCAGCCTGCCACTTGCTGTCCCCATAAAAATTTGACGGAGCAGGCTTTGTATCTTTTGTGATATGTATTGCCCCTCCGCCATTACTGCTGTCTCCGTATACAATTACACTGCTCAGGTAAATATATTGTCCCACGCCATCCTTTACAGCTTTTTGGGCAGCTTCACATGCCAGATCACAGTTTACGGCATAATATTCCTGTTTTTGTTCTTCTGTCAGGATGCCAATATCCGCATGTGCTTTGCCAGTCACGTTTAAAATACTGTCATATCCTGACCAGTCATCCTCTTTCCACGCCTCACCACGCAGACTGACTTTATGAACCTCATACTGGTCATTATAATTTTCTCCAATATATTTTTGAAATGAGTTGCCAATATAACTGTTGGCGCCTAAAATCAATACCTTTTTCATTTCCCCTTCATGCTCCCTGTTCCACCTTCAACCACTCCATCCTGTCTCAAAACGCTTAAGAATGTACCAAAGAAACACCGTACATCCATTGTAAACCCATATTTTTTCACATACTCGCCATCTAATTTTGCCTTGACCGGAATTTCAAGTTCGTCACGTCCGTTGATCTGCGCCCAACCGGTTAATCCCGGTGTCACATCATTTGCACCGTATTTGTCACGCTCTGCGACAAGGTCATCCTGATTCCATAGTGCCGGGCGAGGACCTACGATACTCATATCCCCCTTAAAAATATTAAAGATCTGTGGCAGCTCATCGAGGCTGGTCTTACGAAGAAATCTGCCGGTTTTTGTAATGTACTGTTCCGGATTTGCCAGCATATGTGTCGGCATATCTTTCGGTGTATCGGTGCGCATGGTCCGGAATTTATAAATCTGGAAATATGTCTTGTGGATGCCGACTCTCTTTTGTGTAAAGAAGATTGGTCCCGGTGAATCTAATTTGATCGCAATGCATAAGATCAAAAGCAGCGGGGACAATATAATAATCGCAAGCCCGCTGAGTAAGATATCTATGATTCGTTTTATATAACGGTATCCTGTCATTTTCTGTCTGTCCCTTCTAATTTTTCAAACTTTTTTACAAACAATTGTTCAAATTGCTCTTTGGTATATGTATTGGTTTCATCAAGAATATATCCCTGAAGCTTTTCAAGTTCAAAAAGGCAGAATAATTTTTCCTGCTTTTGCTCTATATGCCGATGGATCTGATTTTTCGCACTATTTACCTTAATCTGTTTCTCCTGCATGATTTTTTCTTTATTATACACAAGAATATAGCTTATATTTTCTCTGGAAAATTGATAATCAGGATCATTCCTGCTTCTATCAGCATAATAAGACTGTCATATATTTTCCGGTAAATTTCATCCTTTTTATGCTGCCATTTTTAAACTCCACAAAATACCACTTTCCATCTTCTGTACAATACAATGCATCATTGGTTTTCGGTTGTTGTGCTATTTTAACCACTTGGCAATAATACTTTGAAAAACGATCAAAATTGACAGCAAGTAATCTGCTTTCCGTCATATAATCAAAACTTGCATCGTCCTTAGAACAGTGTTTTAATGTTGCAGTCATCGACTGCATAACTTCCGGAAGTTTTTCTATTGCCTCTTTTGTCATTATATCCCCATTTCTTCAAAATCAAATTCTTGCCTGCTTTCTGCTATTTAGACATCTGAATACTTTCTAATTTTTCAAACGGTTTTGCTAACAACTGATACACAGACTGCAGATTTTCTGTAACATCTTTCATAACCGTTTCTTTTCCATCTGCCTGTGCAAGGTAATAATTCGTAATATGATCCACATTATGTTTTTTTTCGTATATGTTTCAATCGCCTCTAGAAAATAAGGACTGTGTGTAGTGATTAGTATCGTAAGATGAAGATATTTTTCCAGTAATACGATCAATTCTGCATATATAAGCTGCCATTCCGGATGTAGGTGTATTTCCGGCTCATCTAGCACCATCACATCTTTCTCATGGATTTCGCCTTTTTCTAACAAAGTGCGAATAATTGTAAATGCCTTGATTCCCATGGATAAATTTCCAATTTCAAAATAATGCATTTCTTCATCTGCCAGAAAAAAATCCCCATCCTCATTTTTTATTACTTTTCCGATCGTTACCTCAGATAACATTTTCAGTATATCACTGATTTTTTCTTCTGCCATCAGTTTTCCAATCGCATTGTCCGGTATATTCGCACTTAATTTCTGAAGCAAGTGCAAATCCTGTTCACTCAGCCCATCACTGTACTCCCACGAATTCATATAATCCATAATTGCCGGCGAATCAATTGAGATTGCTTCATGCATGACAGATATTTCTCTTTCTATCATATATTCACTATTCTGTTTTATCCCAACCTGTATTTTTTTTTTCCCTTGAATAAGCAATATTGCTTTCGCCTCGCTTTCTGGCTCATACAGATCATTCATCTGACCATAAAAATATCTGCCAAAAGTGTCTGCTATCAAGGTCTGCTCCACAGCCTCATTTTTTAAATTTAATATACTATTTACTTTCTCTAAAACTTCATGGCACAATGCATCTCTGCTTTCATCATCAATCACATTTCTGAGATTATCATATAATTCAGAAATAATTTCTATTTTTCTCTCCTCATCTGCTGCCATAATCAATTCTGCTGCATTTGCATATCTTTTTCTGCTGGTTCGGGAAGGTACATTCACAGTTACTCTCTGATCATCATTTTTCAAATTATGATACCAGCTATTCTGCCAGTTATAACGGAGCAGTGACTCTATCTGTTCTTTCTTCTTCTGTGAAGCTTTTTCATCCACTTTATACATGGAATTAAACATACATGACAAAATCTTTCCTACCGTACTCTTTCCCGTATTATTTTCACCGGCAATCACAGTAATTCCGTCAAGTTTGATAGATGCCTGTTTAATTTTGGAAAAATGCTGAATTTCCAGTCTCATACTTTCCCTTTCTACTCCTCCTTCGGCTGATACGTCGGCACAATTTTTTTCACCCACTCACGAATATCAGATGGCTCTGTCACTACATACTCTTTTAATTCTTCTAACTGCTCTAAAAACTTTCCTTCATCCAGTTCGATTGGTTTTCCGATGTGGATCAGGTTATTCTCGGTATCCTGCAGTCCTTCTTCATCCATCAGCATCTCTTCGTATAATTTTTCCCCAGGACGTAGTCCGGTGAACACGATCTGGATATCCTCATCCGGCTTGTGACCGGATAACAGAATCAGGTTCTTGGCTAGATCAAGGATTTTGACCGGCTCTCCCATATCCAGAACAAAAATCTCTCCGCCTTTGGCATAGGTACCCGCCTGCAGTACCAGAGATACCGCTTCCGGAATTGTCATAAAATACCGCACGATATCCGGATGGGTAACCGTGACCGGACCTCCACGCTCAATCTGTTTTTTGAACAGCGGAATCACACTTCCGTTACTGCCAAGCACATTTCCAAAACGCACGGCTACGAAATCTGTCTTCGATCTGCGGTTATATGTCTGAATGATCATCTCACAGATGCGCTTGCTGGCGCCCATGATATTGGTTGGGTTGACCGCCTTATCCGTGGAGATCATCACAAATTTCGTTTCACACCGTACCGATCTGCAGCCTGCACGATCTTCCATGTGCCAAGCACGTTATTCTTAATTGCTTCATTCGGGCTCTCCTCCATCAAGGCACATGTTTATGTGCTGCCGCATGGTAAATGATCTCCGGCTTGTAATGTTCAAAAATCCAGTTCATTCGATTCGTATTCCGCACAGGACCGATCAGCACAACCAGATCAAGCTCTGGGAATTTTACCTTTAATTCGTTTTGCATATCATAGGTCGTATTCTCATAAATATCCACAATAATCAGCTGTTTTGGCTTGTGTCGCGGCAATCTGCCGGCACAATTCGCTTCCGATGGAGCCACCGCCACCGGTAACCATTATGATTTTCCCAGAAACATAATCCATGATGGACTGCAAGATCAACCGTCACCGGATCCCGCCCAAGAAGATCATGACACATCTACATCTTTTAATTTGCTGACGCTGACATCGCCGTTTACAAGCTGGTAAATGCCAGGCAGACGCTTTAATGTGCATCCGGTTTCTTTGCAAATATCAAGAATCCCCTTCATCTGTTTCGGTGAGGCTGATGGCATCGCTATAATGATCTCATGCACATGCAGTTCTTCGACTTTTTCCAGAATATCGCTTCCGATTTCCTACAACTTTCGCTCCATGAATATAATTGCCGATCTTGTTCCGGTCATCATCAATTACACCGACAACCTTCTTCTTTACATAGCGGCTATTGTTAATCTCTTTAATCAGCTGATTACCAGCCTCACCTGCACCGATTACCAGTACATTCCTACGGCCGTCTCTTCGCATATTCCGGATTGCCCTAAGTCCACGATAGGAATATCTGCATGATCAGCACAAGTAAAAATAACCCATATAAAATATAAAAGCTTCGTGGAACCGGGAACATATCTCCCCAGTTACGTACCAGGATCAATGCAGCTACCACAATCGCATCCAGTATACATGCCGAAACAACATACATCATTTAGGAATATCTTGCAGAAGATGATCTCTCCATACTTCATTCAGATATTCTGTCGGTACATTGTAAAAGTTCAGATCAAACCGTATTATCAGCGCAAACATACTCGCAACAAATACAGCAAGCATGTCATAACACATCAAAAAAATACGGCGCATAAATAACTGTCTATCTTGAATTAACTGTTTCATCTATTGTTATTGTCCTTTATATTCAAAATGCTGTTATACCCAAGGGTATAACAGCATTATTATAGCATATCTATTCTGTTTGTGTAAACCGATTCCCTTTTTCTCAGGGATTTCGCTTTTAAATTTTTTATCTATGCATTTTTATAAATAATCCAGTTATCAGCATTCCATCTGAGGTTACCCTTCGTTCCTGGTCAATACGCGCAAAATTCCCCCTGCTTTTTCCCTATATATTTTTTCTGCTGATTTTCTATCCGCCTTTTTCACATAAAATCTGTTTCACTTTTTCTGTTAGCAGATCATCGCAAAAAATCCGGTTTATGCTCTTTTTCGGCTTATACCACTTCCTGCAAAGTTCCGGCTTCTTCGGTACAAATATAACTCTCTTACATTAAAGCCTATGATTATCAGATTAAATATGGTTTCAACCGCATCTCGACAGTAACAGTGCTTTGCGTGATAATACGTTTTCAATTGATGGAAACCATTCTCCTCAATGTCCCACCTGCGGTGCATCATTTCCCATAAGACCCGGTAGTCTGCCGCTTCCAGTGTCGTTACAAGTCACATGAAACGCTCTCTTTCTTTTCCATTTTCTTCCCACTGCTCATGATACCGCACCACACGCAGTTTATATGGACACCCTTCCAGACCATTTTCCTTCAGAGTGTTGATAAATGGAGCATTCAGATATAACGCATCCGCCACAATCACATCCGCAAAATGTCCATGCCGTTTCTTCAGCCGCTCAATCAACCTTTTTCCGCCTATCGTTCCTTCCCAGAATACCCGGTTACGTTTTATGATATCAATCATTTCTTCATGTATGCTGCGTATTTCATCCGGGTTTATTCTGAGAGAAGGTCGCGGACTGCAGCATCAGAAAAAGCAGTACCGGCATGACAATGTTAAACAATGGAATAGATTTTCTTTTTTCTTTCGTCCGTTAAACACTTGATTTTTGCGGGATTTTATATACACTCTTCATATAAGTTAGCAGTTTCTTCAATGCTAATTTTTCATTCAGGACACCTTCTTTCGTATGTTTTGTTCCATAACATAATTATACAATAAAAGGTGTCCTTTTGAGTGATTATACAGAAAAAACAGTAATTTGATACCCAAAATTGATATCCCCTGCTTTACCTGGAATTCACAGGCAGAACAGGGACTTTTATTTTTTAAGCGAAATCTCTGCTGTTATCTACACTTTCTCTTCCTCCCGCATAGAAAACAAGAACCCCCTAACAATATAAACACAAAACCATACAATCCAATGGAATGGAATATCTACATTGTCCATCATGTTCTCTAAGAAAAAATACAACATATATGATCAACGGCAGACATGCATAATAATTTCTATTTTCCGCACTTTTACAATACCTGACCGCCCGCGAAAAATATCCAACAAACATCATTATATAAGGAACTATTATATAAACTCCATACATATGTGCATATGCCAATACTCCATTATGAGCAGAATTAATATTTGATCCATAAACAGTTGCTTTTTGTATGACCAAACAAATTCATCTGACTCAGATACGTCGAATAGTGGTATAGCCTGCCTGAAAATAAACCATTTATCGAATTCGAATTTAATAACTTTTGTCTGATTCTCTGTGAAGTTTGGGACATATCCTCTCTTTCTGCTGCATAAACATGTATGGTTCCAGTTAAATCATCTAAATCTCTGACAGATGCATATTCATAATCCACCGGATATACAATCTGCGTTCCGATTGCCTCTGATATATTGGTAATTCCCCACTGTAACCCCATTGAAACGGGAATATAACATATCACAAAACACATCACTGCGATCATAGTTTTTTCATGTGTCTTTTCAGGATCTTTTTCTATTCCCCAGCACAATGCACCGCACAGAATTGCTAAAGTAGCTGTTGTGCTTTGTGTTTTTTCAGGAAAAAATGCTGTTGTCAAACCAATGGCATATGGAAGAATCTTTAAAATTTTAACTTCCTTACATTTTATGTAATAGTCTATTTCACATAAAAGACACCTATCATAACAGCCATATATAATCCAAATGGATTTGGATTGGTATAAAACTTTATATCTGTATCCATCTGTTTCCGGGCGAAACATCAGGCAATACACCACACATAATACAAATGTTATTTCCAGTGCCTTTTAATAATTGCCACAACATCTTCTCCCTGTTTTCCTGATTATTCCATACAAAAACAGAAACCTGTCGGGAACAGTATAAAATATCCATAAAAAAGAGAAATACGCACTTTTTTTGTTACAATAAAGTCCGAAATACAAGTCAGTACCCATAATACGATCCAAGATATTACCAACAAATTATTCCAGTTACGATATTTCAAAGGTTTTCGTATATTCAATCCAGCTATCAATAACATACATCCAATTAAAACAAACATTGTATATGCATGTGTCATTTTTTTTAAAGAATAGGCCATATACATTTATAAATGACAAAAAATAAACATCACCGAAAAAAAGAAATATACTAAGAAAATTTCTCATTTTTTCCGGTACATTTCTAAGCTTTCGCCAAATCTCATTTCCCACCAATATATAAATACTTTGTAATCCCCTTCCCCATTTATAATTACCTTTTCTGCCATATCTTATTTTCAGCCAATATAAAATTCCTGTTATGATCATACAGATTATTGAAAATAATACACTTACAGCTGGCAGCTTTTCATCATCCTTCATTTTATCTGTAGAAATTTCAAATTTATTAATTGAAAATTCTTTTCCTTGTTCATTTTCAAAACAAAATACCACTTTTGAAAAACTCTCTCCATTTAGCTGATATAGATTCTCTCCCTCCATTAAATTCAATTCTTGTTCCCCTACATTGTGCCATGTCCGATCATAGAAAACAATTTGTGCAGTTATTGAGTCACAGTTCATTTTATACAAATCCGTTTTCAAGTATTTCCACTGGTTATTTTTATTTAAACTGTCAAAAACAATTTGTGCAGTGTCTCCCTGTATAATAAATTTTCATTTTCAAATGATATATTCTGCAGATTGTTTACAATTTTTTCTGTATAAAACTGCAAAGAGTCGCCCCTATTATAAAATTGGGTTATATTTCCTCCTGTTACATACCAGGCTGCACAGCTAATCCCTGTAATAATTGAAAATAATATCCATATACAGATTTTTACCAAAAATATTTTTGTTTTCATCAAAACATCTGTATTTCCTGACATAAATTTCTCCCTGTAATGTATTGCAAACCTTTCACTCTTTAAAATAAACGCCATTAAAAGGAAATAACACCATACTGCTATGTTTCCAAAATTGACAGACGCATTCCCAAACACACAAAATACTGGAAAAATAATATTAACACATAGTACAAATATATACGGATTTTTTTGCCAAAAATCTTCTACATTTTTTTAATGATATACAAAACCCATAAATTTGATATAATACAAATGGAATTACTGCAAAAATACCGTAATGATACATCAAATCCAGATATCCATTATATGCCTGAACGGGCTCCCCTGTTTCTATATATCTGCGTTGCATTTCCATATAACCCCATCATTCTTGCATAATTTTTCCAACTTCCCATAACATTGATAGTGTCTTTCGATGTCACATTTTCCAATGTTATTGGAAACATCTGCTGATAAAGCTGCAATTCATCCTCTGGTAGTACACTGACCAATTGTTCATCCTCAAACACAACCGTTGTCTGCAAAATATCTGGCAAATATTTGACCGAAATATGTATAACTACCACACATAAAAATGAAAATGCAATTGCCGTCAGTATCTGCTTCCACCGATATCTAAAACTAACCCTTTTCTTCACCCATATATAAACGCACCCATATAAATATGTTATGGCTACAAGAATCAATGCAATTTTTGCCACTACTCCGCCTGATCTAAGTACAAAATATAGTGCTGACGCTGCCCCCATCCCATAACCTATCCACTGAAGATATGACGCATCATTAACAATTAACCCATATATCTTCCATACAAACAGGGCAAATATTAACAGGGCATACATCGCAAAATCCTCTGGACGTCTGCAAATTCCATTATAATAAACTGTTATAATCTTAGGTCTAAAAAAGATACAAAACAATACAACCAGAACATAATCTATTTCTAATGCCCTTAAAAACAGACATATCACCGCATCCGCTTTAAATCGCTGATTATACGCAAAAATAAAAAAGCCTGCTGAAAATATCATCACATAAGAAAAAAACTTTCCCCATCCTCTTTAAAGACATCTGATAATGCCATCATGATCCATAATCCGTACCATGATTTCAGGACTGATGACATAACTCCTGTATTTTTCCATTCTTTTTCCACAACAAACATCCACAGGCAAATAAAATAACAGCACATCCCAATGAAAAATAACGATAGCTTTCCCCTTTTGTCCATCCCATTATTTCAAAAAACAAAATCCATGCAAAAAAAACACATAACAAAATTTCAACTGTCACTTTTCTGTCTATTTTTCTGCACTTCTGAATTGCCTTTTTCCAACAATATTCCCTGCAGCACATAAAGACTCTGCAAATATATATAAGAGTCCAGTATTTTTCTCCAAAGCATAATTTTCTGTATTAACATATTTTTTTCTAACAGAATATCCCATGAATATCACACATCCACAAATAAGTAGACTCATTCCCATACATTCATAAAACTTCTGCCACGAAAATCCAGCCTTTTCACTTCGTATCTCCATTGAATCCATAGAAAAAAAGATACCTTTCGCATCACGAATACGTATGCCTATGCGATATATCTCTATAGTTTCATTAAGCTCTATCTCATTTTCTCCATTGTAAATTACAATGGGCTGTTCTTTAATATATTTTTTTCTTTATCGTAATATTCTAATATTGCGTGTACTTCTGACACTGAACAATTGCTAATTGTCAAATATAAATATTTCCATGTCCTGACATAGCGATCTACACGATATTTATTAACCGCATTATTCTTGACAATATAATATCCATTTTCTTCTTCATGATATTCCCATCCTTTGCATTTTTATCATATCGGTTTCTGGAAAATCATATATTGCTTCTGATCCAAGAAAATACGTCAGACTTTTAAATCCTCCCAAATACATCAAGGTAAACATCAGACATATTGTACATCCAAGCAGCGCAACAAACAGGCTTTTTTTCATTTTTCTAGTTTTTCATTTTCTATCCCTCAAGTTATTCCTTCAATCTGTACCTTTTCCCTCAAATGCAATTCCAAAATAATGCCGTTATTTTCAAAGCAAAATCTGTAACGCCTGTATTCCGCTTGCTGCTATTCTTCCATGATTTCTCCAATATAACGGATAACTAAAAATATCCTTTTGATTCTTTGCTATCCTCTGACTTAGTATATCGGATTTCCATCCAAATTACAATATTTATTCCTCCCCGCACATTTTACATTCCATTCCCATCTTTGACAGTTGAAAAGTAAAAAAACGGTCGTGTAGCCAGTAAAATCAAGGCTTGCAGCCGTTTTTTGTTTCGTAGCGATATGTGCTATTGTGCTATATTTTCTACACTATGGTAAATCTATTTCTTTTGTTTGCTTGATGATGCTTCGCATCGTAGATTTTTTGATAAATTCATAGTCTGTCCGAAAACCAAAAGTTTTGTGTAAAGAGTCTGTTATTTCAGTTCGAGTGTAGGATGGAACATAGCCATTAGCAGTATTTAACAGTGTCATTTTCATAGATCGCAGAGTCTCGATGATCTGTTCGGTTGTATAGCTGTTTCCTATTTTCTTTTCTAACAGACGGTAGAGAAGAAGGCTGATGTAACAGGTCATGAAATGTGCCTTGATCCGGTCATCTCTTCTGACATAAACAGGTCTGGCTTCGAATTCTGTTTTCATGATTCTGAAGTTTTCTTCAATTTCCAAGCGCTGCTTATTGATCTTTATGATTTCTTCGATATTTCCCTCCAGATTTGTTATAACCGCGTAGAAACCATCGTAAAGTTCTTCTTTGGCTATCTGTTCTGCGTCGATTTCATATACGTTCTTTTCTGCAATCTCACCATCGTTTGTTACGGCAGTATTTTTCACAAAACGCATTGGATCATTTTGATTTTTACCCTTTCGTTTTTTACAAGGAGAGTTGATCATCTTCTCTGCACGTTCGATCTGACGTGACCGGATTTTTTGCTGATAAGCTTTATATTTTGGTGAGTATGTAACGATTAGTGTCTCATCCAAATCTCCGGTAACAACAGGGACTTCCTTGTAGTAAATGGAGTTAAAAACTTCATCATCAGTTTCGTCCAAAGTCCGGATATCTATAAAATCTGTCGAACCAACTTTTCTGAACTGTGTTGGATCCAGGGCAATATCACGGTCTTCCTGCTTCATCTTTTTAAGGGAATGCGTGATGACATAAGCCCGATTCCCGATGCTGTTAAACGCTCGGTTATTTGCACTTCCAAGACCGGCATCTGAACAGAAAATAAATTCACTACAGTTAAAATCTTTTATGATTTTCTTCTCCAGAGGCTTAAGCGTTGTCTGCTCGTTTTGGTTACCTGGAAAAACATCAAATGCAAGTGGAATGCCATCAGCATCCATAAACAGCCCCATACCAACAATCGGATTTGGACGGTTCTCCTTGCCTTTTCCATAGTGCTTCAAACCGCTTTCTTCCTCAATCTCAAAGTAATAATTCGTACAGTCATAGTAAAGTATCTTCTGATTTCTTGGATGGATGAAGTTTGAATTTTTGTATAGTTCACTTTGGATAAAATCCGACTCTTCCGCGATTACAGATAAAGCTCTGTAAACATCCTGAATCTCATACTTTGGTGGTTCAAAAGCGTTTTGCAAAAAGTTATAACTGCTGAGCTTTCCGCTTAAAGGAGAGAGAACACTTGCGTAAACGAGATCAGTCAGAATCGCATGAAGATCATACTTAAATTTATGGCGCCCTTTAATCACACGGCAGATGTTATCAAGGCGTAGCTCCGTACATAATTGTTGAAGAAATAGATAACCGGCATGAAAAGAACGTGTCTCGTTCATAGGAATGCAGGCAGCTTGAGGGAATTCAACCGTTACTTTTTCCCCGTACGCTCATTGTAGAGATCTGTTTTTTGGCAGCTTGCTTTTCGCCCAAGCCATAAGTTTTTCATTATCACCATCAAACTGTTCCAACAAGGCGTTATATTTTCCAAGCTTCTTATAGATACGCGATGATGATTTTCCGTCCTTTTTTTTCGGAATGATTGATAAATGTAAACATCTTTATTATTTTTACTACCTGTAACTGCAATATACATAACACAAACCCCTTTTTCTTTTTAAGTATACCACACTATTGCAAACAAGTACATATCAAAGCGAAAAATTTGACATAAAAACGCAGGTTTTATGCGACCTGCGATAACTTTTTTAATATTCAACTGTCAAATTCCCGTGATTATCTTGTCACATAGTACCTCAGGTGGTACACTAGCACTATAATATTATTTATGGAGGTATATTTATGAAAAAGAAATTTTTTTTAAGACAGTATGCAGTTGTATTCTGGGTACAGCTTTTATTACTGTCATCCACTTCATCATCATATGCATCACCGAATATTCAAGATATCGATTCTATTGCGGATACAGTATCTGAAATGTTCAAAAAATCCGAGGAATTGAAAACAACTGAAGTGTCGGAAATGACCGAATCATCAGAAACTACTGAATCATCAGAAACTACTGAATCATTAGAAACTACTGAATCATCAGAAACTACTGAATCATCAGAAACTACTGAATCATCAGAAACTACTGAATCATCAGAAACTACTGAATCATCAGAAACTACTGAATCATCAGAAACTACTGAATCATCAGAAACTACTGAATCATCAGAAACTACTGAATCATCAG
>VOFB01001961.1_pt1 | contig 42617 bp, 77 predicted proteins | sample 5384141 | NCBI WGS metagenome assembly VOFB01 (sample SAMN12384721, study PRJNA508395) | human gut metagenome | isolation source: healthy gut A | host: Homo sapiens
TAACCTCCTCATCTGCACTGATCACGATACTTTTGAGCTTAAGTTATGATCATTGATCGGCGTGATCAGCATCATCTGTGCCTTCGGGTCCACGATCGGACCTCCCGCCGACATATTATATCCTGTAGATCCGGTTGGTGTCGATATAATGATTCCATCTGCGCGGAACGTATTCAGATATTCACCATTGACATAGACGATCAGATTTACCACCGAAAGTGCCCCGGTTCTGTGAATTACCACATCATTGAGTGCGATATCCGCAGGCAGTATCTCACCACCCTTGATCCCGTATCCGCCAAGCATCATCCGCTCTTCGACCATGTAGTCGTCTTTCATGAGCTTGTCAACTGCCGCAAATACGTCTTTTTCTTCCAGCTCACACAGATATCCCAGTGTCCCTAAATTGACACCGATCAGCGGCAGTCTGCTCTTTACCAAAGCTGCTGCGGCACGGATCAGCGTACCGTCTCCACCGAGCACCAAAACTCCTGTGTATTTTCAGGGATATCTTCCCTGTGCGGAGCCGCCTCCCCCGGTGTCTCCCCATTGCTGAAAAAAGTGCTGCAAGGAACCACCTTTTTCTCAATGTATTCTTTAATGTGATTGGTCAGCCTCGCCTCAGAATCCTTATAATAGTTTGTGATAATCAGAAAAATTTTTCATTTATTTGTCCAGTTCTCCATGTGCCGCATCTACCACTTTTTGTACATCGACAGATTCTTCACGCCTGCCTGTTCTGCCTCTGCCTCTTTTTCAGATGCAGCAGATACTCAATATTGCCCCTCAGGTCCCTTGATCGGCGAATATTCCAGATGAAGCACAGAAAATCCGATTGAAAGTGCGAATGATATGACCTTATCAATTACTTCCTCATGTACGGATTTATCGCGCACAACACCTTTTTTTTTTCCTACTTTTTTTTCTCTTCCCGCCTCAAACTGTGGCTTGATCAGGCACACCATTTCACCGCCATCTGCCAACAGTTCTCTTGCCGGGCCAAGCACCTTCGTCAATGAGATAAATGAAACGTCAACAGATGCAAAATCTAATACATCATCGATATCCTGTGGTGTCACATAACGGATGTTCGTCTTTTCCATGCAGACCACCCGCGGATCCTGTCTTAGCTTCCATGCAAACTGACCGTATCCGACATCGACAGAATACACTTTTTTTGCGCCGTTCTGGAGCATGCAGTCTGTAAATCCTCCGGTCGACGCCCCGATATCCATACAGACTTTGTCATTTAATTCTATATCGAAATGTGTCATCGCTTTTTCAAGCTTCAATCCGCCTCTGCTTACATATTTCAGCGTATTTCCCTTTATCTCGATCTTTGCCTCTGTATCAAACATGGAACCTGCCTTGTCCTCGCGCTCATTTTCCACGAACACATTGCCTTCCATGATCATCGTTTTGCTTTTTCCCTGGCCGGTGCCAATCCTCTGTTTACCAACAATAAATCAATCTTTCTTTCAATGAATCTGTATCCTTTCTGCCTTATAATGGATGATAAACCTCTTTGATCCGTTTTAATATGGTATCGCATCAATACCGACTTCGTGGTATAGAATATCCACATTTCCATGCTCCACATACTCATCAGGGATTGCTATATTAAGTACATTCACATAGATTCCCTGTTCGTTATAAAAACGGGTGATATGCTCCCCGAAGCCACCATTTATGACATTCTCTTCCATGGTAACGACCAGTGTATGTTTCGATGCAGCCTCCATTAACATCTGTGTGTCTAACGGCTTTGCAAAACGGGAATTGATAAGACTTGCAGGAATGCCTTCTTCCCTTAATGCCGCATGCACTTTTTCAGCCGTCTTAACCATCGATCCTAACGCAACCAGTGCAATCTCTGATTCACGATAGATCCATTCACTCTTGCCGACGGAAATCGGCTGCCTGTATTCTTTCAACCCGTCATACGCTTCCCCACGCGGATACCGCACTGCGATCGGTGTCGGAAAATCGACGGCATACTTGATCATATCGGAAAGTTCCCATTTATTTTTCGGTGCCATGATCGTCATATTCGGAATCGTAGACAGATAGGATATATCGAAAATACCCTGGTGTGTCTCTCCGTCACTGCCGACAAGTCCTGCCCTGTCGATTGCAAAAACAACCGGCAGATTCTGAATACACACATCATGCAGGATCTGGTCATATGCACGCTGCAGGGAAAGATGAATATACCGCAAATATCGGTTTTAACCCTGCCGCCGCAAGTCCTGCCGCAAACGTAACTGCATGTTCCTCCGCAATTCCAACATCAAAGAAACGACCCGGGAACATATTATGAAAACGTTTGAGTCCCGTACCATCCGTCATAGCCGCTGTGATTGCTACCACTTTTTCATCACGGTCACCAAGCTTGCGCATCACAGTTGAAAAAATATCCGTGTAGTTTGCTTTCACTCTCGGTTTGCTTGGCAATCCGGTCTCAATATCAAACGGCTCCGTACCATGAAATCTTGCCGGATGGCGCTCGGCAGGCAGATATCCTGCACCTTTGTGTGTTAAAACATGTACCATGACCGGGCCTTCAATATTCGACGCTTCTTTCAGCAGTCTTAAGATTCCCTTCATATCACTGCCATCAACCGGTCCTAAATAAATGATGCCCATCTCTTCAAAAAGCATGCCCGGAATAAACAGCTGTTTGATTCCACTCTTCGTCTTACGGATCCGCTCTACCATTTTATTGCCGTAAACCGGAATCTTGTTTAGCGAATTCATCACGCCCATTTTCAGATCCAGATAGGCATCTGCCGTCCGAAAACCGGACAAATATGTCGAGAGTCCACCGACATTTTCAGAAATAGACATATTGTTATCATTCAGCACAATAATAAAATTAGATTTTAACTGTGCCGCATTATTCAGAGCTTCAAATGCCATGCCGCCAGTCAGCGCACCGTCCCCGATCACAGATACGACCTTATAATCCTCGCCCGCGATCTCTCTGGCATGTGCATAGCCTAATCCGGCAGAAATCGAGGTGGAACTGTGTCCCGTATCAAAGCAGTCACAGTCGCTTTCTTTTCGTTTCGGGAAACCGCTCATCCCGCCATATTTGCGGAGTGTATCAAAGTTTTCTCTTCTTCCGGTTAACAGTTTATGTGTGTAGGACTGATGACCAACATCCCAGATCAGTTTGTCCTTTGGCAGATCCAAAAACAGATGAAGCGCCATGGTAAGCTCCACCACACCCAGATTTGACGCCAGGTGTCCACCGGTAACCGATATTTTCTGAATTAAAAATTCACGGATCTCATCCGCTAATATCTCTAACTCTTCCTCTGAGAGTTCTTTGATATCATTTTCTTTTTTTATTTTTTCCAATATCATACTGACTTCCTCTGTTTCCCGGTTCTCTTTTTGTACCGATTTATTCAGGATATAATGAGCGCAAGAGAGTCAATATGCCTGCATAATTGACGAACGGCGAATTGGATCATGCGCTGTTTTTGCACAGGATATAATGAGCGCAAGAGAGTCGACATGCTCGCATGATTGACGAACGGCGAATTATTTTTCACGCGAAATCAGATAGCGCAATAATTCTGTCAGGAATTCATTTTTCACAACCAGTGTCTCCATCTGTGCGATCGCCTTTTCCGAAAGGTCTGCAACATCCTGTTTTGCCTTCTCGATTCCTTCATACGTCACATAGGTGCTCTTGTGATTCTTCTCATCACTGCCGATCGGCTTTCCAAGCACTTCCATCGTACTTGTCACATCGAGGATATCATCCTGTATCTGGAATGCAAGGCCGACTTTTTGATGCCACCTCTTCCACGATCTTTTGTTCACTTCCGGTCGCCCCAGCAAGAACAGCTCCAATCATCATGGACGCCTCGATCAGCGCACTTGTCTTGAGACGATAGATAAAATCAAGTTTTTCTTTTGTCATATCACAGGTATTCTCAGACTCAACATCCACTGTCTGTCCGCCGACCATTCCATAAATTCCCGCTTTTGCGACAAAATACGGATTGCTTTTCCAATTCCCGGATTCTGTGGTTCGATATCCAGTGCCTTCGCCGCCGTCTCAAATGCATATGTCAAAAGAGCATCCCCGGCAAGGATCGCCATTGCCTCCCCCATACACCACATGTGTTGTCTTTTTGCCACGGCGGTATTCGTCATTATCCATTGCCGGAAGATCATCATGCACCAGTGAGTATGTGTGTATCATCTCGATCGCTGCCATGAACGGTTCGATTACTTTCGATTTTCCACCAAACAGACGATAGGTCTCCGACATCAAGCATCGGGCGAAGTAATCTTTTTCCTCCTGCAAGAATACTGTAATTCATTGCCTCCATCACAGTCTTCTGGTATCCCTTTTCCTCCGGCAGATAGCGTTTTATGATCTGTTCTATCTCAGCTACTCTTGTCTGAATCTCTGCCTAATATCCAACTCTGATCTGCTCCTTCTTCCATTCCAGTTTGTTACAGGAACTGTTTCATCACTCGAAATCTGCCAGTGATCCATCGATCTGCATCACCTGCATTTTCTTCTCAACAGTGTCCAGAAGTAAATTACATGTCTTTAACTTTTCCACGCCTGCCTGATACAGACGAAAAGAATCATCCAGTGTAACTTCAGGACTTTCCAATTGTTTTATGATTGTCTCTATCTGTTCAAATGTCTCTTCCAGAGAAACATTCTGCTTCGTCTGTTCTTCACTCATTGTCAAATACCTCCGTGACATTTGCCTTCAGTGTTCCTCTTTAAGAGGATGTACCGTAAGTGGATCCCCCACTTTTACGGTGGAAGCATCCGTCACCGCCTTCCCGGTTTCATCCGCAACATAAGAGAACCCCTGACTCAGCTTCTTCAAAGGGGATACCCCTTCCATCTGACCTGTCAGTATTGCAAGTCTGTGCTTCTTTTCCGTAAGCACCTGCTCCATCTGCCGGTATAATTTTTCCTCAAGGTCTACCGCATATCTGCGATGTTCATGCGCAGCTGCTCTCCGGGCTTACGTACTGTAACTTTGTCTGATACTGGTTTTACTTTCAACTTTGCAATATCTAACTTCTGCTGCAAAGCCCGGTTCATCCTTGCAGTTTTTGCTGAAATCTCTGCCACTGCCGCTGATGATCAAAAACAGCAAGTTCTGCAGCTGCAGACGGTGTCGGCGCCCTTAAATCTGCCACAAAATCTGCGATCGTTGTGTCCGTCTGATGTCCGACAGCGGAGATAACCGGCGTCTCACATTCAAAAATCGCCCTTGCAACCTCCTCCTCGTTAAATGCCCACAGATCCTCCATGGATCCGCCGCCTCGGCCGACAATGATCACATCCACGCCAAGTGCATCTAATGCACGGATACCGTTTACAATACTGCTTACCGCACCTTCCCCTGCACAAGCGCCGGATATAAAATAAGCTGCACATAAGGATTCCTTCTTGCGGAAATATTGCGAATATCCTGTACAGCAGCACCAGTCGGAGCTGTGACAATCCCAAGCCTCCTGATATATGTTGGGATCTCTTCTTGTACTGGGGCAAACATGCCCATCTCTTCTAATTCTTTTTTAACGCTTCAAATTTTAAATATAAATTACCAGCTCCATCCAGTTCAATCTCCCGGCATAGAGCTGATACTTTCCATCCCGTTCATAGACTTCCACAGAGCCTGTCACGATGACTTTGTCACCCTCTTTCATCTGAAAAGAGAGCCCCCGGCGGTTTCCTGCAAACATGATCGCATTGATCGTCCCAGCCGGATCCTTCAAAGTGAAATAAATATGCCCTGAGGAATGATACTTGCAGTTAGACACTTCTCCCTTTACACTGATCCGCTGTATCATAAAATCCTGGGCAAACATATTTTTGATGTATGTATTCACCTGTCCAACTGAATAAACATTCTTCATCATGCTAATTTTGCCAATACTCCATTTACAAATGATGGTGATTCATCCGTTCCATACTGTTTTGCAAGTTCAACAGCCTCATTGATTGCAACTTTTACCGGGATATCATCCTCGTACTTCATCTCGTATACTGCAAGACGAATCAGCGTCAGATCTACTTTTCCCATTCTTCTGGTCTTCCATCCCTCGGAAACCTCATTGATCGCTGCATCGATCTCATCAATCTTCTCTACAATGTTGTGGAACTTGTTGAAATGTACTCTTTGTCCTTCTCCGCTGCACTCCTCCACTTCCTCAAACATATTCATCTGCTCCGGCATATCTTCCACATTGTGGAACTCCACACGGAACAGCATTTTAAAAACCTGTTCTCTTAATCCTCTTCTGGTCATTGATTGATCCTTTCTGTCTCGATAATCTCCATTCCTTTACAAGGTAAAAAGGATGTCGCTCGGACACCCTTTATTCTACTACATCGTCCATAACTTGCGTTACGTTCTGCAAAGGATTATTTATTATTACCCATATCTACGGTTGCAATACGAACATTCACGATCGATACTTCCAATCCTGTCATATTCTCAATTGCTGATTTTACGCGTTCCTGAACTTTCGCAGATACTTCCGGGATGGAGTAGCCGTAAGCAATATTCAGCGCCACATCCACATTCACAATACCGCTCAATACTTCCACACGAACACCCTTGGAAAGATTCTTCATTCCAAGCTTGCTGACAAGTTCATTTGTAATGTTGCCAGCCATGGAACCGACACCTTCGACTTCTGTTGCGGCCAGTCCTGCAATAATTGCAACTACTTCATCTGCTATCTTCACTTCTCCCAAATTACCGTCCTTTATTTTAAATGTTTTGCGATCCTCACCCATCGTCAAATGCCTCCTAAGTGATATTATGTAACTATTATAATCCATTTCGGCTTCTAACATTCCCTGAATTGTACTAGCCAGCAAATTTTTAAAGCGCCTTATATATCATTAACAGTTTCTATGCAAAAGTAGTTATTTTTTTAAACAAGAAGATTAAAGTGAAAAACACCCAGAATCGACATCCACCGAATCTAGCGTTTCTTTATCATAGAATCATTTACAGCCCTTTGCTTTTACTCGTCCTTATAAGTATTTCTTACATTTTTAAGCTTTGTCTGTCCAGATACTGCTATTCCAACAACATCTAACACCATCTACTTCTAATCCAGGATAGTACGGATAAAAATCTATTTTGTTTCCAGGTTGACTAACGGTATCATCATCATCCGGATAATAGTTGACCGGGAGATCGATCGGCAGTCCTTTTTCTTTATCACGTTTGTACATTTTCCTTGTCAAGTACAGCGGTCATACTCCGGGTGTCCCATGACGAAAATGCGTCTGCCTTCGTCTGCGATTGCAAGGAACACACCTGCCTCATCAGACTCGGCAAGAATCGTCAGATCCGGTATTTTACGGATATCTTCCGCTCTCACTTCTGTATGTCTGGAGTGCGGTGCCATAAAATAGTCATCAAAGCCTCGGACTAACGGTACTTTACGGTTCATCACATGATGCTCATACACACCGAATCCTTTTTCTCCAGCAGATGCTTTTTCAAACCATAATGATAATAAAGTCCTGCCTGCGCACCCCAGCATAAATGCATCGTAGATGTCACATGTGTTTTCGTCCATTCAAAAATATCACACATTTCCTTCCAGTAGTCCACCTCCTCAAATTCCATCTGTTCCACCGGAGCCCCGGTGATGATGAGTCCGTCAAAATAACGGTTTTTTACTCGATCAAACGTCTCGTAAAATTTGTTTAAATGGCTCATGGATGTGTTTTTTGATTCATGGGACGATACTGTGATAAATGTCACATTGATCTGTCAGCGGTGTGTTCGACAGCGAACGCAAAGCTGCAGCTCTGTGTCTTCTTTTAACGGCATTAAATTCAGGATTCCAATCTCAATAACGCGGATATCCTGATGTGTTGCTCGACTTTCATCCATAACAAATATATTTTCCTTTTCCAATATCTCTTTCGCCGGCAAATCGCTCTGTGTTTTTATTGGCATAACATTCTCCATTCTCTGAGCAAAACCCTTGCGGCGACGGAAATTTCAAATTTCTGTCTGCCATAAAAGATATTTGTTTCCTGCTATCATTAAATCAGCTATCGACATTTGACACTATTCTCCATTTCTGCGCTGATTCCAAGCAGTACAAACAGTTTGCTTCCGTGAGCACCGTGATTCCAAGTTCCTGTGCCTTTGTCAGTTTGCTGCCCGCACTCTCTCCTGCAACAACATAATCTGTCTTTTTCGATACGGATCCGGATACTTTTCCGCCGTATTTCTCCACCAGTTCCGCCGCTTCTTTTCTTCCAAGTGTCGGCAGTGTACCTGTGATGACAACTGTTTTTCCACTGACTGCCGAATCGATCGTCTCGGTCTCTTCCGCTTCCATGTTCACACCTAAAGACTTTAGTCGGGCGATCATTTCTTTATTTTTTTCATCATGGAAGAAACGGAAAATGCAGTCTGCGCTGACTTCCCCGACATCGTCCACCTCCATCAGGGCATCCCTGTCAGCATCCTCTAAATCAAGGATCGAAGGAAAACGTTTCATGATCGTCTTTGCGGCAGCTTTTCCAACATTCGGAATACCAAATCCGGTCAGAAGCATGTATGCATCATTTTCTTTTGCCTTTTCGATTGTATCTAAAAAGCTTGTCTGTATTCTTTTCTTTTCCGATAATACCCTGTTCGATCAACTCATTCCCTGTGATCTTTCAGTTCAAATATATCCGCAATATCCTTAATATACCCCAAACGAACCAATTCTTCAATATAAACCGTTCCAAATCCCTTGATATCCATGGCATCACTGCCGACGAAATTAATGATATGACGTTCTAACTGCGCCGGGCAGTTTGGTGAAGTACACTTGATATCCGCAGTATCTTTTTCACGTTCCGTCTTTGCACCGCAGACCGGGCAGACATCCGGAATCATAAAACGCTTCCAGCCGTCAGGTCTTTTCTCTTTCTTCACTTCCTTGATCTTCGGAATGATCTCTCCCGACTTATAAACTACGATCGTATCGCCAATGCCGACATCCAGATCATCAATAAAATCCTGATTGTGCAGTGTTGCCCTGGAAACAGACGTTCCACACAGGCGCACCGGCTCAAACACAGCTGTCGGTGTGATTCTTCCGGTTCTTCCTACCGAAAGTTCAATATTTAATAGTCTGGACTCTTTCTCCTCCGGTGGATATTTGTATGCGATTGCCCAGCGCGGTACTTTGGATGTTTCTCCCAACTGCTCACGGTCAGAAAAACGATTGATCTTCACCACAGCGCCGTCAATATCGTATGCCAGATTTCCACGGTTTTCTCCAATCGCTGTAATTGCATTCCAGACTTCCTCCGCTGTTTTGCATACTTTGTAATCGTCTATGACATGGATCCCCTGCTTTTTCAAAAATTCATATCCTTCGGTATGAGTTGCAAACTCCATGCCACGCACCTGCTGGATATTGAAAATAAACAGCGACAGCTCCCGCTCTTTCGTGACGCGGCAATCCAGCTGGCGGAGCGTTGCCCGCCGCACAGTTTCTCGGATTGGCGAACGGGTCTTTTTCCCGAGCAGCTCCTGTCTCTCATTTACGGCTTATCAAAGGCTTCATTTTTCATGTATACTTCACCGCGGATCTCCAGATACTCCGGTTTGTCCTTTAACTCTTGTTTTACGTCTTTGATCACCTTTCGCATTCGCAGTGACATCCTCACCGAAATTAATGCCGTCGCCGCGCGTCTCCGCGAGCGCCACTCCCCGTTCTCATAGCGCAGTGACATCGAAAGTCCGTCGATCTTATACTCGACCGACAAACTCCGGATCATCCAGCTGTCTTTCATCTGCTCTACAAAATCAAGACCTCTTCCTTTGAGAAAACATCCTGAAGACTTAACATCGGCACATTATGCATGCACTAAGCACTCCGGCAGTCCGCTTTGCCGTGCCGCCGACATGCTGTGTCGGAGAATCCTTTTGTCACCAGTTCCGGATGCTCTTTTTCTAATTTTTTCAACTGCTGCATCAGCATGGTCAAACTCGTAATCGGATATCTCCGGATTATCCTGATTATAATATCGGTCACTGTGATACGCAATCTGTTCCCGCAGGTTTTGATCTGTTCTTCCGGTGTGAGTGGAACTCCTCCTGCAAGTCCACGCAGGAAATGTCGGTCGGGCTTGTTGACCGTGACGATATATTCTTTGCATATTTCCGGCACGCATGATGCTTGGTTTACAATGTCACCATTGTTTGTCATAAGAATAAGCCTTCCGGAATCTTTGTCAGCCTTCCAATCGGATGAAATCCGTTTCGGATAATTGATGTAATCCACGACATTTTTGACTTTTCAGACGGTACACAATTCCGGTTTGAAATGCCAGGATCGTTCATTTCCTCTTCTTTTTTTTTACCGGCTTTCCGCAAAAAAGAACCGTCTGGTCTGGCAATACTTTTGCTCCCATGGAGCAACCACACCATCTATCGTCACATTTCCTGCTTCTACCTGACGGTCCGCCTCTCTTCTTGAGCACACGCCTGCCTCGCTGAGATATTTATTGATTCGTACACCTGGCTCCGTCCATTTTCACCTTTCTCTTTCTGCACAAAAGCGGAGACTTATCTTTAAAGTCTCCGCCATTTCTACTTGGCTACAAGTCTGTTACTAAAAATGTGCCATCCATTGTATATTGAACATTTACTGTAAAAAGATGTCTTTAATATAACCGGTCTGTCCATTCCAGGTTACCTTTGTCCATCCCTCTGCATAGCTCATAACTACCGTGACCTTCTCACCGGAAAAAGCTGTTCCGATCTTTGCTGTCGTTCTCGCTCATTCCCGAACGGATATTTATGGAATCACTCAGCGTAATGACTGTTCCCTCAGCTATAAAATTGCTTGTGGTCGTCTGCTCTTCATTTCCACCGTTATCTGAATCAGAATCGGAATTTTTCGTTGTAAGATACTCTGTCTTAATATATCCGGTCTGTCCGTTATAATTTACAACACTCCACTCTCCATCTGTACCTGTTCTTGTAAGTGCTGTGCCTTTCTCTAACGTTCCAATTTTATCGGATTCTGTATCTGCGGCTGCTCTGACATTTACAGTATCTACCGCATAAACGGTATCCGGCTCACCCTGTGTCGGTGTATCTTCCGCCGGCTGCTCCGTATTCTCCTCCGGTGTCTCAGTCTGCTCTGATTCTGTTGTTTCTTCCGGGCCTGCCGTCTGTGCTCTCTGTCTCGGTATTCTGGCTGACGATCGTGCCTGCCCACTCAGTGATCGCATTCGGAATCGTCGTGGAGATCATCTCACTTAACTTATCATCCGAAGCAATGGCCGTGTCATATTTACCCTGTACTTCTTTCTGAAGTGTATTGACATCTTCGCTGTCCTCGTACTCACTGATCAGGTTCTGAATGCTTGTATCTAACGCATTTTCTTTAATCTTTAAATTGTACTGGCTGTAAAGGTTATCAATGTATACACTGCCATCTTCATTCGTGCGCACATAGAAGAAATCCAGTCCCGGCGCAACCGTATCTACATCTTTAAATTTCACTTCAACATAAACGGATACAAGATAAGAAGATGCATCAAGCCCCTGTTTTGTGTAGCATTTGATATTCTGGTATGCATCTACATACTGGCTGAATACGGAAATATAACTTTTTCATTTTCAGACAGCGGGGTTGCGATTGTTGAAAAGTGTATCCGTGTCTCCCGCTGCATATGCGGTATAGTACTGGTTGATCAGTGTATTTACATCTTCATGTGCATCCACCTCAAACTCCTGTTTTGCGTCATCTGATGCCTCTGAAGCTACCTCTGTTGCCGCAACATTCTGTCCATTCTGTGGCTGTTTCGGAGATCCGACCTTTACTAAAATAAGTACCATTGCAAGGAACAATACCCCTGCTGTAATATAACGCACATTCTGTTTTATAAATGTAAGAATCTTATTTGTTTCTTTATTGCCTGTCTCTTTATTTTCTGTATCTGTTTTTTAATTTATCATCAACATTTGAAGAAGCCATTGTATTTTCCGTCCCTTTCCTTTGGTTTGTATAAAACGCCATAAAATATGTAACAGGCGTAACATATAACATGCCGCCTGCTATCTGACTGTCAAAAATGCACCCGGCGGGAATCGAACCCGCATCGCCGGAGTCGGAGTCCTGCGTTCTATCCATTAGACTACGAGTTGCCTGCTCTTACTATTATAAGGGATCTGCAGCATAAAAAAAATGTTACTTTTTTACGCACGTTTTATCATAGCAGACCATAAAATAATTGTCAACAAAAAATGCCGGTGCAGGTTACGGCATTCTTCCTCATGCGTGTATTTTCCTGCTTTCCGGCATTTCTTAAAATTTAATGAAGATATTTTAACATGCGATCCATCAGATCTTTTTCTCACTTTCAGATTCTTTTCCCATCATGACTGCCACCCACACTGCGGTCTTTGATATTTTCCCTTCGCCCAGAAAACGGATATCCTCTTCGCTCTCGCTGTTTTCGCGGTACCGGCTCACAACCCGGTTTAATTTCGAAAATATCTCCATCAGTCTGCCAAAATCATTTTCTCTTTCTAAAATCATGGTTTCGCCATGATTTCTTTCTTCCCGCGGATTTGCAATGATCTGCATGCACAGATGCAATTCACCCGTGATATCAGATGCCTCCATTAATACATCCGGTCTTTTCTCTTGTCTCCAAAAAATTTTCTTTGCCAGATCAACATCGCAGTTTCTGAAACATTCGGCAAGACACCTTTTTAATTCACCGGTCTCTGCCTTTTCTCCAAGCATTCCCACTTTGCACTCATATACACGCAGCTTTTTCACTGTAACCCACACAAGCAGGAGAAATTCGGAAATAAATCCAAATACTCTTTTATGGTAGGCATCTTCCCCGTTTCTAATTCGATCCGCTCTGCCACCTCAAAGAAAATGGAAAACAGCCAGGATGCATATTCATCAAATAATATTTTGAAGTGACAAGGATATTTCCAAAATAAGTCTGTCTGCCATTTACAAGCTGTTCAAATGCATCCGCATATTCCGGATATTTCTCTGTAATGACCTTTCCTGTCATCTCCAGTGCCCGTATATTGTGGTTTGCCAAAAATCCGTCGTAATAAGAATTGTTTAACTGGACTTTTTTGGTCGTGACCAGATCGTATTTTCTTAACAGTTCCCGGTATTCCTTCTCCGTATAGATCTGTTCTTTTTCGTTGATCAGATACCGTCTGTAATGGCAGGTGCCGACATAATCGGCATCATGGCAGTTTTTCCAGATCCAGTAAAACCCGGTCAGCTCACTGTAATAACAGTTCAGCGCTGAGATCTGTTCTCCGTATCATCCCCCAAATATCCCAGATTCTCCCCCGCATGCCCTTCCGACATGAAGCGGTACATAAAGCGGATCCGGCTTAGGGGTGTAAATTTTTTGTGTCATGGTATATATGGACGACATGATGTGTCTCCTTTGTATTCCTGTTGATACAATTTTTTTTTACATCATCTGCTAATAAACTATACCACAACTATCCTGTTTTTTAACCGATCCCGTGTTCTTTTTTGCTTGCATCTTCGTTGAGCTCCATCTGATATCCGCCCGGCAGTGTCTGAATGAAGTGATGTGCCCGCGCCGCTTTTGCCGCTGCAATGACCTCTTCATCCGTAGCATCCAAACGGCCATAGCGAATATTTTCCATGATCGTACCCTTAAACAGCCATGTATCCTGCAGCACCATTCCGAACGCATCTCGCAGATCACGACGATTGAAATCGCGGATATCTCGGTCATTCAGCCGTATACTTCCCCGATCTACATCATAAAATCGCATTAGTAATTTCACCATCGTCGTCTTACCGGCTCCGGTCGGTCCTACGATCGCAATCTTCTGTCCCGGTTCTACATGTGCACTAAAATCATTGAATGATCGAGCTGCTCCGGACTGATATCCCGAATCCTACGTGGTCAAAGGTAACCTCACCGGTTACTTTAGAAATATCTGCCGGATGTTCTGCAAGCTGTATCTCCTCTTCTTCCTCCAAAAATTCAAATACACGTTCCGATGCCGCAGACATCGACTGCACCATATTAATAACCTGTGCAATCTGCTGAATCGGCTGCGTAAAGTTCTTGACATATTGGATAAATGCCTGAATATCACCGATAGTGATCACGTTTTTGATGGCAAGCAGTCCACCGGTCAATGCAACGCACGCATAGCCCAGATTGCCGACAAACATCATGATCGGCTGCATCATACCTGACAAAAACTGTGATTTCCATGCCGAATTATACAAAATACGGTTTGTACGCTCAAATTCATCTATCGTTTCTTTTTCGTGGTTAAATGCTTTGACAACCAAATGCCCACCATATACTTCTTCTACCTGACCATTAATATGTCCCAGATATTCCTGCTGTGCGTGGAAATATTTTTGAGATTTTCTGGTTACCAATGCAATCAATCCCATCGAGATCGGCAGTATGATCAAGGCGATCAATGTCATCAACGGTGAAATGCTCAACATCATGACCAGCACACCTATCAGCGTTGCAACGGACGTAATAATCGTTGTAATACTTTGATTTAATCCCTGTCCCAGTGTATCTACATCATTTGTAATTCGTGATAACACCTCGCCGTAAGTGCGGCTCTCAAAATACTTCATTGGCATACGGTTAATCTTTTCGGAAATTTCCCGGCGCAGTCTGTAACAGACTTTCTGGGTGATCCCGGTCATGATCCATCCCTGCACAAAACTAAACAACGCACTTGCCAAATACAGTGCCAGCACGATGAGCAGGATCAATCCGATTTTATGAAAATCTATGCTTCCGGTGCCTTGGATTTTTTCATCAGCCCTTCCGAAAGTGCTGTCGTTGCTTTACCAAGTATTTTAGGACCTGCCACATTGAATATAGTAGAAAACGCTGCAAAGAGCATCACTACAAAAATACCGATCTTATATTTTGCAATGTACTGCATCAACTTTTTGACGGATTTCTTCAGATCTTTTGGCTTTTCGCCCGGCTGCATACCGCGTCCCATCGGGCCTCTCCGCCGTGGTCTTTGTGTTAATTCTCGATTCTCACTCATGCATTGTCACCTCGCTTTCTTCCATTCCAAGTTCGCTGGCAGACAACTGAGATTCTGCAATCTGTCGATACACCTCACAGTGTTCCAGCAATTCTTCATGTGTTCCCTTCCTACAATTCGTCCTTCATCCAATACCAAAATCTGCTCTGCGTGCAGAATCGTACTGATTCTCTGTGCTACAATAATTATGGTACTGTCTGTTACATTCTCGCAAGTGCCCTCGAAGCGCAGCATCCGTCTTGAGATCCAATGCCGAAAAACTATCATCAAAAATACAGATCTTCGGATTCTTAGCGATTGCTCTTGCAATTGCCAATCTCTGTTTTTGTCCACCGGAAACATTCGAACCGCCCTGTGCGATCGCACTGTCATAGCGATCTTCCTTGACATCAATAAACTCTGTTGCCTGCGCTATATCCGCTGCACGTTCGATTTCTTCCTCGGTGGCATCACCTTTACCAAAGCGCAAATTGGAGGCAATGGTTCCCGAAAATAAAATTCCTTTCTGTGGCACATAACCAATCTCCTCACGCAGATCCGACATCGCGATTCGACGGATATCTTTGCCATCCAACGTGATCTTTCCATCGGTAACGTCATACAAACGTGGGATCAGATTCACTAATGTCGATTTGCCACAACCGGTGCTTCCGATAATTGCAGTTGTTTTGCCCGGTTCTGCGACAAAATCTATGTCATGAAGTACATCCTCTGTCGCGCCCGGATAACGGAAACATACGTGTTCAAAAGCAATGCGTCCGTTATGCGTTGTAAGTGTTTCCGGCTCATCAATATCAACAATTGAAGATTCTGTCTGAATGACCTCATCGATACGGTCTGCTGCAACGGCGGCACGCGGCAGCATGATTGACATCATCGTGAGCATTAGGAAAGACATGACGATCATCATGGCGTAGGTAATAAAGCAGTCATTGCACCTACCTGCATACTTCCTGCATCAATCTTGTTGGCACCCACCAAACGATGCCAACGGTCAAGAACATTCATGATCATCATCATACCCGGCATCATAAACGTCATCACACGATTCGTAAACAACGTCGTTTTGGTGAGATCTTTGTTAGCTGCATCGAAACGCTCTTCCTCTGTGTCCTCCCGACCAAATGCGCGAATAACGGAAAGTCCTGTAAGGATCTCTCGAGAGACCAGATTGATTCGATCCACTAATTTTTGCATCAACTTAAATTTTGGCATGGCGACGACATGAGTAACAGCACATAGCCGATGATAACGATGATCGCAAGGACAATGATCCATCCCATTCCGGCACCTGTCTGTACCACTTTCAGAACACCACCAATGCCTAGTATCGGCGCATACGCTACCATCCTAAGAAGCATTACCGATACCATCTGGATCTGCTGGATATCATTCGTGCTTCTTGTGATCAGGGAAGCTGTGGAAAATTTATCCATCTCCGTATTGGAAAATCCAACAACCTGTTTAAATACTTTCTCTTCATCTGATAATTCATAATGAGCGGAACTGCCAGTGTATCATCGATCTCGTTTAATTCTGACTCAGATGTCATCTGCAGCCGGTAAATATCATCATCTTGCTCATAGATACTCTCCCAGAGATCTGCCTCCTCATCCGTCATGAATAACTCTGCCGTCTCAAATGCTTCCGCTGTCAATGCCTCAGGCACTATGTGCTCCACTCCATTGTTCTGGATACCGACATCGATGATATCCGAGGTGTAAGACGGTAATGCCAGATCACACCATGCCTGCACAAAGAGTAACGCAATGATAATCACAATTGATTTCCAATATGGAATCATATTCTTAAAAATCTTACTCATGTTCCCTTTTCCTTTCTTCTGCCTTGCCCTTTTCTAGCTTCAATCTCTTTTTCCGCAATATGATAAATGTTATCCAAATAAGAAATCAGGCGTTTCATATCTGCCTCATCCACCTGTGACATCACTGACTTTCCAAAATCCGACATTGTCTGCCTGGCTTCCTCTGTCAGTTGTCTTCCTGCTTCCGTCAGTTCCACATAGGTGTTGCGCCTGTCATTTTTGTTGACATTCCGCTCCACGTATCCACGCTCCTCTAACCCTTTTAACGTTCTGGAAATTGCCGGAGGCAAGCATCTTCGCCCGCGCAGCCAGTTCCGAAATCGTAATCTGACCGTTCTCTCCTTTATCCATGATCGTACACAGCACAAAATAGTCTGTCTTACACACTTCGGAAACATCTCGGAAAACTTCAGCTTTCGGAATTGATTCATCGACCGAAAAAGTTCTTCATATAATTTATCCATAATTCATTCACCGCCCGTTATTATTTAACATTGTTATATATTAAATGTGTTAAATAATAACACCGACAAATATCTGTGTCAAGATATCTGTCGGTGTTTATAATAATTTTATAATTTGGTAATTATGAAGCACCAAGGCAATTTCATAAATTTGTAAAACCTGTTGGCGCAAATGAGCGCATTTTACATGATTTTATGGATTCTCTCCAAAATATCAGCCACCTCGTGCATCTCCATCTGACCGGGTGCACTCGCTTTTTGTGTGCCGCAAAATGTGACCGCTGCGCCAAAGCTCTCGCCGCACAGCCTGCTGATCATCCCCATCTTTCCCATGGACATTGTGATGACCGGCGTGTCCGGATTCTCTTCCTTAAACTCATTCGTCACAGATAAAAGTTTTAAAACATCCTCCATATTCTGTGGCATAACTGCAAGTTTTACAATATCTGCACCTCCTGCACACATCTGTTCTAACAGCATCTTCATAACTTCTCTGTCCGGCGTCTCATAAAAATCATGGTGGGAGGCAATGACTTTCAAGCCCTGCTTATGAAGCTTTCTGATTTTTTCTTGCCGGATGCTCCTCCTCAAAAAATTCCAGATCCAGAAGATCCACGCATGCCTGACTCTGCCGCAAGATCATGAAGGTCGTTCAGTTCATCCGGTGCGAGTTCTCCCATGCCGCCCTGTTTTTGGTTCGGAATGTATATAAGAAGATCTTCTCTTTCATGCACTCTGCCGCAGCCGCAAACACTTCGCGCACTGCATTGTAATTTTTATAATCCGCGAAAGTATCTATACGCCATTCCACTATATCTGCTTCACTTTTTGCAAGTGTCCGTAATTCGTCTATGATCTCTTCTTTATTACTTTCCATAACCGGAACGCATAAAAGTGGTTTTCCTGTTCCAATTGTTTTTCCCTTAATCTCCATATGCCTCTGCCACTCCTTTTTTATCCATCCTAAACCGGATTTGCGAAACTCTGCCTGATTTATGTTCCACGATCATTTCTATTTTAAAACACCAGACTCTAATATTCAATGCATGCAATATAAATAGTATTCATGGAGACTATAAAAATTGGAACATCTGTGAATTTGACAATTTATTCACAATCTATTAGAATGACTGTTAATATAATCTATTAAAGGAGAATTTCACATGAGTTTCACATTTTTAAACGAATTACCTTCTCCTGCCCAGATCCAAGAACGAAGATTCTGTATGCGATTATGTCAGCCGTCTCACTTCCATTCAGGAAGATGTCAAAGACAAGCTGATCATCAGTCCCACGTATGTATACAAATAAACCACGTACCACCGGTGAAGGCTACAAAGGAATTGCATCCCAGCCAGACCCGGAAAAAGCACCGGATATGATCGAGGGTCTGATCGCCATGCGTAAAATGAACATCCGTGCCGTTGCAGAAAGCGGTTTCACCTGTGCAGACGAAATGCTTTACCCGGAAAACTGGGGTTATGTAGAGGATCTGCTCTCTTACGTTGCCATCGGTGCACGCTCTGTAGAAGATCAGCAGCATCGTCTGACGGTCAGCGGTTTTGATGTTGCTTCCGGTATGAAAAATCCTACCAGCGGTGACTTTTCTGTTATGTTAAACTCTGTATACGCCGCCCAGCATCCACACCATTTTGTTTACCGTGGCTATGAAGTGGAGACAACCGGAAATCCATTAACCCACGTTGTACTCCGCGGCGCCGTAAGCAAACACGGAAACAGCACGCAGAACTATCATTATGAAGATCTGATCCGTCTCTGCGATATGTATGCCAAAATGGATCTTGTGAACCCGGCTGCCATTATTGATGCAAACCACTCCAATTCCGGCAAACAGTTCAAAGAACAGATCCGTATTGTCAAGGAAGTCATGCATAACCGTCAGTTATCGCAAGACATCCATAACATGGTAAAAGGTGTGATGATTGAGATCTCATCTTTGTAAGGATTCTTCTTTAACTTCATAGAACGTTTGATAATTGCAGCGAATACAACAACGTTGACTACAATTGAAAGAACAGAGATCACACCCTGTGCTGTAGGATCTACTGCTGTTGGATGTGTAGCTGCATCCATGAATCCATCTGCGTAGAGCCTTGGGATAACTGCAAATTTACCTGATCCTGGAATAATGGGAATACCTGGGCAAACATGCACCATAATGCTAATGTGTTAGCACGGTTCTGAATCCAACCGCCTTTATTCCAGAGTGCTGCTGCAAATGTAGGTGCAAGTAATAATGCAACACCACAGTACCATGAATGAGTCGGAAGGTTTAAGTAAGTATACTGGAAGTTCCATACATCATAAGCTAAGATGAACATCCATGTCATATCCGGCCAGAGCATATCATCCTTTTTCTTAGATGAGTAAATTCCCCACCAGCCTGTCATACAGAAGATATTAATAATACCTGCAAGACCGTTGAGAACGTTCCACCATCCACCATATAACCATACGCCTTCAGATGATAACCACCAGCTTGTTCCTGTCTCTGCAAGTGCTTGTGCACCTCTGATGGCAGATTCGAAATCGCTGCATACTGCGATCAAAATGTTGATTGCTACGATGACAAATGGGAAAGCCTTAAACCACTGTGTTTTTCCAATACCCCATTTGTATTTGAGCATCATAAAACCAATACATCCAGCTGTAGCTGCATATAACTTCGCATAGTGGAACCAGCTTGTCATATGTACATATGTATTGTTATTGAGCGCCCATTCAGCTCCCCGCTGCTGCTGAAACGTAAATTGCAATAAAGTAAACTGTCAGAATGATCGGAAGAACAACGAAACATAACATTCCGCCGGCTTTTGTACGTCTGGCAATTTCATTTGCAAGTACGAGACAGGTAAAAACTAAAATCCAGCCAAGAAACTGCCATGCAGCTCCCTCGCCGTAAACCTGAAACAACAGTCCATGATTTAACATATTGTTTCCTCCCTTATAAAATTATTAATTCTGGTCATACCAGTGATTGTTATGATTTTAACACTTTTTTTATAAAGTTTCAACATTATTTACATTTTCATATACTTTTTGACAAAATTGTATATTATTTCCAATTGATTATTTCCCTTATTTTGGGATTTCCGGAAAAACTCTTCAAAAATGTTCACAAGAATATTCTTATATTACCTGATTTTGCATAAAAAAGATGTTCTGTGGTACAACCAGACCCACGAACATCTTTTTCCTTATATTATCCATTTGTACAAGCTTATATGTTATATAGGATATAAACCTCTCACAGGTTACTTTTCATCCTCGATCACAAGTTTTCCTGCTGACACTTCCATAAATACACTCTCCGGGTCTGCCTTTTTCATCGCAAGCAGTAATTCCCACAGATTGTGGATCTGATTTGCCAGTACACCGGACGCCTGAATCGCATATGGCAACAGCATTGGAAGCTGGAACACGCGGATTCCAAGCGGTGGGAGGAAGATCATGTTGGTCGTATGCACCTTATCTCCGGCAGTTTTGATCATCTCATAGGTGATCATCAGAAAATCCTGTCCCTTATATTTACAGTAATAAGAAACATAACATTCATCGATCGTCCAGGATACACAGTCCTCCACTTCGACCGGTTTCTCAGATACTTCATTATTTTCCTGTTGTCTGCACACTGATGTTCCAGTGAATTTTTTCCATCCTTCGTATCATTGTACATCTCTGTCAGCATATGACTCAATTCTTCTGGTCTTTTCATTGTTTTTCTCCTTATGTTGTTCTTTTCTATTTCTCCAACGCATGTTCCCCGATGCGCACTGCATGCACTACAAAACGTTTTCCCGTGGTGGAACAGGTCGACAGTGTCATAATATGATCGTCTTTCGTCACGTTCACTCCTGTATCATCATAGGACTTTTGCTTCATCTTATCAATAAATTTTTGAAAAGTCTCATCCGGCGCAAAGCCAACCGTGTAAACTTCGTCCGTCTCCGGCACATCATAATAGGCAAAAATCTGATAACGATACGCACACTCTGATGTATAGATTGTAAAAAACTGATGATCTTTATAAAAATCCTCTGTTTTATATTTTTTCAGGCTGCCAAACATGCTTAAGTTTTTCATGTTGTGCCCATATAGGATTGTATGGTAATCCTGAAAATCCGGTGTGTTCATCCCTCCATAAAAATACATCCGGCAATCGTCTGATTTCCGTAAATATCCGTGCGAAGATACTTCTCATCATCCCCGGAATATAAAACCGGATAACTGAGCTGCTCCAGATTGTCAAACCGTATCCAGCCGATAATATCCGCATTGACCTGCTGAAGTTCTTCCAGCTTCACATCTACATCTGTATACCACCACGAATCATCCCCTCTGTCTCCTCCGCCACTTCCGTATTCTCCGCTTTCTCTGAAACATAGTTTTCCTTTAATGCCTCATAGGTGTCGTTGGACTGCTTGTAATTCAAAAGATCCGGCACCAGCATAATGAGTGCTGCCACGATCAGCGCTGCGCCAAGAAGAAAAAGAAGAACCGTTGACCGGCTGCTTTTATTTTGTTTCATGCCCGTTTCTCTCCCACTTTACTCTGCTGTGCACGTAAAAAATATCTGCACTGTTTTAGATTGTACCACAAAATGAGCAGACCTCATAGTCCCTATGAAAAGTCTGCTCAGATGTTTTACCTTTTATTTAGTTGAAAGAGACCTGTGCAAGTGCGTCTGTGTAATTTGCAAAGCCGGCTGCCTGAACTGCACATGCAGAAACTTTAATATCGGTAAATGTGGTATTCTCTGTCACATTGTTTCCAACCGTTACTTCTTCAAAGATGGTAGAATGAGCGGATTTGGAAATCACATCTTTTTTGCATATACTTTGTAGTCAATATTATTTAAGTTCTGTGCTGTTTTATAAGCGTCTGTCACATCTACCCAGTCAGAAGCATATGTGATCGTAAGTTCCGGGTTTTCATTCACGATTTTCGCAAATACCCATGCGTCCTGTGAATCCTCTGCCATGTGTACGGTCGGATCTTTGTATACCACTTCTCCTGCAACCAGATCCTCGTACTTATTTTCTTTTACCGTCCACTCTCCGGTGCCGTCAGCATCCACATACAGATTGCTGTTTTCATCTCTTGCCACTTTGGACTCGGATAAACCGCCTGTCAGCGGATCATCATCAAAGTTTACATTGCCGACGGTAAAGGTGTTGGTGACAGTTCCGGTTGTGCTTGTCAGGTAAGCGAATGTGCTGCCTGCGCCAATTGCTCCGATCAGGCTGATCGCTCCAAGCAGTGTGACTAATTTTGTTTTCTTCATAATTTCTGATCTCCTTTTTCATTTCATGATAATCTTTTCATTCTTATGTAATTTCCATTCTGTAACTTGCGGTTCCTGCCTTATCAGAAACCGTTTTGTTACGATACTGTTTTATCACTCAATGGTCACACGGCGGTCATATATCAGAAATTTCAGCAACTGTTCTTCATTCCGTATTTAAATTTTTCTTCTTATCCTCCTCTAAAATATCCGGGATGAAGTTTAAGAGGATCAGCACGATCAAAACACCGCACACCACCGCAATACCAAGCGGTGTCTTTGCATAAATGGAAATATATCCAAGATACGGGATATGAAATGCATACACCCCGATGATCTCTTTGCCATGCAACAGGAGCTGCATCTGCAATATTATTGGCATCTCCTGTGTGACAACGGTCTGTTCCTCCTTATCCACCGAAATGATCCTGTGCGTCACCAGCGTTCCCGCCGGAAGCTGATAAGTGACGACTGCTCCTTCCCTCGCCTCACTCGCGGCAAAATTTTTATCATAGACGATCGCCCCGACCGGGATCCGGGTTCCATGCCGCTCAGGACCGCATACTCATCATATCCAAGCATTTTCGGGACAAACAGAAAGCCTGCGATCACAAGCAGTCCGAGAAATACCACCATTGATAATACACTGCAAATTTTCCTTGTCATTTTCTTTTGCGCCTTTCTGACTTATTTGGTTACTTCTGCAAAAATCCCTTCAAAAACCGGAAGTTCCACTTGATCTCCGGCTCCATAACTTCCGGCAAACACTGCCTCCTGATAAACCGTGATATCAAAATTTTTTGTCACATTTCCAATTTTTACTGCATTAAATAAATTATCCGTGTTCTGCCCCGGTGCAACCGGACTGTTGTAGTAAAACCAGCCGTCCGTGCCCTGATACCAGCCGGTTCCGTCACCGTCAGGATCATACAGCGTACGCTCGGTTGCAATGCCGTCCACTGCCTTACCATTCTCCGAAAAAGCAGTACCGTTCCGGTACCGTTTAACAGCATCACTTCTGTCTGTTCCGGTGAGACCGTGATCCTTGCCCGGACAAACACATCCGAAATTCCGGTATTTTTCACACTCGGATTTTTTTTCACGGTGCTGCCTGCTCTGATCCCGCCCTCAAACTCTTCCTCAATCTCAGTTGCCACTTTTGCCGCCTGAAACGTATTGGTCACCGTTCCTGCTGTTGCTGTGATAATTGCAAATGTTGTCTGCTGTTCCAATAATTCCAACAATCAGTGCAATTGTAATCACAAATATTTTTTCTTTTTCCATATTTCTTTCATACACACTGCCTCCGATTATTTACGCACATCTGTTGTGGAATGATTATCAACATCTGTCGTGCTGGTTGCTTTTTTCATGGATCACAAATTGATTTTTCACGGCATCTGTATCCGTGAGCTTTCCATCGCTTCTGGTCTTATTGTTTTTGGCTGTGACGTTCACACGGTCTGCCTGCAAGTGTAAATCTGCCGCTGTTGTGACAAAGTCCTCTGCGTCAAAGCTGCAGGCCTCGTCTCTGCTGCGGATACCAACCGCAAATTGTGCGCTGTTTCCGGCAATCTGTGATGCACAGTTTGTGTCTGCGGTAAACTCTTTTAACGTAAAGCCCATCGTGTCAAGTTCTTCTACTTTATAGATTCCCTGCGCAAGTCCTTCCAGTGTCGTCTGTGCTTTCACATTGAACATTCCGGTTGTCGTGTTCTGCTTCTCTGCGCTTTTCTCTCCAAATCTTAACGTCTTATAATAAACATCGCCTGTCGTCTGATTGGTGATCTTAAATGTAAAGATCGGATCCCCTCACACGCTCTGATATCTTTTTTACTGATTTTCTTTGTGATCGTAAGCGTTCCCGTTTTTCACTTTCACGTCATATTTTCCTGCATAGGCTTCCCCCATCCGCATGCGCTGCCTCCACCTGTGTCTCATTTTTATAGATTACACCGTTTAACGTGGGTTTGCGTTGGAAGCATCTGTCGCTTCCTCCACCGGCAGAAATGCTTTTGCGTAATACGTGGTATCCTGTTTAGGTCTCTCTTTTTCAGGTTTTCCTGCGTGATCTCCTCACGGCAGCCTTTGTCCGTATAGAACGTCAGATACACCTTTGTCATTTTGGCGCTGTCCGCATCTTTCATGCGCACTGCCGCATCATCTGCATAGTTTTCCAGATTTTCCCCGAGGAAAATCGTATCTGCTGTGTCTGTGATCTGATACGCAATTCTCACATTCACGGTCGGCTGCGGCAATTCCAGCTGTGTGCCGCCAAAGCTTAAAAAGGAATACGGATTTACATTTGTAGTCATATTATTTCCACCCAGACAGGATTCTTTTGCCACGATATGGATTGTTTTCTGCCAGCCGGAGGCGCCGTTTTCCTTCGGCTTTACTTCCTGATCAAGCCAGCTGACCGTCGTTGTGCCATCCTCATTGACCGTTACCTGTGCGCCATCCGCTCTCAGACGTTGGATCTCGGCATCTGTCAGCTCAAATTCCGCATCAATAATGTCCGTCACCTGCACTCCGGTCAGGGATCTTGACTGTGTGATCGTGCTCTGGATGTTCTGAAAGATTTTGTTTAACTCCTCCGCAGTATCCGCCGTAAATGCACAGCCGGCTGACGCCACTTTCTCTCCCAGCCATGTGGCAGTCTCGTTATTTAAACCAAGCCCGACTGTGATGACCGTATAGCCTGCCTCTTTCAGCTTCACCGCTGATGCTTCTGTCTCCATTTTGTCATTGCTGTCCGAAGGCTCTCCGTCGGAGAACAGGATCACATATTTTTTGTTGCCATCTTCTGCCTTCTGCAATTCGCTGTATGCATGCTCCAGTCCTTTCTGTGGAAGGTACCGCCGTCCGCAAAAAGCGCATTGACGGACTTTAACATCTCATTTTTATTTACCTTCGAAAGACCGTGGTTTAATTTGCCCTCGGTACTGCTGTTCCACCCATTGCCAATGCCATAAAAGGTGGCGATTCCGACCAGACTGTCCGGTGATGTATCGGAAATACCTGTCACAAATCCGCTGGCGGCGTCTTTTAACGCAGAAATCTTAGACGTCCATACTGCCATCACATCACTGTCTGAAATGCTCTGATAACTGCCGTCCACATACTTTTTCCATTGTCCGTCGATATATTTTACCGGATACTTCGCATACACATTACCGGATACAGCCGCTGTTCCCATCCCGACACTCTTATCATATGTCCATGGCCACCAGCCACTCTTTTCATATTTATTCCAGTAGTACACTTTATTGATATCCATCTGATTCTTCACACTGCTGAATTCTCCGATATCCTTTAATTGATTTTGACCGGACATAATTTCATTCATCGAGCCGGACAGATCAAATACCATCATGGCATCCACTGTCTGTATTTTTTCAACTGTGCTCTGCGAGGTAGCAAGCGAACTTGCGTCAAGATCAATCTGATACTCTCTGTTCTCCCAGTCAGTCAGTTTCGCTGTCTTATGATATTCCACATCCTTCTCCGTAAAATCAACCGGTTTCTCCGGCGGGATATCCGGCACGTCGTCGTCCACCACTTTGATCACGTCCGCATTCGGAAGCGTAAACTTCATGTTACAGTTTGCCTTTCCTGCACCGCGCTCCATATATAAAATGGTCAGATGATGTTCTTTGTTTTTGTCTGTCCTGTCAATATATTTCCAGAGATCGACCGTATCTGTCAGAGCGTCATGGATACCGCCAAGATCGATGACCACCTGTTTCCCATCCAGAATCACCCAGAGATCATCATCCCCGGTAAAAGAATAGTTCAGTTCCCCGATATAATCTCCAAGTGTAAAGGTAACGTCATAGCGGAGTCCAAAATAAAAATTATTATTTCCAAATGGCAGGAAATCCGCCCCCGCAGTTGCTGCCACGTTGTCCTCTTTGTCTAAAAACTTCTTTCAGTTCATAAGTGTCACCACTTTGTGAAAATTTTAACCTGTATCCTTCTTTTACTGTCAGTCCTTTTGTCCCTGCCGCAGCTGCTCCGTCTTTCGGAAAAAACGCCGGTTCATTCACACTGAAAAGAACTTCTTTGTAATCATCACTTAACCCGGTAACGATTCCTGTTTTTTTGCATTTTCTCCAGTTCCTCCGGTATACACGTTGATATGCTGGTCGTCTGTGGTTCCGTTTTGACCTGTTTTTTTCGTGACGGTGTCATATTGATTTTCACTTAAATTCTGGGATACCGTTCCGACCGTGAAACGGTTATCTTTTTGCTCAGACGGATAGTTGGAATCTGCATTGATACTCAGATCCGCCCTCTGCTGTCCGGCTGTGTCATAAGGGATCACCTCGTAGTCATAAAACGATGCCTCACCGATATAGTCCGTATTTTTTGCCTGATAAAAACTTTTACAACACTGTCCTCATGGATCTCAATGTTTTCAAGTTCACTTTGGGAAAATGCTTCTCCGTTTACCTGCACATGATCCACATCCCAGTTTAACGCCTTATTGTAGTCGCTGATTTTTGCTCCCGGTGCCATCGTGCAGACATCATCGCTGTAAATTTTGCACTCTGCTCATCCTGCGCCTGATATTTGCTGTTGTCATAATGTTCGATGGTCACGGTCACGTTGTTATCTCCATGATTGACGATGACATATTTTGAAAAATGATCCGTGCCAAATGTCACCTCGCCGTCGGCAGAAGTGTTCGCATTCATATCCAACATCTCATTTTTTGTCTCATCAAAATGATACACGCTCGCCGAATCGCCCTCTTTCACCTGCGCAAGCGATAACTGCACCTGCACGGTTGCCCTGGCTCCACTTCTTTTCCATCTTTTACAAAAGGAGATGTCATACGCCACAACCTCTTCTTTTTTTCTTTCGACTCGCCCTCCATCGCTTTATCGATGGATGCTTCCATTTCTGCTGTGACGGCTACCGGTGCCACGACAAGCTCTGCGCCTGCCGGAAGATCGGTCTCATTCGAAAGTGTCACGACCACGCGGACTGCGTCATTGGAATAGTCGAAGACGGTTTTTAATTCCGGTTGTTCTGTCTCCTCTGTGTTCTCCGTCTCCTCGATTGCTTCAGTCGCCTCAGTGCTCTCTGTGTTCTTGACTTTTTCTGTATCTCCTGTTCCGTCTGGATCTGATGATTGCTTATACTGCCCGCTTGCCATTGCATTCTCTGTGTCTGACAGATCCGTTCTCTGCATTCGAATCACTGTCTGCCTCTCTGGACACATTCTCTTCCCTGTCCTGCATTTTTCGTCTCATTCAACATCTCTGTGGAAATTTCCGTAAAAACATCCGTGGTGTCTACACTTGTCGCATTGGTGACGGTCACATCGGATGTCAGCAAAGCCAAACATAACAGGAATGCTATCACTTTTTTTACACTCGCTGCAAATCTCATAGAATCCTCCTTACTTTTTTGCCCTTTAATCTACTGTTTTTCTCTTCCAAAGATCTCATCCGGTGTATTTGCGTAAAATATGTTCCGTTGTTTTCACTTTTTCTATATTGATCTTGATTTTCAGATTTCGGTAAATTTTATTGTCCTGATAAAATTTTGAAATAATCCGGTTTGCGACCAACATTCCACCCTCATAGGTACATGCGGAAAGCAAAATCACATACTGCGAATCGCTGAACTGTGCCACCGCGTCCCCAGGACGGAGCGATTTTTTCAATGTCTCCCAAGATGAGGCATCGCATTGCGGATGCGGAACAGATTTACATCACTGACCTTGCTTCCGGTATACTCCCCCGCCTTTAAGGTCAGAAGCAGAATATATTCATTTTCATCAAAACGCGCTGTCTTTCTCACCTGAAGCCTGCAAATTTCCCGAAAGACCGGATACCCGCACAAAAACGCTCCCGCTGAATTCTGTTCTGCAATATCCTGATGTACCTGTGCAATTCCCTGCACATTTCCGCTTTTATTCTGTCTCAGTAATTTGTCATAAACGCCCTTTAATTTTGACAGTCCACAAATTCCAAGCTGCTGCTGCAACGTCCGACAGGCATTCTCATAAACTTCCAGGGCGGAACCAATTTTATTTTTTCCTGCCAATGCTCTGATCAGATAACAATATAACTCTTCATCAAGACTTTCCCATTGAAGTGCCTGACTGCAAAGCTGTTCTAACTCTTCAAATTTTTCTGTGCTGACATAATATTCGCACAGATACCGGACGCAGTTTAAATACAAAGAGTGATAATAAGTATTCAGCGTCATCACCCAGTGCATATCTGCAACTTTTTGTCATGAAATCACCCTGATAGAGTGCAAGCGCCGCTTTTAATTTTCGGATTGCCTCCCCTCTGAAATAGTTTTCTGCTTTGCAGATTCAAACATTTGTTCGAACTGTTCTGCATCCACCGCCACCTCCTGTCTGGGATTCCAGCGGTAGGAACCATGATCGGTCAGGATAAAATCCTCATCTCCAAAGTTTTTCTTCAGAAGAACTCTCAGACGATACATCAGATTCTTCAATGCCCCTGCCGGATTTCCCGTTTCTTCCTCCTGCCACAGTGCATCTGCCATGTCATAAAAAGTCAGTGTCTGATTTCTGTGAAGGATCAGATAAGCCAGCAGATTTATCATTTTGGGAGACCGTATCTCTTCCTCATTCACAATATGTTCTTCATCCCTGATCTGAAATTTCCCCAGAGTACGAATCGTCAGCATGCAGTTCTCCTCCTCTTTTCCGGCTCTGACTGCCAGATTTTTCCTGTAAGTCTAACATGCATGTATTGCTATAAAGGTCGAATACTGTACCTAAAAATCCTGGTTACTTCGACTTTTTCTATTTTTATATATAAGGAAAACAATCAGTCCCACAACAAAACTGCCGTGATACCGCCAATCACCGGCACTGCCACAGGTACAGATGCTGCATCGATCTCCTGCGCTGCAAGGTCTGCATCTTTCCCGTTCACATCGCCGGAAGCGGTACTCTCATCCTCTGCTGTGTTCGCCAACGGTGTCTCGCTCTCTTCGATGGCGACAACTCCATCATTCCCATCTCCATCCACCAACGGTGTCTGCTCCTCCGGAATTTCAACATTGCTATCGTCTACGGTCTGGTCTTCATTATCATCTGCCGGAGCATTTACCGCATTGTCCGCTGCATTATTTGCTGTATTGCCTACCGGCGCATTCACTGCATTTGACGCATTATTTACTACATTTGCAGTAACACCGGACGGCTGGGCGCTCCGGGAATGATGACCGTCTCCTCGACCTCACTTACGACTGTCTCTGTCCGTGTTGTGCCCGGAACCACGTTTGTCACCGTGCTGGTGATCGTCTCCACAGCCCCGGTGTAGTGGTATTCAAACGTTGCCGTGTTCCCTTTCCCTTTTTCCAGTTTTATAGTTTTACTGCTCTCCGTCGGTGTATAATCCGAAACGGTCACCGGAGTGACCATAATGATTTCTTCGGCATTTCCATAGATGATCTGTGGAGTTGCAATCTGTTCCTTCGTCTGACTGTCTATGAAACTCACCGTATAGGAAACCGGATCGATCAGACGCTTATAATCCAACACGTACTCTGTATTCCGTTCCACCGCAGTTCCCACAACACCGTTAAAAGCTTTCAACCCATATGCTGCCTCTTTTTCATAGTGCAGGCAGTTAGAAAACCATGATGTCATCCTTGCATCACTTTCCCAGCCAGGCACTGTGAAAGCAAGTGTATCTCCCTTTGCAACTTTTTACCTTAATATAATTTTTTGTCACTTCCATCCCTTCGGAAACAGTGATCTTATCTATATCAAAACAAGCAATATTTCCTGCACGGAATGTCACTGTATACATTCTTTTTTCCACCGCTTCTTTCTCTTCCGAAGCTTTCACCGTTGTCATTGGAAGCACCAGCGCCATGAAGATAAAAACCGTAAGAAAGCCCGTAATTATTTTTTTTACTTTTTTTCATGACTTGCGCTCCACCTTTCTTTTTTTTTCACTGCTATACTAACAATCACTATACCTGCCACCAGAACTCCTGCAGATACTGTCACTGTCAAAGTATCTCCTGTCCTGACACCGTTTGCCAGTGGAACAAGCTGTTCTGTGACAGTCTTTGGGATCACTTTCTTTACAACCTTTGTCACCACATTGTCTTCTCCGTGCTCCGTCACATAATTTGTGACCACCACCGGCTTTCTGTCGTCTGCATAGTACGCCCGGAATTCAAATTCCATCGCACCGGCTGTGTGCGAATAATCAATTCCATCTGCGCTGTCCATACCCTCTCCATCTAAAGTCAATGTCACATAGACATCCGCCGACTCCCCCGGATTCAGAGCTGTCATATAACGATACTCATTCAGTTCTGTAATTTCAGCTAAACCTTCGGCACTTGCCACATTTTCCGCATATCCACCGGCATCTGCATCCAGCAAAGATATCCTTCCGGTATCATTGCCGATCTCCACCTGAAACTCATATGCTCCGCCAGACGCTTTTTCCTGCTTCTTCCAAAGCATCCGTTGTCTTCTGCGAAATAAAAAAAGATGCCTTATGACTGTTTTGATTCTCAATTTTAATGACAACGGTCCTGCTGTCTCCGGGTGCCATGCCATCAAAAGCACCGGCAAGCTCTGTCTTATCTTTTTGTATACACAAGCTGATTTTCCTCTGTCAGCTGCACAGTCTGAATTTCCGCCGCACTGACCACCGATGAAAATCCACAAGTCCAAATAAGCAACAGAACGGCTGCTATGTTTTTTATTTTCATATGCTCCAATCTCCTTCAACCGTTATCTTGTTTCTGAAACAGACAAAATCGTTCCATTTTCATCAAACTCCGGGAACACCCAAGCTCTGCTGCGATCGCATCTTTTGCGTTATTCGCCTGAACTGCCGTAACTTCGTATTCTAACGTATAGACTGCATCTGCAAATCCATTTCCCATAGATTCCTTAAAATAAATTCCGTCCATAAAGTTTGTTGTCGTCTGCTCTGGAGCCAGCGGCTTTGTGTAGTACATCACCGTCTGCTCATCATCCTCATACCCGATGATCCAGTCCTGATTATGTACATAGATATCATCCGCCTCCCTGCACTCACAAGTCCGCCGCTTTTTTGTATCCCATGCATGATAAATGACTACTTTTACATACACATCATAACCATCCGGGATATCGTTTTGTACTGCCTTCGGCATGATGATCGTTTCCCCGGTACGATCGTAACCGGTTCTTTTCCCCGCCGTCTGCCAGTGCCACAGGTTGATCCCCGATCACCGTGACTCCCACACTCTTAATGGAAATATTTGCCACTGCCTTTTCACTTTTTGTATTCAGAGCCGCAAGCGTTCCGCCAACCATCGTTACCAGGATCAATACTGCAGCGATTCCCATAAGCATGTATTTTTTCTTCACTCTCCATCTCCTCCGCTCATCCATTGAATTTTTTATAAACTCTTGTGTTATTATAGGTATCCCCGGTCACACAATGGTCACATGAATATTTTATGCAGCAGACCGCACGAAAAATACACTTTGTTTCTTCACTTACGCAAAAAAACCTCCCGGCAGATTTGGGGGTGTTACCCGTATCTGCTCAGGAGGTATCCTGTCATTTCAAAAAAATATTGATTTTTTTCTTCACACTTTAAGCAATCATTTTACATCCACTATCTCACATAGATATTGGAAAGATTGTCTAAAATCTCTCCTGCGACATCCGGTTTGTTCATCGTATAAATATGCACATGATTGACACCGTTTGCGATCAGATCGATGATCTGGTCTGTTGCATATGCAATTCCCGCCTGACGCATTGCTGCCGGGTTGTCTCCAAACCTGTCTACGATCGCAAGAAATCTCGGTGGAACCATATTGCCGGACAAAGATGTGATGCGTTTGATCTGGCTTGCGTTGGTGATAGGCATAATTCCTGCTACGACAGGAACATCGATTCCATGTTTTAGTGCTTTGTACATAAAGTTATAAAGAATATTATTGTCAAAGAACATCTGTGTTGTGAGGAACTCACATCCTGCGTCCACTTTCTCTTTCAAATGGTCGAGATCTTCAAAATCGTTGCTGCTTCCGGGTGTCCTTCAGGGTAGCATGCCCCTCCGACACAGAAATCACCCTGTGCTTTGATATCTGCGATCAGTTCACTTGCGTGCTTGTACTGATCCGGCAGCGGAAAATCTGCATTTGCAGGAATATCGCCACGGAGTGCAAGGATATTCTCGATATTTGCTGCCTTTAACTCCTCAATGACAGATGCCACCTTTTTCTCTGGTGGAAGAGGCACAGGTCAGATGTGCCAACGCCGGAATGTTATCGTTACGTACTTCCTCTGCAAGCTTTACCGTATAATCAGATGTTCCACCTGTTGCGCCGTAAGTGACACTCATATATGCCGGCTTTAATGCCGCCATATCTTTTACGATATTTTTATAATTTTCCAGCTGCGCACCCTGTTTTGGTGGAAAAAGCTCGCAGGAAATCGTCACTTCATCTTTGTTTAATAATTCTGTTAATCTCATCTTTTTGTTCCTCAATCTTCTTTCTTATATCTTAAAAACTTCTCAGTTTATCCGTTCCATCATCCACCGTATTCTCGATTTTTCGTATCTCTACAAAATAGGAATAGTTATCGTTTACTTTTACTTCGCAGCGGTCACCTATTTTGTGTCCCAACAATGCTTTTCCGAGAGGCGATTCGTTACTGATCAGATTTTTCAGGGAATTGCCGCGGATGGTTGTGACAATTTTATAGGTTTCTTCCTCGTCATCATCCTCAAAATAGACGGTAACGGTATTGTTCATTCCGACTTCATCATCCGCAGAATCCGTGGAAATAATCTTTGCTGTCCTGATCATTTTCTCCAGATAACGGATACGGCTTTCATTCTGGTTTTTGTCTTTTTTTGCTGCATGGTATTCAAAATTTTCACTGAGGTCGCCATGTGCACGTGCCTCTTTGACTGCTTCCAGCGCATTTTTTTCTCACAACCAGCTTCCGATACTCAATCTCTTCTTCCATTTTTTTATGTCCTGTTCGGTCAACTCGTCATACATGAATCCCAACCTCCATTTTCCATCTCTATCGGTACTGATCCTGTACCATTCTCATTATGATCTGCAAATCTGTCTCTTATAAAAACACCTGTTCTAATGCGATTTTCTCCGGCAGACAGCGTTCGATTGCACTCCCTTTCCGGCAGACAGACAGCCAGACGTCACGTTTGATGTTCCATGTTTTCAGATAATATTCTCCCACCTGTTCTTCCATCGTGGAAAAAGAATCCAAAGACATTGCGATCCCTGTTCCAACCGCCTTGATGTAGGCTTCCTTCCTCGTCCATATTCCGGTAAAAGCCTCATCTGTCCAACATTTTTCCAGATATTTCCTCTCATCTTCTGCAAAAAAACGCTGTGCGATCTTCTGTTTTCCGGTGCGCATCAGCTCCACATCCACACCTATATCCTCTGTGCCAAAAGCTGCTGCCACATACATGCCCGAATGGCTGAGGTTAAACATAAGCGGAAGCCGTTCTCCTGTCCTGTCCCAAGATATGGCTTCCCATTTTCACCATAAACGAATCTTACCTGCTGCAAAGACCGTGTTTGTCCGGTCTGCTCCAACTCTGCTGCAGCAGACGATCCCACAGGTATTGTCTGCGTGTAACCATACTGCCGCAGACCGTATTCCAATAACAGACCTGCCCCAAAGGCACGAAGCCTGTCATCTTCATTTTTACATTGTTTTATTTTCTGTTGTCTGGCGTAGCACAAAACTCCCACAACTGTGGTTGATCTGATCTGTCACGCAAGTCACTGATATCTGAATAAAACACACGCAGTTTTTTTGCTTATCCACTACTTCTGATGCTCCTGCAGAACTTCTTTTTTCGCCTTGTGGAATCCCAGACATTCTGCACACGTCTGGTCACGATCTCCGGAATAAACGGTTTTACAATGTAATCGCTTGCACCTAATTCCATCGTCAATACCTGTTGTTCTGTTGTATCATCCGCCGTGATGATCACCACCGGAATATTTAAGATCCTTGGATCATTCTTCCTTTCCTGCATAAAAGTCTGTCCATTCATGCCAGGCATCATCAGATCTAACAGGATCATATCCACTTTATAATTCTGTTCCTCTAAAATACGAAGTGCCTCTTCCCCATCTCCTGCCTGCAGGATACGGTAATCTGTTTCAAAAATACTCTCCAGCGATGCCCGGTTAATCTCCATATCATCCACGACAAGCATGGTTTTCTCGTTTACCTCTTCTTCCATCAGTGCAAGACGGTACTTTGCAAGTTCATTGTCCATCTCCCGCTGGACCGTGATATCATCAATGCAGCCAAAAATAATATGGCGTTCCCCTACCCTGTTAATATACTTCAGGCGGAGCTTGATCCAGATTTCCCTGCCAGACTCGAGAAAACGTTTCACTTCACATTCCGCAGTACTTTGATTCTCCACAACCTGTGCAAAAGTATCCATAAACCTTTCTCTGTCAACATGATCAATGGATCCCTCAATCTCTTTGTGCACACGGTCTGTGTCATGATAACCAAACATGTCAAAATAAGCGTCATTTACACGCACCACTTCAATATTTCCGTCGCTGTACTCATAAATTGCGGCTGCCTGCATCATGTTGGAGAAAATCATTTCCATCTGCATATTCGCTGTCCAGATGGCATTCGTATCGTTGGATGTTCCTCTTGTCTCATCATCTTCAAAGTATGGCTGTTCATACAACAGCTTTTCATATTCTTTTACCGGCATTGGTCTTGCAAAATAAAATCCCTGCACATATTCGCATCCGATGCTGTGCAGAAACGATACCTGCTCTTTGCGCTCCGCACCCTCAGCTACGACCGGCATGTTCAGCCACTTTGCCATGCGGACTACCGATGCCAGAATGTTTTCACTCCTGCCATCATCTCCGGAGCCATCCAGAAACTTCATATCAATTTTCAGGACGTCAACCGCAATATCTTTTAGTACATTCAGCGAGGAATAACCACTTCCAAAATCGTCCATCAAAATAGAAAAACCTTTTTTCTGAAGCTGTTCCATCATCTCTTTGATTGCTTTTGGGTTTCCTGTATATGCACTCTCTGTCAGTTCTAACTGCAGCCATTCCGGTGGAATATTGTATTTTTCTGTCAGTCCACAGATCACATCCACAATTTTTGGGATTATAAAGACTTACACGCGAAATATTGACGGAAACCGGAAATATTTTTCTTCCCTCATCTCTCCATCCCGCAAGCAGCTGGCATGTCTTTTCCCAGACATACTGATCCAGCTTCAGGATAAAACCGTTCCGCTCAAATACCGGGATAAATTCTCCCGGCGATATCATCCTGCCATCTGCTGTGATCCATCGCACCAAAACCTCTGCTCCTGCAATGGAATTTCGCTGAAGTTCATATTTGGGCTGCAAATACAGCACAAACTCTTCGTTCTTCAGCGCATTCTTCATATTGTTGATGATGTCTTTGCTCCTTGATGATCTCCTCGCTCATCTCTTTTGTGTAAAAAGAAATAGTTCTGGATATAATTTCCCTTACAGTTTTTGGATGCAAGATTGGCTTTGTCATACATTTCGTTGATGGAAAGATCACGGTTTTTCACAAGATATACACCGAAGAAAGGCGTGATATCAAAATCCAGAGGATATTTTTCCATCTGATTCGTGAATTTCTTCACAAAGTCTGTGATCTCTTTCTCATTATCATAAGAAAAGCATACCGCAAAAAAAATATCTGCCTCAATTCTTCCATAAGTAATATAACGATATTCTTTTTTCCACATTCTGCAGATAATCTGCCATATACTTTAATAAATTATCACCCTCATCCATTCCAAAAAGGAATTGATCAGCTGGAATTTTTCAATATCGATCCTGATGAATGCAAAATCTTCCGTACCGAAAATATTCAGCATATTTCTCGTATTATAAAAGAACTTTGATTTGTTCAAAATGCCGGTAAGCACATCATACTCCGCACGGTACTTTAATTCATCATCCACTCTCATCTGACTGCGATCGATCACATTCTTTACACGAAAACGCACGATCGTCGGATCATAAGGTTTCCCCATAAAATCCCATACTCCGTATTCCAGACACTTGCACTCAATCTCATCATTGATGCCTCTCAACATCGCGATCACAGGTATATTCTGATATCTTACATCTTTGTGAAAAATTTCTAAGAGTTCCAGTCCGCTCATGTCCGGCATGATCAGGTCAAGAATGATCACAGTTACCGCCTGATACTTCTCCTCTAAAACTGCTAATGCATTCTGTCCATTTTCTGCTTCAAGCACGATATAATTGTCATTTAAAATTTCCCGCAATGCAGTCCTGTTATGTCTTGCATCATCCACAACTAATATTGTATGTTTTCTTGTCATAAACCTTTGTGCCAATCCTTCTCCATTTGTAGTGGTTTCAGCCACCTGTCAAAATCTTTTTTCTTCCGTACATACCATATACTTATATGATAACAGACTTATTTTTCCTTTTCAATACAAGAATTTTTATCTGTCGTTTACTTAAAAATCCATGTAAGAGATACAGTTCCTCAAAATCATTTTCTTCTGCCAGATTGATGACATCTGCCATGGTCTGGATTTTTTCAAGTTCTTCTTTTGAAATTTTGCCAAGTAAAACCTCTTTTGTCCCTGCAAGAACTGTATTTCCGGCCGGAATCGTTTTCATCTCCAGTTCTTTCGGGATCAGGCCAATCCCTGCCGCCTTTTTTTGATATCTATCTTTGTTCCAAATCCACCTGCAAGATAACAGTTGTCCACTTCGTCAAACGCAATACCCGCCTTTTTTACTAAAATATCCACTCCTGCACGGATCGCCGCTTTTGCCATCTGAAGTTCCCGGATGTCATTCTGTGTGAATTTTACTTTTTTCTGCCAGCTCATATCCGGTGTCAAAATAAAGATCCGAATATGTTCCATGTTCATCGATCATCTGATGCTCCCGGAGTTCATACACCAGATCGATCATACCTGTTCCGCAGATTCCGATCGCCTGCTGTTTCTTATTTTTCTCCATCTGTTTCACCGATCACCTGAAATCCGGCTTTCCCTGTCTCTTCCATGAAAACATGTGAGATCACTCCCCGGAATGCTCGCCATGCCACAGGAAATATTTCCACCTTCAAACGCTGGTCCCGCAGACGTGGACGTCACATACATATGACGGCAATTTCCAAGCACCATCTCCCCATTCGTTCCAATATCCAGCAGCAAATGATATCCTTCGGATCTGTGCATATTCATTTTTGCAATGCCAGCCATGATATCAGCCCCTACAAACGCTGAGATTCCAGGCAAAATCACAACTTTTGTATCAATTCTTTCATTCCAAGAAAATCCGCAGCACTGCCTTCCATCCATGAAAGGTCAACTGGCAGAAAAGGCGCCACTCCCAGTGTCTCACATGAAAATCCGCGAAGCAGATGACACATCGTTGTGTTTCCTGCGATCACGATCCTTTGTATCTGCTGTTCCGTTATCTTTTCTTTTTGAAGAAGCTCCCGGATCAGTTTCTGAAGATCCTGCCGGATACACCTCTGTATCTCCCACTTTTTTCCACTATTCGATGCAGAAATTCTCGAAAGCACATCCGCAGCCATAAGCTCTCTGGTGATTAACGGATACGGCAGTCTGGCAGTCTGCTTCTGTTTCCAGATTCACTAAGCAGTGCCGCCAGAGTCGTTGTTCCGATGTCGATGCAGATTCCATAAAGTGCATTTTCTGTTTTCTCTGCCGTTCCTTCTGCTGTTTGTTTGTCCTGTATGCCGCCGCTTATTTTCGCTTCTGCTGGTGTTTGGGTATCACTTCTGTAAGTCCTTCTGCGTCCATTTTCTGCTGCTTCCCCACTCTGAAAGAACTTCTATCGTTTCTTCTGACTCTGGGAGTTCCACTTCATATGCACCTGCCGGATAGGATTGACAGGCAAGACGGTATCCATCCTCAATTGTTTTTCCGAAAAAACTTCTCTGTCCCGCCTTGTCGGTTCTGTTGCGCCACGTTTTTGTACTGCACAATACATTTTCCGCAGGTTCCATTGCCATTGCATGGCGCACTGATGTATTCATTTTTTCCTGTAACATTTCCAGAAGATTTTTCTGTTGTTTTGATCTGTCTATAATCATCTTTTCCTTTACACTGAAAAATCAACAAATCAGCACAGCTTCCTCGATGGAAACAGTGCTGATTTTTGTATTTTATAGTTTTTCAACTACGACTTTGCAACGTTTTTTACAGAATGCAATTCCGTATGCAAGAAGATCGTTTCGTCCATCCTCACGGAGTTCTGCGTCATATCTGTGATTCTTAATCTGCTCCATAGCTCGTTCACACGCCTTGTCAAGTTCATTCATGGAATGTGCGTATTTCAGTTCTATCACGATTCCAACATCTGGATTCTTAGGCTTAAGCAAAATATCTGCATATCCATCACCAGATTCTCTATTCGATTTAACCGCCCAGCCCGAATAATTTTTTTTAAAATACCGATCAGAATACCATGATAAAAAATTTCTTTTTCTTCGTTTCTTGCTTTCGTATCTAAAACGCTGATTGTTTCGCCAAGAAACATTGTAAGTTCCCGCTGGATGTCATCTGTCTTTCCTTCAAGAAAACCCCTGTTGATTTTTTCCGTAGATGCGTGGTCATTCGCAACTACCTGGTCAAACCAGTCACGGATTTGTAAAAGAAAGACTTCCCTGACTTCCTTGTTTGGAATGATCAATCTATACATCCCATTTTCTACATCACCATTTTTTGTGAGATATCCGGTTGTAAAAAGAACACTCCACAAATTATCAATGCTGTTATCAATCTCGTCGTAGGTCAGATCCAAACGGATTCTCTTTTCGACTGCCTCTCCCACAATCAATTGTTCGATTTCATCCTTTGTAGTTTTATCTGCCATGTCGATAAATCGTTTTACAAGATCATTTCCACTACTGTTAATCCAATATGCCTTTGGCTGCGATTTAGCCTCACTTACCAAATCGTCAACATAATTGATTACATCCCATGGGCAATAAATATCTGCATTACCAAAACGATAGCCATCATACCATTCCTTCACTTCTGTGAAATGTTTCTGCAGATTGTAGTCTTCCAGCAATTTTTTACCTCTTCATTCGTAAAGCCGAACTCTTCATCATAGCGAACGTCGTCTGCCGAATAAACCTTAAAATTATTCAAGCCAGTAAAGATGCTCTCTTTGAAACCCGAAGGCATCCCTGTTAATACAGCAAACTGTAGAAAATCATTTGTTTTAAGTGCTTCACCGAACAATCCACGAATAAGTGCCACCATTTCTCTATAATAGCCATGCTGAAAGGACTTATCAAGTGGAACATCATACTCGTCGATCAAAACAATCGTTTTCTGACCATAGTGTTGATATAAAAGTTCTGAAATTTTCTTAAGTGAGAATTTCAGCTTCGTTGCAAGAGTAGTTTCCTGTTCCCCTTGAAGTGAAATCAAATCACGATATATATTCTTTTTCGTCATTGTCCAGTCTGCTACTGTTCAGCAAGAACTTAAATCGTCTCACCTCGCCAGCAATCAACTCACACAGGGCAGACCGTGCTTCTTCAAATGTTAGTCCATCTACACCTTTGAGAGACAGAAATATAACAGGATACTTTCCCATATATTCCTTACAAAGTTCTTCATTCTGCGAAATATAAAGGCCATCAAATAATGCTGTGTCTGTTCCAATTTCAAAAAAACTCTTAAGCATACTCATGTTTAAGGTTTTTCCAAATCGGCGTGGTCTGGTAAAAAGATTCACCTTACTCCAATTTTCAAGAAGCTGCTCTACCAATTTTGTTTTATCCACATAATAAAAGTCTAACTTCCGAATTTCCTGAAAGTTCTCAAAACCGACTGGAAGCTTTTTTAATTCCTGCATATTTTACACACTCCTCGAGGCTTTAGTCTTAGGATTGGGTTACATACAGCAAGGTAGACTGTCCTAGTGTGGTTTAATTTTACCATTTAGTTTGACAAGTATCAAGCCGATAAGTCGTTGCTAAACAAAAATAACACCGATTTTCATATGTTAGTTTCTTTATGAACAAAAGCAAACGGGGCATTTAAATGAATATTCAAAGAATCCGAGATTTGTGTTGCCATGTCATTACATAATCTTTTTCTCCGGTAGCCTCATCTAAGCCACTATGCTGAATCTCAAATCCTTCTCTCTTATAAAAAGATATTGCCCGTGCGCTCTTTTGGTATACGTTCAAGTACAACTTATTCCTTTTATCCTTTGCATAATTCAGCAGAATTTTACCTATACCCTGCGTTTGCATTTCACCAGAAACAAAAATGCCCTCAACATATTCATCATTTAACCTTAGGGTTAAACTTAACTACTATTTTTTCTTTGCGATATAAAATACATAACTGTAATAATCTACTACTAATCTAAAATAAAGCGATTATAAGCTATCCTTTTTCCTGTGTTTGTTTTAAAGTTTTCATCTATACACTTTTTTATCTTTTCCTGTTCTTTTTCTTTATCCATAACCGTTAAATTTTCAAGCAAATCAGCTTCCCATTGTATTTGAAAATCAAGTCCATCAATCTTAGATGGAGTATGATGGTTGCCTATTATAAAGCATATTCTATCAATATTTTTGTTATTCCTTCCTTTTCTTGATAGACACCATCAATAGAACCGTATTTTTTTTGTGCTTCAACCGCACCAATATCATGTAGTATAGCAATAATACTGATGAATTCTTTTTCTTCCTCTCCGATATTTTCTCCTTTCATTATATCTTCTGCATTTTTCAAAACTTTGAGAGTATGCTCTATGCCAAAAGGAATTTCATTGAATACTTCTTTCATCTCTATAATAATTTTTTCTTTAAACATAAATTATCTCCATTTATACCTTATAGGTGTTTTAGTTCTATCTATCCACTTTTTTGTTCGCCGATACAATCAGCATCATGGGACGGCGCATTTCATCCTGCATCCCCGGAATATCCATCATGTATTCCGGCGGCTGCGGCTCCACAATATGATTTATTATAAAACCATTTGAAAGCAGTGTATTTAGATATGTGGTCAGTGTTCTATGAAATTTTGTAACCTTTTCTCCCAAAAACACAGCTGTTCGTTTGCCCTCATAATAATAATTATCCACCGGAAAATGCAGTATTTCTCCTTTTTCGTTATAATACCAGTCTTGTGTTCCATAGGCAGTAAAAACAGGATGTTCAACCGTAAAAACTAGCTTACCACCAGACTTCAGTATTCTATATATCTTTTTTACTAAAATCTCATAATCTGCTACATAGTGAAACGCAAGTGAACTTAATATTACATCAAAACTCTCCTCCGGGAATTCCACATCTTCTATAGCACAGCATTTATATTCAACCTGTGGAAAATGTGTTTTTTCTTTGGCTACCTCGAGCATTTTATGAGAAATATCAACACCTACAACAGAAGACGCTCCGTGTTCCATCGCATAAATACAGTGCCATCCATAGCCGCATCCTAAATCAAGCACACGCTTATCTTTAAAATCCGGCAGCAGCTCTCTCAATGTTTCCCATTCTCCTGCACCGGCTAGTCCCTGCTGTGAGCGACTCATTTGACTGTATTTTTGAAAAAATATATCATCATCATATTTGTTTTCTTCATCTGCTTTCGCTATTTCAAATGCATATTTAATAAAAAGATTACTAGAATTAAAAGAGAATTTACCACTAAGAAAAAAACCTCGCTACTGATAGAAATACCGGTAGTGAGGTTCTTTTTATTATATTCATTCCTGCCATTGAATTGTTATTAATTCTCACAGAAATATATCCATATTCAGCAATACCTTCTCAAAGTTTTGCTTTTAATTTAGTGATAAATCACTCGCCTACTTCTGAGAG
>VOFB01004053.1_pt1 | contig 42603 bp, 33 predicted proteins | sample 5384141 | NCBI WGS metagenome assembly VOFB01 (sample SAMN12384721, study PRJNA508395) | human gut metagenome | isolation source: healthy gut A | host: Homo sapiens
AGCTCGCCGTATAATCCACATTGAACGGATAGTTCTCGCGCAGCAGGCGGTTTTCGGCCACGCCGTAATGCGCGTATATCGAATCGAGCGTCGCCTTTGCGCGATCGAGGTTGCGGGCGTCGCACGCCGCGCCTCCGTTGTTGCAGCAAGCCGCGAAAGCAGACGCGGCAAAAGCCATAATAAGCAGTTTCTTCATCATTTATCGGTTATTTTGCAGGCAATACGGTTGTATACCATGTTTTCTGAACGCCGAGCGCCCGGTTGATGCCCTCGACGACCAGCGACTCCATCCGCAAATAGCCGGAAAGAACCGGATGACAGCCGTCTTGGGAGAGCTCTTCGGACATTCCGCCGCTGCCGTTATCGAGCGCCCGATGGTAATCCACATAGGGAATCTTCTGCTCCGCGGCATAGCGTTCCAGCATCGTATTGAGTCGTCGGACCTCCTCGGCAGGCTCCATTTCGGGCCGCCACGAGAAGCGGTCGCAGGGCAGCAACGAACAAAGCACCACCTTGATCCCGTTGTAGCGGGCCAGATCGCACATCGAGACGATGTTGCCGAAGACGTTTTCGAGTTCTATCGGGCCGTTGTTCCGCGCGATGTCGTTGATGCCCGCCAGAATGACCACGACCTGCGGTTTCAGGTCGATCACGTCGCTGCGGAAACGGGCTAGCATCTGGACGGTCGTCTGCCCGCTGATACCGCGGTCGAGGAACCCGTTCTGTTCGAAGAAATCGGGATCGACGCGAATCCAGCTGTCGGTGATGGAATTGCCCATGAAGACCACCTCGACGGGCCGGTCCAACACGGCATTCTGAAGTTCATAACGTCCGTACTGCGCCCAGTCCGCCGGTCCTTCGGCACGAAGCGCCGCCACGGAGAAAAGAGCCAGCGACAAGAGTACGATTTTTTTCATGCAGGTCATACGGGTTTCGGGTTTTCGCTAACAAAATTAGAAAACGCCGGGGAATCGGCAGTCCGTATCCATGAAGAAATAGTACAGATACGTGCCAAACACCCCAGAGCAGGCATTTTCACGCTTCCGGCCCCGCATATCGGGGCGTCGGGTCCGGTTTTGCAACCGCAAAAATACGATTTTGTCTGTTTTCTGGACTTTTCGACACAATATTTATCCGATTTAAGCCGTATTTTGCATAAATTTGCACAAAAGAGTTCAAACCTACCTAACCGACAGTTCCCATGACACGAAAAACCCGGTCTCGTCTGGCTGCTCCTGCTGTTCTGTACGGCAGTCCGCGCCAGCAACCTGCGGCAGATATCGAGCCGCGAAGGGATATCAAACAACGCCATACTTTCGCTGGCTCAGGACAAACACGGATTCATCTGGGTCGGAAGCTGCGACGGCCTGAATATGTGGGACGGAGAGCGGATGCGGCTCTTCCCGAACGACTGGGGCGGAGAGACTCCGCTGTCAGGAAATCTCATCGAGGAGATCGCCGTCACCACGGACTCGCTCTTCTGGATCCGCACCAACTACGGACTGGACCTCTTCGACCCCGACAGCAAGCGGGTCGAACGCCATGCGGACTTCCAAGGAATGTACAAAATCGTGACACGGCGCAGCGACGAAGTGCTCGTCGTCACGCAGGACAACAAATTCAGCTGTTACGACCCGGCGACGCGCCGGTTCAGCTCCGTACAGCCCATGCCCGGCATCGACTACGCCGACATCCTCGACATGCAGCTGGACGACGACGGCGCCCTGTGGGTATTCTCCCGCAAAGGAATCTTCCGCATACCGGTCGCATTCCCGGACAAAAACAACGACCGGATCGGCATCGGACGTCCCGAACGGTTTCCCACGGTCTCGAATCCCGAATATGCGTTCGCCGAAAACGGCAGCGGCTTCTTCATCGACGAAAAGCACATATTCTACGAATTCGACATCCGGGAGCGCCGCCTGATCTACAACAAGGACATGAGCGACGAGATGGCGCGCATGGGCAGCGTGTCGAGCATCGTCCGCGACGGCGGCGACTACATCGTCTCGTTCTACACCAACGGCGTCATACGGCTGCGCACCACGCCCGAACAGAGCGTGAAATACGCCACCGAGCACATCAACATCCCCTGCGGCGTCTTTTCGCTGCTGCGCGACGCCCGGCAGGAGATCGTATGGATCGGCACCGACGGACAGGGACTCTACCAGCATACGCGCAACGCCACGGCGTTCCGCTCGATCACCTTCAACCAACTGCCCTACAACCTCTCGAAACCCGTCCGCGCGCTCTACATCGACGACGAGCGGACGCTCTGGGTCGGAACCAAAGGCGAAGGCATCCTGCGCATCGCCGACTTCTACGACCGCAAGGAGTTCACCCCGGCGCACGTGCAGCAGCTCACGGCCGACAACAGCGAGCTGCTCGACAATTCGGTCTACGCCTTTGCCCGCAGCAGACGCAACCTGCTCTGGATCGGCACCGACGGCGAAGGACTGAACTACTATTCGTACGGCGACCGGCGCATCCGCACGCTCCGCACCCCGGCGCCGCTCAAATACATACACGCCCTGTACGAGACTTCGCCCGACACGCTGTGGGTGGCCACGGTGGGCTGCGGCGTATTCCGCGTGACGCTGGGCGGCACGGCGTCGCAGCCCTCGATACGCGGGGTCGAGCAACTGCATTTCAACGACGAACTGGAGATCAAGAACTTCTTCTTCACGCTCTACCCCGAAAACGGTTCGGCGATGTGGTTCGGCAACCGCGGCGGCGGCGCAGTCCGCTACGACATCGCCGGCGGCGGCAGCGAAGTCTTCAAGTTCGACGCGGGGCGCAGCGCCATCGCCAACGACATCTTCGCCATCCACCGCAGCGGCGACGGCACCATGTGGTTCGGCACAAGCGGCGGGCTGATCGAATTCCGGCGGGATTCGACCTCGCACGTTCCGGGCATCCGCAACACCGTGCACGGCATTCTCGAAGACCGCAAGGGCGACCTCTGGCTGAGCACCAACCGCGGTCTGGTGCAGTACTCGCCCCACACGGGCTACGTGGTGACCTACGGCTATTCGTACGGACTGAACACCATCGAATATAGCGACGGGGCCTGTTTCGCCGACCCGCGGACGGGCACCCTCTTCTTCGGCGGCATCGACGGACTGGTGACAATCGAAGATACGGGCTTCCGCGAGCAGGAGTACAATCCCCCGATGCTGTTCCGCGACATCCGGCTCAACGACGGCATCCGCAACATCGGCGACATGCTCTCCCGCGACGGCGTGCTGACGCTCAGACACGGACAGCGCATCTTCGAGATCACGGTCTCGGCGCTCGACTACGTGAACGGCAGCAACTACAGCTATTACAGCCGTCTGGACGGCTACAACGACCAGTGGGCCGGCGCGTCGTCGCAACTCTCGTTCGCCGATCTGCCGGCCGGCACCTACCGGCTCGACGTGCGTTACCGCAACAACATCACCGGGGCCGAAAGTCCGGTCTATTCGCTGCCGATACGTCTCAAACCGGCGTGGTATGCGACCGCGGCGGCCAAATGTCTCTACGTGCTGTTGCTGCTGGCCGTAGTCGGGGGCGTCATCCGCCATTACCTGCTCCGCTACCGACGCCGACGCGCCGAGAAGCTGCAGCGGCTCGAAATCCGCCGCAAGGAGGAGGTCTACGAATCGAAGATGCGCTTCTTCTCGAACATCACGCAGGAGCTATCAATGCCGCTGACGATGATCTCGGCCCCCTGCCAGCAGATACTCGCCTACCGCAAGGCGGACCCCTATGTGCTCAAATACGCGCAGACCATACGGCAGAACGTCTCGAAGCTCCACGACCTGATCTACATGCTCCACGAGTTCCGCGGCATCCGCACGGGGCAGAACGACGAAAGCGAAAACATCGAGCTGGTTCCCGTGGCCGAGATCGCGCAGAGCATGGTCGAGACCTTCGGCGAATATTCGCAGCAGAACAGCATCCACTGCCAGCTGGACATCGAGCGCAACCTCGTGTGGCCGACCGACCGCGACGGACTTTCGACAATCCTCAACACACTGCTGTCCAATGCCTTCAAGCATACGCCCTACAACGGCGCCGTAAGTCTCACGATCCGCAGCGACAGCGGCAAGCTCCTCATCTCGGCCTCCAACGACAGCGTGGGCGTCAATCTCGAAGACATCGAAGCGATTTTCGACCGCTACCGCGTACTCGACTATTTCGAACGCAAGAGCGAGCGCGGCCTCTCGTTTCAGGGCGACCTGCGTCTGGCGATCTGCCACAGCATCGTGGTCCGCATGCAGGGCGAAATCAAGGTCGAAAGCACTCCCAACGCGCAGACGACCTTCACCGTACTGCTGCCGCAACTGAAAGTCACGGCCGAAAACGCCCCGACCGCAGACAACATCGTGCCCGCGTCCAAAGAATACGGACTGCCCCTGCCGACCGTGACACGGCGCGAATTCCCGTTCGACAAAAACCGCAGGACGGTGTTCATCGTCAACGACAATTCGGAGATCATGAATTTCGTGGCCGAGCTTTTCGCCGCGGACTACAACATCAAGATGCCGTCGGGCAAAACCGAGATGATCGAGCTGCTCAAGCAGATGCACCCCGACATCGTCATCTGCGACGCCCTCTCCGAGCAGTCCGACTGCCTGTCACTCATCCAGTTCATCAAGCAGGGCAAGCTGACCTCGCACATCCCGGTCATCCTGCTCTCGACAGCCCAGCAGATCGACGAGCGCATCAAGGGCGTGGAGTCGGGCGCGGACATCTGCCTGACGCTTCCGTTCAACGTCGAATACCTCAAAGCCGTGGCCGAGCAGCTGCTCCGCCGCAACCGGTCGCTCAAGGACTATTACAAGTCCTCGATCAGCGCCTTCGAGCTTTCCGACGGGCGCATGCTCCATCAGGACGACAAGGAGTTCATCGACCGGATGCTGAAGATCATCAAAGACAACATCTCCAACACGGAAATCTCGACCAAATTCATCGCCGACGAACTGGGCGTGAGCATCCGCAACCTCTACCGACGGCTGGAGGGCATCCTCAACCAGACGCCGACCAACATCATCAAGGAGTACCGGCTGGCCAAGGCCGAACAGCTGCTCACGACCACGAAGCTCTCGATCGACGAGATCATCTACAAGGCGGGCTTCGTAAACCGGGGCACCTTCTTCAAATGCTTCTCCGCCAAATACGGCTGCACACCCAAAAGTCTACCGCAAGGAGAAACTCTCGCAGATCCGTCAGGAAGTGGGCGAAGAGAGCGAAGATGCCGCAGACCGGTCGGCGTAACGTCCGGCGGAGTCCGGCATAGCCCCCAGCGAAGTTCCGGCAGACAGCGGCCACAGTCACGACACGGCATCCGGCGGAGCTCCGGCATAACGCCGCCACACGACACGGCATCCGGCGAGGCTTCGGCATAACAGCCGCCACAGTCATGACATCACATCCGGCGAGGCTCCGGCATAACAGCCGCCACAGCCACGACACGGAATCCGGCATAACATCCGGCGGAGGATCAAACGAAGAAAGAGCGGGCCGAAACCCGCTCTTTCTCTTTGCCTGTCCTGAGGACCATGCTCCCTACTCGATCAGCAGCGCCATGGCCTCGATCATCGTCGAAGCGCTGACCTGCTCGTTCAGACGGCCGTCCCACGAAGATCCCGGCTCGCCCCAGAATCCGCCGAAGAACCACTTCGATCCCTCCGACTTGTCCACGCCGTCGCGCCAGCAGACCAGCCCGTTGTAGATCAGGAACTCCTCGATCTCCCGGCGCAGCCCCGCATCGGCCTTATCGACCGAAGCGTCCTTCCAGACGTTCATCGCATAGCGGACGAAAATCCCCTTGAAAAGCGCGTTGTCGCCCGAACCTTCGTTGTTCAGCACCCCGTTGGTCACCATCGACTTCATGGTGTAACGCGCCGCGCGCGCGGCGTCGGTCATGTATTTGGCGTCGCCCGTGGCCTTGTAAAGCTCGTGCGCGGCGCCCATGAACGTACCCTGATTATAGGTCAGCGCGCCGCCGTTGATCACGCCGTTCTTCATGTTGTCGGACACGGCGCCCGTCAGCGGATTGTAGAGCGTCGAGCTGAGCCAGTTGTAAATCTTCTTCGCATCGGCCAGATACTGATCCCTCTCGGCTCCTTCGGGGCTGTTGGCCCACAGGCGCATGGCGCAGAGGGCGCCCGGACCGTTCGAGCAGGCGTTCTTGCTGTTCTCGGCGTCGAAGCTCCAGCGGATGCCGCCGCCGTTCTCGTCTTCGGTCCAGCGGGCGATCACTGTCTCCTCGTAGGTCTTGCGAGCGGCGTCGAGGTATTTCTGTACTCCGGTAGCCTCGTACATGCGGATCAGCGTCAGGATGATCCACTCCGAGTCGTCGGTGTAGGCATTGCCGAAACCGTAAGTTCCCCAATAGCTGTTGCCGTAGTTGTTGCCCTTGTTGTCGTACCATTTGGACATGTAGCCGGCATAGGTGCTCCGGCGGGCGTCGCCTTCGGGAATACGCAGGTAAGCGTCTATGAGCACGTCCATCGCATGAGCCTGCGGCCAGTAGCAGTAGGTCGATTCGTTCGTGCGGTCCTGATCGGTATACCAGAAGGTGCCGCGGTCGGTATTCATGAAATTCTCGATCAGCTTCTCGTCGATCTTGTCGGCATGGGCGGTCCAGTCCTCCCCGTAAGCGGGTTCGAGCTTCTCGGCCGGATCCACCACCTCTTTGCCGTAGTATTTGTCGTCCACCTCGCAGGCTCCCAGCAGGGTCGCCGCGGCGGTAAGCGCTAAAATGTATTTTTTCATAAGTCTGTCGTTTTTTACCGGGGGGGGCACGCCTTGCGGAGCGCGCCTCCCCCGGAGAGTTGGTTAATCCAGATACTCGATATAGTTGTAGTAGTGCTCCGTATCGGGACTCATGTTGAGCTTGATGTTCACCCGCTTGGAGTCGTTGCCGCGGTAGGCGTGGAGCATCTTGAACGCGCCGGCATCGTCGCCGTTCACATCGGCGATCGGCCAGAATACGCGGAAGCGCGAATCGTTCTCGGCAGGCTTGGAATTCAGGTCGCCCGTCATGCCGGGATTGGCGCCGAACTTGGTCTTCACGCCGTCCACCTCAGCCCAGAAGAAGTAACGGTCGTCGTCCCAGTCCCTCAGGTAGGGCACCACGCCTGCGGCATACCAGATGCCGTTGCCCTGATAAGGCAGCTTGATCTGCTTCTCGGTATGCTGGGTCTTGACGTTCGGCGAGAGGTAACGCATGTTCTCGATCTTCTGGAGCTTCGCCGTGCCTGCGCCGAAGTCGAGCAGGATGTAATAGATGGCCTCTTCGGACGAAACGACGCTTGCGTCGCTCTCCCGGACCGCACCGCCTTCGACGACGAACTTGCGCGCATCGGCCGTATCGCCGTCGGTGAAGTTGTACCCTGCGGCGTCAGTCGTCAGCTTGGTGAAAATCTCGAACTTGCCCGCGCCCAGCGCCTTGAGGGCCTGATAGCCGGAACCGAACTCCGAAGCGGCGCCCGTGATGTAGGCAGCGGTCGGAATACCCTTCATGCGGGTAACCGTGAGCTTGCGGCCGGAGGAGAGCGCCGTCCACGAAAGCAGTTTGCTCTCTACGGCCCAGTACAGGTCGCCCGTGCCTTCGGCGGCAATGCCCGCGGCATCGGCGATCGACTCCAGCTCGGAGAAGGAGACGTCCACGGAGCCGTTATACTGCGCCTCCTTGCGGCCGACGGCCTTTTCCAGCGCAGCGTCCGAATAGAAGACCAGCGTATAGCTCGTCAGCTTGCCCGCAGGGTCCGAATCGGGAAACTTGTTCCACGCGAAGGTCAGCTTGGCGCCCGCCTGCGCATTCAGCACGACGGAGGCGTTGTCATCGGGCGAGATCAGCGTCACGGGAGTGGCTTCGGGCGCGAAGTCGAATTCGTAACGGTGGTAGTACGCCTCGGCTTCGGGCGAGCAGTCCACGACGATCGTGCAGGTGACGTTCCTCAGCACGGCGATATGCTTGAAGGAGTAGTCCCACTGATTGATATTGCCCGTTTCGCGCATTGACAGCCTGTACTGCGGCCCGGTCAGGCCGGAGGGCATGTCCGAATCGCTCATATCGCTCGACGAGTAGCCCCAGATGTAATCCGTGCCGTCGATCACCGCGTCGAAACGGTAGCGGTTGTCGCCGTCCCAAGTGATCTGACGCTTCCAGACGCCGTTGCCGGCATATTCCATCACGGCATCGGGATCGGGCGTCCAGCACCAGTGGTATTTCACGCTTTCGATCTTTTCCATCTTCACGGTACCGGCCTTGAAATCGACCAGTACGCGGTAAACGCCGTCGCCCGTGCCTGCGGCGTCGGCGCCCTCGGTCAGGCGGCCTTCGGCGACGCCGAACGTACGCTTGCTGCCCGCCGCATTGCGGTTGATGAAGCTGAACGAGCCGGTGAATCGGGTGTAAATCTCGAACTTGCCGTCGCCCAGCTCGCGCATCTGTTTAGCCGCGGCGGGATCCGTGCCGAACTCGGAGCCTTCGCCCGTCACGTAGAGGTGGTAGGGCGCGTCGATCGAAGCATAGCGCTTGACGGTGAGTTTGTGCGGCTCGGCCGGCGAAAGCTGTTCGGCTCCGCCCAGTCCGGCGCTGACCGTCCAATAGAGGTCGCCCGCAGCGTCAGGCTCGATGCCGGCGTCGCCGGCAATCGCATTGAGCTGACTGTGGAGCATCTTCAGCGAAGACTTCTGACCGTTGTTGTCGGCCAGATAACGGCCGATCTCCTTTTTGGCCGCATCGAGGAAAACCACGGTGTAGACGGGAGTTCCGACCTTGGAGACCTCCCACTCGAAATAAAGGTTGGCATCGGCCTGTTCGATCAGATCGAGGGCGTAGCCGTCCGACGGATAGAGCAGTTTTTCGACCGCGCTGAAGCCGGTATCGTCATATTCCGTATGCTCGGTACAGGCCGCCAGTGCAAAACCCGCGAGCAGCAGAACAACCAGTTTATTCAGTATGTTTTTCATAGGTTCAATTATTTTTTAGCCGACGATCTCGATTACATGCGTACAATTCTCCACGTCACCGGACATAATCAGGGTGATATCGACTTTCTTACCGTTAAAATCGCTGTGGAACTTAAACTTTTCGGGACCATAGGCATCCCCGGTAAACAGATTCTCGGTCAGGATGTAATACCCGCGCCGCTCAGCGCGCTGGGGCTGCTGTCGTTGCCTTTCGTACCGGCCCATACATACGTAACCCCGTCGAAAACCGGATGGAAGTTGTAACGCTGGTCGAGTCCCCAGCTCTCTTCCCTGAATTTGACGTTGTAATCGGAGAATTTCCAGCAGCCGTTGCCGATATACTCCATATTGCCATTGTCTTCGGTGCGCGGTGCGAAATTGAATTCCACGCGGTCTATATGCTCGAAGGTGATTCCGCGGACATTGAGGTCGAGCTTGATGCGGTAGACACCCGATCGGTCGATCGTGGCGGGTTCGGCGCTCTGGTCGTTCAGCACGCCGTTGACGACCGTATAGGTCGTGCGGTCGTCGCCCTTCGAGCTGACGAACGTAAAGCCCTTGCCGGCTTCGAGCTGCTGATAGAAGGTAAACTCGCCGTCGCCGGTCCTGCGGCCGACACAGGCATTCTCAAGATCGCTGCCGCCCTCGGTGGCTTCGCCCGTGAGGAACAACTGGTCCGGAATCACATTGAAGCCCAGCAGACGCGTCAGTTCCAACCGGCGGGGCGTCGCAACCACAGGCGCGGTATCCACGCCCCGGCTCGACACGACCGACCAATAGACGGCACCGTCGGCCCCGACGTCGATGCCCGCGGCATTGGCGATGCGGTTGATCTCCTTGTGGACAATATCCACGCTGGTCGACGAACCGGCGTCACAACGGTAAATGATCTCGCCGCCGGGCTTGCCGAAGAAGACCACCTCGTAATGGGGAAGCTGTCCGTCGGCAGCCAGCGCCGGCTCCCACGAAAAACGGAGCGTCGCCGTCGAAGCGCTCTGCAGCTCCACGTAATAGTTGTCGGCCGGCAGCAGCAGCGTCTGCACCGGAGTGACGCCTCCGGGCTTGTACTCCAAGTCTTCCGAGCAGGAGATGCCCGTAAGGACGAGGGCCGCCATCAGTATGTTCAATATCTTTTTCATTGTTTTCGATACTTTTTTGATTGACGATTAATAACCCGAATTGTTGGGCAGCAGCGTCGGCACGAGCTGCGTTTCGGAGAGCGGAAGCGACCAGAGGATGTCCCGGCTGGAATTGAACTTGAATTCGTCGATCTGACGGCCTCCGTTCAGCTCCTTGGCGCCGTAGACCGCACCGTTCAAAAGGTCGATGACGCCCTGCGACTTGGAGTCCTTGTAATTGATCCAGCGGATCAGGTCGAAGTAGCGCAGTCCTTCGAGCGCCAGCTCGACACGGCGTTCGTCGCGTACGATCTGGGTGTAATCGCCCGACGAGGGGGAAGTCGGTGCCGCTCAGCCCCGCACGCTGGCGGATCGGCTTGATCGTCTCGTTCCACACCGCGGCGTCCATCTCGTTCAGGTACGCCTTCGCCTCGGCGTACATCAGCAGCACGTCGGCATAACGCATCATGATGATATTGGTCCACATTTCGAGGTTCTTGCCGTGGGTCGTATCGAAATACTTGCGGGTGTAGAAGCCCGTGGGCGAACCGTTGTCCGTACCGGCCTTGTCATTGCCCGAAGTCACGTTGATCGTGCCTTTGGTCACGTATTCGCCCTTATCGTTGCGGTCTTTCCACACATAGCCGTTGTAGACGACCGTAGCGGTCAGACGCGGATCGCGGTTCGCATAGACGGTCTTGTCCGCCGGAACCGAGCCATCGGCATTGAGGTAGCTGTCCACCAGCGCGCGCGTCGGAGCCTTCTGGCAGAGGTTGGCGCCCATCGTCAGGGGAACCATCGAATAGAGCGTGGACCACTGCTTGTTCAGCTCGACGGCGGCATAGTCGAGGATCACCTCGCTGTTGTATTCGGCGGCCGAAGTAAAGAGGTATTCATAGGCCGGAATGCCGTCGCCGGACCCTTGGGTCAGCAGGCTGTAGGTGCCGTAGGTGCCCTGCTCGTGGATGAGCTTGTCGCAGATATCGGCGGCCTTGCGCATGTTGTCCGAAACCGAATTGCCGGTGCGCTGCACGTTCTCGTACATATACATACGCGCCTTGAGCATCATGGCGGCGGCTTTGGTGATGCGGCCGTTGTCGTCGGCTTTCAGTTCGTCGCGGGTGGGCAGGTCGCCGACGATCTCGTCGAGTTCGCGGTGCAGCGCACTCATCACCTCCGGATAGGGAGTGCGGGAGACGCGGCGCGACTCTTCGAGCGAAATATCCTGCAGGAAGAAGGGAATGTCGCCGTAGAAATTGGCCAGACGGAAATAGAGGAATGCACGGATAAAGCGGATCTGCGCCTTCATCCCGGCGAGCCGTTCGGGGTCCATGCCCGGCACCTCGTCCACGAAATTCATAAAGACATTGCAGGTCTTGACACCCTCGAACACCCATTTCCACTCGCTGCGGAACAGTCCCGTGTTGGGAGTCGCCTGCCCCATGCGGATCGTGCGCGTGTCGGGATTGCCGCGCTGTTCGTACAAGTTGTCGCTCAGGGCTTCGTCCTGCCAGATCTTGTCGTGGCCGAACATCTGGTTGTAGGCCATGTTGAGCACCATGTTCGCACGTTCGGGCGAAGTCCAGAAAGCCTTGTCGGTAAACTTGTTGGTAGGCTCCTGATCCAGATCGTTGCAGCCTGCGAGCAGCATCGCTCCGGCGGCGAACGTCACGGTGATATATTTTAAAATCGTCGTTTTCATAGTTTTCGCCTTTATTTAAAATGTGATGTTCAGACCGGCGCCGAAGTAACGCAGGTTCGGGTAGTTGCGGCCTGAGTTGGCGCCGCCCGAATTCATGTTCGAGCCGAACTCCGAAGATTCGGGGTCGATGAACGAACAGTTGCTGAACGTAAGCAGGTTCTGGGCGTTGAAGTAGATCTTGAAGCGCTTGACGCCGAATTTCATCGAAATCCGTTCGGGAAGCGTATAACCCAGCTGGATGTTCTTCAGGCGCAGGTAGCTGCCGTCAAACATGTAGAGGTCCGAACCCATGCGGTAGTTGTTCTGGTTCGAGGGGTCCGAAATATCGGTCAGACGCGGCCAGCGGGCGTCGGTGTTGGTCGGGGTCCAGAAGTCGAGCTGGTGTTCGTACATCGTGTAACCGTAGTTGGAGTGGAACGGCTCGATCAGCTCGCCGCGGACCATCATGTCGCGCTTGAGAACGCCCTGCAGGAAGATCGAGAGGTCGATGCCTTTCCATGCGACGTTGTAGGTGAAGCCCAGCGTGTAGCGCGGGAAGGCGTTGCCCAGATAGTAGCGGTCGTTCTCGTCGATGGTGCCGTCGCCGTTGCGGTCCTTGAATTTCACGTCGCCCGGCTTGACGCTCTTGCCCGTCGGCACGGCCGAATGGGCGATTTCGTCATAGCTCTGGAAGAAGCCGTCGGTCTTGTAACCGTAGTAGGAGTTGAACGGCAGCCCCTCGCGGGTGATGCGCCAGAACTCCTCCTGTCCGGAAATATCCTCGAAGCCCTCGTATTTGAGCACCTTGTTCCACGAGTCGCCGATGTTGAACTGGAAGAAGTGCGACCAGTCGCGTTTCTTGAGCGCATAGCTGAGCGTCAGCTCCCAGCCCTGCGTGCGCATCTCGCCGGCGTTGTAGTTCTGCAGCTCGGTGCCCAGAATCAGCGGGGTCTGGGGCTTGACCAGAATGTCGGTCGTATGTTTGTTGAAGTAGTCGAAGCCGAGGTTGAGCTTGCCCCGGAAGAACGAGGCGTCGAAACCGACGTTGAAGGTCTTGGACACCTCCCACTGCAGGTTGTCGGTACCGAGCTGGAAGCCGGCGCCGCCGACGCCCACGTTATTGAAGGCATAGGTGTTCGAATAGACGTTGTAGGTGGTGAAGTACTGGTAGTCGCCCACCGACTGGTTGCCCAGCGTACCGTAGGAACCGCGGATCTTCAGGTCGCCGACGTTGTCGCGGTAGCTCTCCATGAAAGCCTCCTGCGAGAGACGCCAACCCAGCGACACGGAGGGAAGAAGCCCCCAGCGCAGGTCGGAACGGAATTTCGAGGAACCGTCGTAACGGAACGAGAACTCGGCGTAGTAACGGTTGTCGTAGTCATAGGCGGCGCGGCCGAAAACGGAGGTGAGGCTGGTGCGGGTCGTGTTTTCGGGCGTCACCGAAGACCGGCCGTCGCCCGAAATGACTGCCTCGGTGCCGTCGCCGTTGATACCCAGATCGGGATCGGCCCATTTGAAGGAGATCTGGTTCGCTTCGGAGGTGTAGGACTCGTTCGAGGCGCCTAACAGGGCGGCCACATGGTGCTTGCCGAACGTCCGGTCGAAGTCGAGCATCAGCTGAGAATTGATCAGGTAGGCGCGTTTGTTCCAGTCCTCCGACTTGTTGTCGTTGTTGGCCGAACGGCCTTCGCCGACCGGATTGCCCGCAGCGTCGGTATTGTAGAACATCACTTCGTGCGTCCGCGTATAGCGGTGGTCGGCGAAGATATCGGCACCCAGCACGCCGCGCAGTTTGCAGCCCGTCGATGATCTTCACCTCGGCCGACAGGTTGGCGTTCACATAGTCGTTGCGGTACTTTGTTGTAACCGCCCTCTTCGAGCAGGCCCAGCGAGTTGCGGTCGGTCAGTTTGTCGTTGAGCAGGTATTTGCCCGTCACGGGATCGTACTGACGGTAATAGTAATAGGTGGGAATACGCATCGCGTTGGCGATGGTCGAACCGTCGGTCGTCGTCTTGCTGTTCTCGTGCGAATAGGAGAGCAGGGCCGTTACCTTCACGCGCTTGTATTCGGTGGTGATGTTCGTACGGAAATTGTAACGCTGGCGGCCGTAATCGGGACCTTCGAAGTTGCTCTCCTGATCGTAATAGCCTGCCGAAATCATATAGGTCGTATTGGCGCCGCCGCCCGATACGCTGACGTTGTAGTTCTGCTGCATGGCCGTCCGCAGAATCTCGTCCATGTAGAACGTGCCGTTGCCGTGCGCCTTGAGGTCGCGGATCTGTTCGGCGGTAAAGGCGGGAGCCAGCCCCGAATTGGCTTTGGAAATGTTGAGCAGCGTGGCGTTCTGCCAGCCTTGAACGGGCGTGTAGAGCACTTCGGGCTGCTGCCAGCCGACCATAGCCGTGAGTTCGACGGTCGGAGCCTGATTCAGCTTGCCCTTCTTGGTGGTGACCAGCAGGACGCCGTTGGCGGCGCGCGAACCGTAAATGGCGGCCGTACCGGCATCCTTCAGCACCGAGACGTTCTCGATGTCCGAGGATTGAGCTTGTTGAAGCTGGCGTTGTCCGACACCAGACCGTCGATGACGATCAGCGGTTCGTTGTTGTTCATCGTACCGATACCGCGGATGTTGATGTTGAGCTGGTTGTCGGCGGGGTCGCTGCTTCGCTGCTGGATGACGAGGCTGGGCGAAGTGCCCTGCAGCGCCTGCGTCAGGTTAGCGACGGAACGTTCGGTGATGGCTTCGGACTTGATCTGGTCCACGGCGCCCACCGCACGGCGGCGGGTGGTGGTGCCGTAGCCGATGACGATCACTTCGTCCATCAGCTGCGCGTCTTCCTTCAGCGTCACGTTCAGCAGCGTGCGGTTGGCCACCGGAAGCGTCTGCGTCTCGTAGCCGATGAACGAGAAGTCGAGTTCGGCATCGGCGGCGCACTGGATCTGGTATTCACCGTCGATACTGGTCGAGGTTCCGACCGAAGTACCCTTGACAATGACGGTAACGCCGAGCAGCGGCGCTCCTGCGGCGTCCTTCACAACGCCCTTGACGGTGACCTTGGATGTCTGGGTCAGGGGGCTGGCATTAACGGTTGCGGCTGCAAACCCAAGGGGGGGGGTAATCAGCAGCACCAAAACCGTCAGCATGATTTTGTGCCCAAAATTGGTCATAGATATTGTTTTTTGGTTTAGTTAAAATATACTCCCCGCACCCGGTGACGCGGATGCGGTTCATGGATTCAGAAAACGGGAAAATAACAGGATAAATTACGGGATTCCGCAAAAAAATCGGCGGAAAGGATCAGACAGGAGTTTTTTCCATAGGCTAATCTGGTTTTAAGTTTTTAGGTTAAACGGTTGGTTTTCGTGAAAACAAAGTTGAGAAATAAGATGCGGACCGAAAAATATACGGACGGCAAATTTCTCCGCCGTACATGATCCGGTACTATTTTGTCACAAAATTGTATTTTCCGATCCGGAACACAAACGTACTCCCGGCACCGTCCCGCACCCCGATCGGCGGTTTTCACGCCGTTTTATGACAATTCGGGCACAAAACCATACAAACCGCGTCACAACGCCGTCCTGACACAAAAAACTCCGGCCCGGCTTTACAGCCGGGCCGGAGCGCCTAATTATACCACTTAAAAACTTGTTACTTCACATCCGGACGGATGAAAGTGCCGCTCACCGGAAGCACGTCGTCGATGCCGTTGTCCGAAACCGTCATGGCGAATACCGCCACGTTCTTGTTTTCGGGCAGCGTCACCGTCCGCGCACCTTCGGGAATATCGAGAGAAACCATATACATGTAGGAGAAGTCATAAGGCAGGTTGCCCACGTCGCCCTGATGGCGGTGCGTGCCGATATGCGCGATCGTCGCATCCTTGAGGAACGCTTCGCTGTGTCCGCGCCAGCCCCACTGTCCGTAGAAGCCTTTCCAGAGCGGCACATAGACGGCCTGCTCGGAATCGCCCACCTTGAAGAGAGCCTCGCACTCCTTGTCCGAAGCGGCCACCAGCATGTAGAGCTTCCTGTAACCGCCTTCGGGCAGTTCGATCTCCTGACTGCGGCACGTCACGGCGTCCTTGACATTCTCCTCGCCCATCACGAACCGGACGCCGTTGCAGGTCAGTTCGGCAGGAATCAGCTCGGCGGCGAAGCTGCCGCGCTGGTTGTCGAAACGGTAATAGGTGTAGAACTCGTCGGTCGTGAAGGCCACCGTGTTGTAAGGCAGCGTCACGGGCGCGCTCTTCACCTCGAACGCGGACTTCTGCGCAGGAGCGGCCAGCCGCACGCGGTAGGTTTTGGGAGCGAATTTGCCGGCCGAAACGATCAGCGAACGGCCCTCGGTCTCGGCTGCACCGATCTTCTCCTCGATGCCGTTGCACTCCTCGGCCGAGAGAATCTGAGCCGGGAAGGTGATGCGGGCGTTCTCGACGGGCTTGCCGGTCAGCTCGTAGCAGCGCACGATATATCCGTCGCCGTCCTCGGCCTTCTTCAGCGCACGCACGCCGATCTGCGGAGTCGAGGACTCCAGCATCGAGAAGGTGCGGCCCAGCGATCCCGCATGTTTGGGAGCCACGTAAGCCACGAGCGGCAGGTTGAGCTGCTCCGATGCGGCCACAACGCCGCTGCGGTCGGTTCCCTTATGTCCTACGATCGAATAGGTGAAGTGATTGACACCCAGATCGAGGTCGCGCTGGTGCGGATAGCGTTTTTCGGTCGAAGCGGGTTTGTCCCAGCCGTACTTGCTGTCGTTGAGCACCGAGATGCCGTACGAACCGTCGGCATCGGTCAGGTCGGCCCACTTCAGGGCGGGCACTTCGTATGCCGTGGCCGTGTTGTTGCCGCGCTCGATAAAACCGATGCCGAGGTCGTAAGCGGCTTTCGCGTTGCTCACCGACATCGGGAACTCGGCTTGAGCAGCGTATTGCGGCTGTTCCAGTCCACCGTCGTACGGATGTCGATGCGGTCGTCCTGCGCACCGTCGGTCAGCGTAATGTACTGCGTGAACTTCGGGAATCCCCAGCGTACGCTCCACGCTTAGCGAAGCGCGCAGGGGCCCCTCTTCGCCGACGGACACCGAAACATTGTCGGTAATGGCCTGCGGCGATGCGTCCACGGTCTTCTTGAGGATCTCCCAGGCCGGCCAGCTGTAAGACTCGTTCTGCGGGAAGAACGCAAGGCGGATGGACTTGCCGGCGGCCACCAGCTCGCGGCCATGACGCTTGTCGACGATCGACGAGATGTCGCCGTTGGCGTCCAGCGTAAGTTTATAGACGCTGTTCTCCAGCCCCGAAGTACCGTTCCTTTAGCGCCGACGATCTGGCTGCCCGCCCGGACGGACGTCGTAGACGGCATACCCCACCGACTTCACGTCGGCGGCGAATGCGATCACGGCCTTGTCGCCCTCGCGTGCCGAGCACCTGCGAGGGAACCCGGACGCCCTTGTGGACCGTACGGCCACGTGAATTTGCTTTGGCGGCGAGCGGAACCTCCACAACGTCCGAGACCTCGAACCCCGCAGCGTTGTAGAGTACCACGGGGAGGCCTTTGACATCGGTATCCAGACCCCGCGAAACCGCGCCAACCGAGGTCGTGAGCACGTCCGCGAACTGTTTGAGCGAGATCAGCTCGTCGTTCCACGAAAACTCGTATAGGCACGGGGGATGCTCGTACCCGTAAGGTCGTCGTGGAACTGGTGCCAGATAAAGCGTTTCCAGGCCTCGGTGAGAACCTCGCGCGGGTAGGGCACGGCCCCGAGCCAGTCGGCGGCAACGGCGCTGCGTTCGGCAGCGTCGGCAAGCTGCTCGTTACGGCGGTTATAGTAGCTTCATCGCAGCCTGCGAGGTATAGCAGCCCGTAGCGTGCACGTCCATCAGCAACTCCCCGTTCCACACCGGAAGCTCGGCTTGTGCGGCCGAGGTAGGTTGAACAGGTCGTCGCTCGTGGCGCTGATGATCTCGATCGGGGCGTTCGGGTCATTGATCGCCTTGGTCAGACGGCGGCAAGTGGTCACCGTACCGCTGTTGCCCTTGTCGCCGACCCCTTCGCCGCCGCCGGCATAGTAGCGGAAGCAGGTGTTGTCATAACCGTGGGCGGCGCGCTCCATCAGGCGTTCGTTATATTGCACATTCTCAGGAAGTTCCGAGTTATAGCCGCCCGTATCGAAGTGATGCCGTGTCCCAGCAGCAGCGACCGGAATATCGGGACTCATACCAACGGCCAACTGGTTGAAGACCATCGCCAGAATACCACCCGAAAGGCCGATGGCGAACAGACGGATGTACGACAGCAGATCGCCCACCAGCCCCGACACATTATTATAGGTATTCCAGATACCGAGTCCGAAGTTCACGAAGATATTCTTGCCCGGCGAATTGAAGAAGAACATCAGCACCAGGCCGACGCCCAGGATCACCAGATAAGCGACCGAATGGAACGTGAAGCCCACGCTCTCGGGCAACAGGAACGCAGCAGCACTATCGACCAGCACGATGATCCAGCCGATCAGCCCCAGCGCATAGCGCAGGCCGAAGCTGCGGGCCGTGACATAAGCGTTGATCATCATGGCAAAAAGCACCTGCACGGCACCCAGTCCGATCGAAAGCGGGAAGAGGATGTCCGGTGTCAGCAGGTGATCGCGCAGGCTGCCCAGCCACTCCCATTCGGAAAGCTGCAATCCGAAGAACGAGCCCGACATCAGGCCGAAGACCATGCCCGAAAATCCGCACAGCATCGTCAGCATACCGATCTCCTTCATGGCTGAACTCCCCTTCTTGCGACCCAGCATCACTGCGGCCAAACCGCCCAGCATGATGACCAGTCCGTAACCGCCCTCGGCCATACAGAAGCCGAAGAAGATCATATAGAAAGGCGCGAAGAAGCGTGTCAAATCGATCGTGCCGTATTTGGGCAGCGCATACATCGCGCCGATCACCTCGAACAGATGGGCGAAGGGACGGTTGCGCAGCTTCACCGGGGTATTGTCCTCGGGGGTCGGCGTACTCTTCAGGAAAATCAGATTGGGGTATTCGGCCAGCAGAGCATCTACCTTCGCGGAATCGGACTCCTCGGCCCACCCCTCCAGAATAACCAGCGTACCGTCGGCTTCAGGCTGCGCAGTATTCTTCACGCGAATCTCTTCCAACTTCCGTTTGAGCTCGATCCCATGCCGGCGGATCGCCTCCACCGAAAGAGCCGCACGGGAAAATTCCCGATCCAGCTCCGCGAGCTTCCTGCGAGCCTCGGCGATCTGGGCTTCGGCCTGACGACAGTCCATCGTCGGCGCCTTGACCTCCTGCGCATCGAGCACCACCTCCTCGCCCGGCCGGGTCACGACCACGAAGTAATCGAAGGTTTCACCCTCGTGCACCAGAGCGATCGTATAACGCTCCGACCACGCCTCGATATCCTTCTCGTAAGCCGCACGGCTGGTGAAGAAATAGCGCAACACCACGCCCTTGTCCGCTAACTTGCGAAGCGTATCGACCGAAAAATCGCCCCAGGGACGCAGCTCGTCGGCGGTTTTCTGCAAGCGTGCGATCTCCGAACGGAGCGCCGCTGCCTGCTGCGTAGCGGCCATGTAGCGGTCGAAAGCCTCGCCGCCGTCGGCGATGCTGCTCGTCCTTGACAAAGCGCTCGTCCTCCAAGAATCGTTTCAGGGTCTCGACCGCCTTGTGATGGTTGTCGATCGTAAGCAGCAGCTGACGGTCTTCGTCCGAAGGCTCCCAACCCGTAGTGGTGATATCGACCAGCCCCAGGCCGCGCAGCTTCTCGATGAAGTCGCTGCTCTGACCCGCATAGAGTACCAGGTCGTATTTCGACATTCTCGCTATCATAACATCGCGCCCTCCCCGGCTTGCTGTTGTTTGGTTTTCACGATCTTCTGAGCCGACTTGGAGAGGTTCTCCTCATCCTCCATGAAGCGTTTGATCTTGCGTATGGCATCCTCGTACCCGGGTATCTGCACCTTTTCGTAGAGGTTTACCTTCTGAGTAGTCTTGCGGCGTGCGAAATCCAGCAACTCCATCTTGCGGTTGAACACCTCGAACTCGATACCCAGGCGCGCGAGGCGCTTGAGAATATCGACTCCGTCGGCGAACCACACGGGAGCCGAGAAGAGGTCGTAATCCTTCTCCTCGAAACGGATGTCCTGCAACACCGGCGTACGCACGCCCGCGATCTTCTGCTCCGCAAGATCGACGTCGGCGATGCGCAGCAGGTCCGCATCGAACTCACCCCACAGGGAAACCATGTAGTCGTACTGCGCCGTGAGCGCGTCCAACTGCCGTCGGAAATCCTGTGCGGTGTCCTTCGCCTTCTTCACTTCGGAACGCAGGGCCGACTCCTTACTCTTGATCGTAGGGAGCGCCTTCTGCCGCATTTTCAGCTGTTTTCCGAGTTCGCCCAGCGAGGTCTTGTTATATTGGAATTTTATAGCCATTCTGTTTGAGTTGAATTGCTCTACTCGGTTTTAGGCCAGTATTTCTCCACCAGTTCGCTCTTGATGGCCACCTCTTCCTTCGAGAAGTATTTGGCGAAGAGCTCCCACGCCGTGTCGAGCATCTGCGTAATTTCGATATTGACATCGATCGCCAGCAGTTTCTCCGAATAGTCGTAAGCGAACTTGAGCGCACGCTCGTCGTAGTCCGAAAGGTCGAAGCCGTTCTCCAGTTTGGTCTTGGCATTGGCCGCATCGGCGTAGAGACGCACGGCAGCGTTCATCACCTGCGGATGATCCTCGCGGGTCTTCTTGCCGATCACCAACTGTTTCAGACGCGACAGCGAACGGAACGGATCGACGATAACCTTACCCGTGTCCGAATCGTTGCGCAGGAACAACTGACCCTCGGTGATGTAACCCGTATTGTCGGGGATGGCGTGCGTGATGTCGCCGCCCGAAAGGGTCGTCACCGCGATAATGGTGATCGAGCCGCCGTTGGGCAACTGCACGGCCTTCTCATAGATCTTCGCCAGATCGGAGTAGAGCGAACCGGGCATCGAGTCCTTCGAAGGAATCTGATCCATACGGTTCGATACGATGGCCAGCGCATCGGCGTAAAGGGTCATGTCCGTCAGCAGCACCAGCACCTTTTCACCCTTATCGACGGCGAAATATTCGGCGGCGGTCAAGGCCATGTCCGGCACGAGCAGACGCTCCACCGGGGGATTCTCCGTGGTATTGACGAACGAAACGATGCGATCGAGCGCACCGGCGTTTTCGAACACCTGCTTGAAGTAGAGGAAGTCGTCGTTCGAGAGACCCATGCCGCCCAAGATGATCTTGTCGGCCTTGGCACGCAGGGCCACATTGGCCATCACGGCGTTATAGGGCTGATCCGGGTCGGCGAAGAAGGGAATCTTCTGGCCCGTCACGATCGTATTATTGAGGTCGATGCCGGCGATACCCGTGGCGATCAGCTCCGACGGCTGGATGCGGCGGAACGGATTCACCGTCGGACCACCGATCTCGCGGGCTTCGCCCTCGATCTGCTCGCCGCCCTCGATGGGTTCGCCGTAGGCGTTGAAGAAACGGCCCGCCAGGTTGTCCGAAACGCGCAGCTTCGGGGGTTCGCCGTGGAAAATAACCTCCGAATCGGTGGTAATACCCTCCGTGCCCGCGAAAACCTGCAAAGTCACCTGGTCGCCCATAATCTTCACCACCTGGGCCAACTTGCCGCCTACGGTGGCCAGCTCGTCATTACCCACGCCCTCGGCACGCAGCGTCACGGTCGCCTTGGTAATGTTTTCAATCTTGGTATATATCTTCTGAAATGCTCGTGTTGTCATACCGCGCCTTATTTGGATTCTTTTTCACTCACTGTTTTCTCGATCTGACGGCGGTAGTCCTCGAATTTCTCCGATTTCCACTCCGAATAGTTCATCTGACGGAAGAGGTTGATCAGGCCCTTGAAGAACGATGCGCACTCCTCGAAACCGGTGAACCCGAACTCCCGGTCGCAGATGTCGAGCACCATCTCGTACATCATCTTCTGGCGTTCGATCGGGCAGTTGGCGTCGATCTCGTCGAAGGCGTCCTGCTGCAAGATCACGAAGTCGATCAGCTCCGACTTCCAGAACCGCTCGTGGTACTCCACCGGCACGCCGTCGTCACCCAGGATGTTGATCTGGTCGTTGGCCTCCTTACCGCGCTGCACGAGCGTCTTGCCCGTATAAACCTTCTCCACCCAGCCCTTTTCGATGCGGGTGTCGAGGTACTCCTCGATCTCGGGATATTCGAGGTATTTCGAGTAGGACTCCAGCGGGTCGATAGCCGGGTAACGCTTCGAATCGGCGCGGCCCTGCGAAAGGGCGTAGAAACAGCGGGCTGCCTTCTTCGTCGATTCGGTCACCGGCTCCTTGAGGTTACCGCCGGCAGGCGACACCGTACCCAGGAAGGTCACCGAACCCGTCTTGCCGTTGCTCAGCTTGACCAAACCGGCCCGCGCATAGAAGTTCGAAATGATCGCCGAAAGATCGACCGGGAAGGCGTCCTGGCCCGGAAGCTCCTCCAGACGGTTGGACATCTCGCGCAGCGCCTGCGCCCAACGCGAAGTCGAGTCGGCCATAACGAGCACCTTGAGGCCCATCGAACGGTAGTATTCACCGATAGTCATACCCGTATAAACGGACGCCTCACGCGCTGCGACGGGCATGTTCGAAGTATTGCAGATGATGATGGTACGTTCCATGAGCTTGTGGCCCGTGCGGGGATCGACCAGTTCGGGGAACTCCTTAAAGATCTCGACCACCTCGTTGGCACGCTCGCCGCAGGCCACGATGATAATTACGTCGGCATCGGCCTGCTTCGAGATCGCGTGCTGAAGCACCGTCTTACCCGCACCGAAAGGTCCGGGGATGAAGCCCGTACCGCCCTCGGCCAGCGGGTTGAAAGTGTCGATGGCCCGCACGCCCGTCTCCATGACGCGCGAGGGGCGTGGCTTCTCCCGGTAACAGCGCACGGCCTGCTTCACGGGCCACCGCTGAACCATCGTAATATCGTGATCCCGACCGTCGGCATCGGTGATGACGGCGATCGTGTCCGTAACCTTGTACTCTCCGGCGGGCACGACGCTCTTGACCGTATAGGTTCCCTCCATCGTGAAGGGTACCATGATCTTGTGCTCGACCCACTCCTCCTTGACCTGGCCCAGCCACGATGCGGCCGAAACCTTGTCGCCGGGCTTGGCCAGCGGCTTGAACTCCCACTTCTTCTCGAAGTCGATAGGGTCGGTGATCGAACCGCGTGCGATGAACAGACCGTCCATCTTCTCCAGGTCGTTCTGCAGACCGTCGTAGTTGCGCGAAAGAAGACCGGGAGCGAGCGTCGCTTCCAGCATGTGACCCTCGAATTCGACCTTTTCGCCGATCTTCAGTCCGCGGGTCGAGTCGAAAACCTGCACGTAGGCATTTCACCAGGTAAGCCAGCAGCGCGTTGATGTCGAAATAATCGAAAGTGGAAAGCTCCTCGGCCTGGTTCCAGCGGATCGCGTCGATCTTGCGCTCCTTCTCCACCAGGTTGGTTTCGTCGTTCACGGCAGCGATCACCGCCTCCAGATAGGGGACGTCGCCCCGCAAGCCGAAATCGGCGGCCGACGAGCGTTTGAGCTGCTGCGAAGTTTCATCCCCGCCCACGACAGACTGCTCGGCCGAACGTCCCGTAACGCGGGCTACGACGGCGGCAGAGATGTTGCGCAGGTTGCGGTCGAAATCGGCCCACTGGCGCAGGAAACGGCTCTTGGAGTGGGCGCACTCGTCGTAGTAGGCCGAGAAAAGAGCGTTCTCGAACGATCGGTCGGTGTCGATCCCGTCCTCGTTGTCGGCATCTTCATCGACGATGGCCGAATAGGAACGGACCACGGTCGCCATACGCGCCGGAAGCCGGTCGGGGTTCTTGGTCTGCTCCTCGATCTCTTCCCGCGAGAGGTTGCCCAGCGGGTTGTGCGCCGCGCGTCCCTTGCGGAAATTAACCAGGTTCTCGCAGTCGTAGTAACCGTAAAGCAGACGCACGCAACGTGCATCGCGGGCGGAAACCCCTTCGAGAATCTCCTCGATGATCGCCCGGGCATTGAAGCCCTTGGTATCGGCATCGAGGCCGTACTCCCGACATCATCCGGCGACCTCCAGTTGTATCTTCTTGTCGAACATGGCGCCCGGCTTAAGCGTTATACAGCATTTTATAGACTTTGTCGCGCAGGTACTCCTTCAACAGAGCGTCGAAATCCTGGTCCGAGAACGAAATGTAGTAGCCGCCGTCTTTGGCACCCACCTTGAATCCCGTCCTGACCTCCTTCGAATAACCCACTTCGACGCCTGCGGTAGAGCTTCTGAGTCAACTGTTGAAGTTTGTTTTCCATAGCGTTATTTAGTTTTCCGCCTTTTTCATTTTAGCGATACAAATATCAACTGGTTCTTCGACGAATCGGCGCCGCTCAATTTGTTCTTGGCGACAAGGATAGAGAACAAAAGGAAGAAACACGCACCGGGATCCGTCGCGGCTTTCACGGCGGGAGCCGTGCTCTTGGCGATAATCATGGAGCTGATCTCGGACTTGATCTTCGAGAGGGCCTGCTTGCCCGCGAGCGAAATCTCGGTCATCGCGTTCTTCTCCACATCCTGCGCTTTGGTATTGGCATCGGCGAGGATCTTCGCGGCCTGCGCCTCGGCTTCCTTCACGATCTTGGCCGCATTGGTCTTCGCTTCGGCCACCAGACGTTCCGCCTCGGCACGGCCTTTCTCCAGTCCCTCGTCGTAGAGCTTCTGGGTTAACTGTTGAAGTTTGTTTTCCATAGAATTTATGTTTATTATATTTGAATTTCTTATTCGTCACTCCATGACCTCGCGTCACGGATTCCGGGATGCGTACCGCCGACACCGATCCTGCCGATTGAAACATGGCATAAGCACCGCGATGGCCTTGCCGGCAAATCCGACCGCAGGCATACAGAATCTCGATGGCCAGCGGGACATCCTTCCTTCACCTCCATCCGAGACTAGATCGCAAGCGATCTCTCCCCGACTCCGACCGGAAACATCGGAACTGTTCCCGAAATCACACTCCTCCGAATTAGTTCCTACAAATATATAAAATCCATTTTAACCCACGCATATTCGGCGCATTTTTTTTCGGATCGAACTATAAATATTGTCTTTGAGTTTCGATTTCAACAATCGATCAATCACATTAGTTTTTATCTAATTAGAAAAATCAATAGCATATGGTTCTCCTGATATTTTTTTAAGCACTTTATATATCCACGGATCTTTGTAGTCGCTTGTAAAAATTTCTATTTCTTTCGATGGCAATACAAGCTGTCCATTGTAATATACTTTTACATCGGGAAGGATTTTTAGCATATCAAAAGTGTAATCGTGTTTTGACGAGGAAATAATTTTTAACTGTATCCGGTCTGCGAAACGCGGCCCGAAATATTCACCCCGACGGCCAGCACCTTGTCGCGGGCGATCTTGCGCGCACGGATGAAATTTGAATCACGTTTTTATTCCATCCACTCAACCGGGGACGTTGATCCATTTAGAAATGACCGTCGTTTCGAAGAATCCGGGAGATTGATACGAACTGTGTCCGAAATTGATGACGAACATTGACCGAATTAATCTCGATATCGACGCCGACGTAAAATCGTTTATCGGCCAAGGATAGGGTTATGGACCGAATACTTACGGTATCGCTGTCCTTTGCAAAATCTTCGAAAGAATCGATTACTAAATGGGTTACATTTTGTGTTTGGTAACGATCATCTGAGCAAGCCGCTAATCCGAATAGCAGAAAAATAACACTGAAAATGTTATTCAATTTGTTTTTTATACTCTTCGATTGCATTTTTTCAATCGTTTGGGACAACCAACGTCTTCATCTGAAAAAAGCTCCTCTCCGAATGAAAATCCGAAGGGAGCAATGGCTTATTCAAAATTCATCGCCCCAACCCGTCGGCCCCGGCCACCCAGAAGGGGCCGCCGCCCGGTTCGCCTTCGTTGCGCACCATGCCGCACACCCGGATCGGGCGATTGAGCACCCGCCTCAAAAGAGGCGTACCGTAGTCCTTGGGCAGTTTCACGCAGAGTTCATTCTCGATGAACGCGGCGATGGGCTCCAACTCGGCACCCGGCACTTCGAGGGCCATGAGGTATTCAAAAATCCGCTCCTGCAATGCGAGCAACACTCCGGCCAGCGCTTTTTTATAAAGCACCGTATCGCCCCGCCGGGCATCGGTAGTAACATTATCGATATTTTTAACGAAGACTATGTCGGCATCGATCTTTCCGAGGTTCCCGATCAGCGCCCCGTGTCCCGCAGGACGGAAGAGTAGCCGCCCGTCTGCCCGTCGGAAAGGCGTACAGTCGGGATTCACGGCCAGCGTGTCGGTCGAAGGGTCCTGCACGGAGAAGGAGATGCGGTACTTGACCCCGAAACGGGATTCGTAACCCGGTATCTTTTCGGCCAGCAACGCTTCGAAACGGGTCAGATGCTCGGGCGAGACGGTAAAGTGAATCTTCACCTCGCCCCCGGCGGCGGCGTACTGCGCCCCTTCGACCAGATGCTCTTCGACGGCTTTGCGCACCTCGTCCCCATAGCGGTGGAACGACACCAGTCCCTTCGGGGTTTCCCCGTAACGGAGCCCTTCGGCGACGATATTTTCGACCGTCCGCAGCTCGTCGGCATCGTCACCGACGATCGTCCGCAGCTCGGGCCAGAAGGCGAAGCGGCGGCGGTTGGCCAGCAACTCCCCGACTACAGCCGTACGGCGCCCCTCGCGGACGAACTCGAACAAATCCTTGAACATACGGGTCGCGGCGCCCGAAGCGGGCACGAATTTCACCACCCGCAAAGACTCCTTCGCACGGTCGTAACGGGCCGCCGCCTGCTCGATCCCGGCAGCATCCAGCACCCGAATACCGTCGCCGCACGAAGCGGCCCGCGTCACGGGAAGAAAGGGAAAACCTTCCCGAAAATTCTTCAACTGGGTTTCGAGAGCCGCCGGCGTCAGGCCGTGCTCCTCCATTTGCACAAAATCCTCTTTCGTAAACATATCGGAAACCGTTTATCAGTCACATTCATTCTCTTTCAGCAAGATCGGCGCCACATCGACCGACGCCCGACGAAGCGGGCGATAAAAAACAGCGACTCCGCCCGTTTTTCTCTTCACGCACACGGCGCCCTACCCGCCTGTTACAAAAAGCTCCCTTCTCACTCGCATAGATCGAAACCGTTGAACGATCGTTCTCCTTGCCCGACACAACGCCCCACATCACTCGACCGAAAACGGCGAATTGCGAGCCCCTTTCTCTCCGCCGGGCAAAAAAGCCGTCCTCTCCTGCCTCACTCATCGGAAACATCGAACTACATTCTCTGTTTTCTACGCCCGGCAGAACGAGTGAAGTCGTTCTGCCCTCGCTTGTCGAAAACATTCAAATTAACGAAATAATTCCTAACTTTGCAAATATGATACGAGAATTTAACAATCCCGAACTCGCCCCGCGCAACAGTTTTCACGTGGCGCAACGAGCGGCACGCCTCATCGAGTTCGACCGGACGGAAGATTTGCAGGAACTCTTCGAGAAAGGGATGCCTGATCCGTGGTACGTCCTCGGCGGAGGCAACAACGTCCTCTTCACGCAGGACTATCCCGGCACACTGCTGACCCCTGTGGCACAAGGTATCCGCATCGTGGACGAACAGCCGGACTGCGTGACGATCGAAGCCGACGCGGGCGTCGAGTGGGACGACCTGGTCGAATGGGCCGTGCAGCACGAACTGTGGGGATTGGAGAATCTCGCGCTCATCCCCGGCAAAGTCGGGGCCGCACCCGTCCAGAACATCGGAGCCTACGGTTGCGAAGCCAAGGATGCGATCCGGAGCGTCGAGATGTTCTGCACGGAGAGCCTCAACACGCTCGTCCTGAACAGAGAACACTGCGCGTTCGGGTACCGGGACAGCGTCTTCAAACGCTCCCTGCGGGGACGTGTAATCATCACTTCGGTCCGCTTTGCGTTGAGCCGCACGCCCCGACCCCGCCTCGAATACGGGGACCTGGCCGCAGAGGTCGAAGCGCGGGGAGGCATCACGCTGCGCAACATCCGCGAGGCCGTCTGTGCGATCCGCCGGGCCAAGCTGCCCGACCCTGCGGTGACGGGCAACGCCGGGAGCTTCTTCAAGAATCCGGTCGTCGGCCGCGAGGAGGCCGAACGCTTGTCGGCACTTTATCCCGATATGCCGCACTATCCTGCGGCCGACCCTTCGCAAGTCAAGCTGGCCGCAGGCTGGCTGATCGACCGCGCCGGACTGAAAGGCCACAGCGAAGGACGCGTAGGCATCCACCCCCGGCAGGCGCTGGTGATTATCAACCTCGGAGGCGCTACGGGTACGGAGATCGTCGCTTTCGCCCGCAAGGTGCAGGAACAGGTAAAGAAACGCTTCGGCGTGGAGATCGAACCCGAAGTCAATATATTATAAAACCGACAAGGCACTGCCTATGAACCTACTGGACAATTTCCAACGCTACATCCGCCGCAACGAGCTGGCCGCTCCGGAGGATTTTATCCTGCTGACCGTTTCGGGCGGCGTGGACTCGATGGTCATGCTCTCGCTCTTCGTGCGAAGCGGCTATCGCGTCGGCGTGGCCCACTGCAATTTCCAGTTGCGGGGCGTGGAGAGCGAAGAGGACGAGGAACTCGTACGCCGCGAGGCGGAGAAGTACGGCGTGCCCTGGTACAACAAACGCTTCGACACCAAAGGCGAGATGGAGCGCACGGGCGAATCGATGGAAATGGCCGCACGGCGGCTGCGCTACGCCTGGTTCGACGAATTGAGCCGCGAGCACGGTTACACGGTGGTAGCCATCGCCCACCACATCGACGACTCGATCGAAACCTTCTTCATCAACCTGTTGCGCGGCACCGGCCTGCGGGGTCTGACGGGGATCACCACCCATGCCGGGAAGCTGATCCGCCCGCTGATGTTCGCTTCGCGCAAGGACATCCTCGAATACGCCGTAGCGCAGCACATTCCCTACCGGGAAGATTCGTCGAACCGCTCGACCAAATACCTGCGCAACAAGATCCGCCTGGGACTCGTACCCCGCATCAAGGAGATCAGCCCCAAGTTCACCGACCTGATGCGTCAGAACATCGGCCGTCTGACCGACGCGCAGCTCTTCATCAACCACGGCATCCAGCGCATCCGCGAAGAGGTCATCACCACCGAAAACGGGATCGACACGATCCACATCGACCGTATCGACCGGGCTTTCCCGCTGAATTTCGTAATCTTCGAACTGCTCAACTCGACCTATTCGTTCAAAGGCGACGTGTCGGACGCTCTGGTCAGGGCGCTGGAGCAGAACTCCGGCACGGGCAAGCGGTTCTACTCCAAATCCCACGTGGCGTACATCGACAGGGGACGGATTATGGTAACCCCGATCCCGGCGGACGACCCCTGCCAGGTGCAGGTCGAGGCGGGCGCCCCGCGCTGCTACTGCGGCAACTCGGTGCTCTACTTCGAGCTGCGCGACATCGACGATATCCAGGGCTTCGGCGTACCCGAACACATCGCCCAGGTGGATGCCGACAAACTCAAATACCCGCTCACGGTGCGCCGCTGGCAGGAGGGGGACTGGTTCATTCCCTACGGCATGTCCGGCCGCAAGAAGGTCAGCGACTACCTGATCGACCATAAAGTCCCGCTGCCGGAGAAGGCGCGGCAATTCGTACTGCTTTCCGGGGATGAGATCGTCTGGCTCGTCGGGCGGCGCATCGACGACCGCTACCGGCTCACGGCCGAGACCGAAAACGTACTGCGCATCACCAAAGAGATCATTTAAGCCATGGCGAAAGGCGGCGTAAAATTCAAAGATACGGTGGCGGCCTACGACCGTCTCCGAGGCGAAATCACGGCGCGGAAGTTCGCGCCCGTCTATCTGCTCATGGGCGAGGAGGCCTTCTTCATCGACGCTCTCTGCGACCTGCTGGCCTCGACGATCCTCCAGGAGTCCGAACGGGCTTTCAACCAGCTGACCGTCTATGGGCGGGACTCCGACGCGGGACAGGTGGTGAACCTCTGCCGGCAGATGCCGATGATGGGTTCGTACCAGGTGGTGATTCTCAAGGAGGCGCAGCAACTGCGCGGCCTCGACAAACTCTCGCTATACACTTCGAAACCCTCGCCCACGACGATCCTGATCGTCTGCCACAAGGAGAAGAACGTGGACAAGCGTTCGCAGCTCTACAAAAGCATCGCCCAGCACGGTGCGGTGCTCGAATCGGTCCGGCCGCGCGACTACGAGATCGGCCCCTGGCTCGCGCAGTTCGTCGCCTCGAAAGGCTGCACGATCGACGCGAAAGCCCAGGCGATGCTGACCGACCACCTGGGTACCGACCTCGCCAAAATCTCCAACGAACTGGGCAAGCTGCTGCTCTCGCTGCCGGAAGGAACGAAGAAAATCACCGATGCACACATCGAACAGAACATCGGCATCTCGAAGGATTTCAATAACTTCGAACTCTGCAAGGCCGTCACGGAACAGAACCTCGAACAGGCCCTGCGCATCGCCGACCATTTCGCCCGCAACCCCAAAGACAACCCCCTGCTGGTAACGATTCTGGCCCTTTTCAATCAGTTCCGCGAAATTTTCCGCATCAACTACCTGCGGTGGCTCAGCCGCCACAAGGGAGTTCCGTTTCCCTCGGACACGGAACTCATGGGCATCCTGCGAATGAACAACGCCTACGCTCTGGGCGAACTGAAGCAGACCTCGGCACGGTGGGACAACCGCCGAGTGTTCCGCATCCTGGGGCTGCTGCGCGAATACGACGCCAAATCGAAGGGCATGAACGCGGGCGGCGCCCCGGACGGGGAGCTGCTCCGCGAGCTGCTTCTCAAAATCTTCCTCCAATAATGGAACGCATCCTGCTGCGCAACGGTATCCCGGAGCCGATGCCCCGCATCGAAGGCACATACCTCTATCAGACGCTTCATGTCCGGGGACGCCGCCCCCTCTGGCTCGACCGCCACACGGAACTGCTGGCTCGCAACATACAAGAGCTTTTCGGGTTGCGCTGGGCCCCCGACCTTCGCCGGCTGGAGGCAGAGATCGCCGCCCTGCTCGACGCCAACCGTCACCCCGTCGCAGGCTCTTCGTTCGTACGCATGGCCTTCACACCGGCGGGCGACCTGCTGCTGATCCCCGGAGCGGTATCCTTCTACGACGGGTATGCCCTGCGGTCGCTGCGGCCCGCTGCGGCTGTCGTGAACTACGGCGTTCCCTACCCCGAATACCCCACCTCGGCACGCGAAGCAGCCTGCATGCTGGCTTTGCAGGCAGCGGTGACGGCGGACAACCGGGCGGCGGAAGCGGACATTGAACGGGCGGCAGTCCGGACAGGCGTACAAGCGGTGATCCGCTGCGACGGCGAGGGATTCGTGCACGTATGCGACGAAGCGCCCCTGTTCGCCGTGAAAGGGAAAAAAGTCTATACTCCGCCCGCCCCGCCGAGTGTCGAACGGGAATTGGCATGCCGGGCCGTCGAAGCCGCCCGCCTGCCTCTGCTGGAGCTGGAGATCGGCCGGGAGCAACTTGCCCGTTTCGACGAAATTTTCTATGTCGATCACCGGGGCCTCACCTCGCTATCGGCCTGCGAAGGGCAACTCTACGCCGCAATCATCACCGAACGTATCGCCCGCGTCCTGAACAAATTATACTAACACATCCTGCCCGATACAAACCGGACAGGTTTCCTTTGTCCCACCCTATTTACAATACCTTCACAAAAGATCGGAATACACTCGGCATAAAAAACAGTTCGCTCGTTTCATTCTGCACTCATTTTCATTACTTTTGCAGAAAGTCGGATACATTCGGCAACACCCCCGGATCCGTTTGTTGGATTCTGTATTCATTTTCATTACCTTTGCTCCCAATGTCACACACCATCGCCATTTTTCCGGGATCGTTCGATCCCTTTACCCGGGGCCATCAGGCACTCGTGGACGATGCCCTGCGAATCTTCGACAAGGTCGTCATCGGCATCGGCAACAATGTTTCCAAGGCAGGACTGCTGCGCATCGAAGCCCGCAAACAACTCATCGAAGACCTCTATGCGGACAACCCCCGGGTCGAAGTGAGAATCTATACCGGTCTGACGGGCGACTTCGCCCGCGACCAGCATGCCTCGGCCATCATCCGCGGCGTGCGCAACACCACCGATTTCGAATACGAACGGACGATGGAGGCGACCAACCACCGCCTGCATCCCGACATCATCACCGTGATGCTCTTCACCCCGGCTCCCGTAGCCGACATCGCCTCGAGCACCGTACGCGAAGTACTGGCTTTCGGCCGCACGGTCGATGAATTCATGCCCGAAGGAATAGACATAAAAAAATACCTCTGATTACTATATTGCTATGATGGAATTTACCGCAGAAATGATCGCCGGTTTTCTCGGCGGCCAAGTCGCAGGCGACAAAGAGGCCAAGGTGCACACCGTCTCCTCGATCGAAGAGGGCGAACCCGGCGCCCTGACCTACCTGACCAACCCCAAATACGAAAAACACCTTTACAAAACCCGTGCGTCGATCGTATTGGTGAACAAGGATTTCACCCCTTCGGAACCCGTGACCGCCACCTTGATTAAAGTCGAAGACACCGGCGCCGCAGTGCTCAAACTGCTGCAAATGTATCAGGCCGCAAAACCCCGCAAACAGGGCATCAGCGAGCGGGCTTCGATCTCGGAGCGGGCGACACTGGGCGAAGATTGTTACGTGGGCGATTTCGCCGTTATCGAGGCGGGAGCCCGCATCGGCGCCGACTGCCAAATCTATCCCCAGGTCTATATCGGTGACGGCGTGACCGTCGGCGACGGAACGATCCTCTACCCGGGTGTCAAGATTTACGAGGGGTGCGTGATCGGCAGCCGCTGCATCCTGCATGCGGGTGCGGTGATCGGCGCCGACGGCTTCGGCTTCATTCCCAATGCCGCAGGCGGCTTCGACAAGATTCCGCAACTGGGCAACGTCGTCGTCGAAGACGACGTGGAAATCGGCGCCAACACCTGCATCGACCGGGCCAAGACCGACTCGACGATCATCCGCCGGGGCGTGAAACTCGACAACCTGATCCAGATCGGCCACAACGTGCAAATCGGCGAGAATACCGTTTCCTCGGCCCAGACAGGCATCGCAGGCACTTCGAAGGTGGGGCACAACTGTTTCCTCGCGGGACAGGTCGGCCGCGTGAGTCAGGCGGAAAAGGAGATCGCGGCCCTCAAGGAGAAGTAACGTCCCTGCACCGTGTCCGACCCGACGACATACCGCATCATGGGCATCGACCCCGGCACCAACTACATGGGGTACGGGGTGCTGGAGGTTTGCGGACGGGAGGTCCGATCGGTCGTGCTGGGCGACATCGACCTGCACAGGATGAACGATCCTTACGAAAAGCTGCGCTACATTTTCGAGCGGGTCGGTGCCCTCGTGGACGAATACCGCCCCCGCGAGGTGGCCCTCGAATCGCCCTTCTTCGGCGAGAACGTGCAGTCGATGCTCAAGCTGGGCCGGGCGCAAGGCGTGGCGATGGCTGCGGCGTTGAGCCGCGGACTGCAGGTATTCGAATACGCCCCCACACGCATCAAACAGTGTATCACGGGCCGAGGCTCGGCCCCCAAGGAGCAGGTCGCGGCTCTCGAAATGGATGCTCACGATCAGCGACCTGAACGGTGACTGGACTACGGACGGTATGGCCGTCGCCCTGTGCCACCATTTCATGAGTTCGAACCCATTGAACGGCGCCCTCGGCGAAGATCGGTTCAAGAACCTGCGCGGCGGAGGCTCTAAAAAAGGTCTGCCTCAAAAAGGGCAGTTCGAGCTGGGAACGGTTTTTGAAGGATAATCCCCAGCGCGAAATCCGGCAAACGCCGCGAACACCCCAAAAGACGAATCACAAACCGACCAAATAATCATTTTAATCCTTTCTCAGCACTATGAAAAAAGCGTGCGCTCGGTCGTCTTGGGCGACATCGACCTGCGTGGGATGCGGATCAATACGTCAAACACCGGCTATATCTTGGACCGGGGGGGCACGGATCGACCGTACGCCCTGATGCAAGGCAATCGAAAATCGCCGTTCTTCGGCGAGAACGTGCAGTCAATGCTCAACTGGGACGGGCGCAGGGCGTGGCCATGGCAGCGGCGCTGAGCCGCGGCCTGCCCGTTTCGGAATACGCCCCGATGCGCATCAAGCAGAGCATCACGGGACGCGGATCGGCCGCCAAGGAGCAGGTCGCCGCCATTGTCTGCCGCATCCTCTCGCTGGAACAGCCGCCCAAGCGGCTCGACGCCACCGACGGCATGGCCGTGGCGCTCTGCCACCACTTCACGACAATCGACGTCAATGCCGCGATGGGCGACGAGCGCGTCAAAGGATTGGGCGGCGGCAAGAAGGCCGCATCGAAAGGCGGCTCCCAAAGCTGGGAAAATTCTTTCATGCTTCAGGGACAACCTGGTGACCATGGAATCAAAACGACATGGAAACCCTAATTTTCGACTGAACCAACGATATATGAACGAAAATCATGCGCCGGCTTCAACGGCCGCCCTCCTCTGACGGATGCGGCGGTCCGATTACTCCATCACGGGCAACCGCTAGGACTCGAAATGGCGACTCGCAAGATTCCTGATCGAATAAATTCCCGGCGAACAGATGCGAAAACTGATCCGCCGGCATCGTATGCGCCAGGAAAATACCGGACAGCACGATCCGGCTCAGGGCCGTGTCGCCGAACCGGAGATCGCCCGGCTGGCCAATCAGGGCGCATCCCCGTCGGCACCGCCGTCATCGGCCCCGGCAAATGGGTGCTGATCGACTTCTGGGCAACCTGGTGCAGTCCCTGCCGCGGCTGAACGCAAAATCTGAAGTTCGACGGCGTTCAAGGAGTTCGGCCCCAAAGGATTCAACATTTACGGCGTATCGCTCGACAACGATGCCGAGAGTTGGAAAGAATTCCTTGTAAAAGAGGAGATGACGTGGCCCAACGTAATCGCCGTCACCGACGGCAAGAGCGCCCCGATCGTCGAAGAGTACGGAATCCGCAGCATCCCGACCAACTTCCTGATCTCGCCCGAAGGCAAGATCGTCGCCAAAGACCTGCGAGGCGAAAACACCGAGATCGGCTCGCCGAACTGGTCAAATCATCCGCTGCCCGATGCCTTTTACGACAAATTATTTGCATAAGAGCAATTTTCACACTACATTTGCATTCGCAATTCGGCGCCGTAGCTTAATTGAATAGAGCATCTGACTACGGATCAGAAGGTTACAGGTTTGAGTCCATCGGCGAGCATCTGCACCTGCCTATCACGCTCACGACATACGTTGCGCGGCACTCGTTCGCCACCGTGCTGAAAAAGGTCTGGGTGTTTCGACATCCATCATCAGCGAATCGCTGGGGCATAGTTCGGAAAAAGATTACGCAAATCTACCTCGATTCATTCGAGAACTCACAGATAGATGCGGCCATGCAGAATTTATTGTGACGGGAGGTGACAAGGTTTGAAAAAAGGTCTATCTTATAGCCCCCGAAACCAAGTTTGTCACTACCTTTTTAAGGGATTATCCGATTGCATCGGGTAGTCCCTTTTCTGAAAAGGTTTTTTTCTGCGGTCGTCAGTTGCGGCAGAACGCGGAATTTTGTAAATTCGTTGAAAAAACAATTACCGCTTATGAACGAACTTACAGGCTCGAAAGGCTGTTTGGCTACCGATACCCGCTCTTTACGGAAATCGCCCCGTTGCTGGAAAACTATTTCGGCATTACGCTGGGATACTTTAGCAATGAAATAGAATCGAGTACGGGCATCTCCGCCGCCAAAGCAATCCAAGAGGAGCACGAAATACGGTTGCCGACCAACCGTTTCGATTATGACGCTTATATAGAACTGTTCGGAGAAACGCCCCTTTTGACCGACCGACTGCGTGAAGCCCTCTTATTCGTGGCTTACATCATCACCGACCGCAAATTCAGCGAGGAAGAATTAAGCGAGCGCGGATATTGGGAAGATTGGAACACCTATAAGGGCGAGTGGGCGAAACTGATGCTTTTATGGAAGAAACCGAACAACGGCATCGGAACCTGTACGAACGTGTCGGAGAACAGGAAATGCCCGTAACCCTGCGCACCAACAGCCGCAAGCAGGAGCCGCAGACAATTCCCAATACGAATAACTGGCTGTTCCGTCTGATCCGAAAGGAACTCGCCGATTATTTCCCCGACATTCAGACCGCCAAAGATGCACGGCAGGAATTGGAACGCCGCAAACCGTCGGCAGGATCCAAACCGATGAATACGCGCTATCCGATTGTCGCATACGGGATTTATCGGATGCTCCATGCAGAAAATGCAATGTCCGAGAATCCCGACACGCCGAACGAACTTTGCAGGCTGATCTATGATTACACCCGCTTCGTCGGGTGCTATCCCTCCTATAAAGGCTATGACGGTTCTTTCAATCCCAAAAAACATACGCGCCGACATATGCTATATAAAGAAGAACGTACAGAAATACGGCGGGGAAAAGATACCGAAATTCCCGTCTGTAGAGTTCGGGGAAAATACACATCGTAACGGACAACATCGTTCATAAGGATTTATTCTGAATAACCGACATATTTCAGGTAGAGAATGGGTGCAGAAATGCACCCTTTTTTCTTTACCTGTTCCGCCGAAACCCAAGAGCGTTTTTCGCGTTATCGTAACGGAGTAAAAGAATCTGACATAAAACTGACAAACAGGTAAATAATAGGCATGAAAACAGCCGACATTGTTTACCTCGAAAGGTTCGGAGAACGCGAAAAAATGGTTGATATTTGCCAGCGTAATCAATAACGACAAGACAATGTACCGAACGAAAAAACGACTGAAAACGGCTCTTTGCAACGGAGTGAAGAACAGAGGTAAAGAACAGGCTGAAAACAAGCCGATATTCTCTACCCCGAACCGATTAGCGAAAGGGCGTGTTCAAGTGTTTTATATACTGCAAGCGGAGGAAATCGGAGCGTACGGCCGATGAATCCGCAGGGGAGAAACCGAAAGCCCGAAAGTGGAGGTTGAACTAAAAAACGACCGATGAAACGCAAAATGTAACCAATTAAAAGACAGAGGTAAAGAACAGGTCTGAATATAGCCTGCAACCTCTACCTCGAAAGGCTCGGAGAAGCAAAAAAAATCGACCACTTTTGCAGTCGTGAACGAGGTCGGAGCGTACGGCCGACCGAAATTGCAGGGAGTAGCCGACAGCCCGAAAGAGGCGGCATAAAAAACTATTAAATTTTAAAGCCATGAATACGAATGTAGAAATTATCGAAACAGTAAATAACAAATTAAATAAAAGTACAAATGAATGAAATTTTAGCAAATGCGGCATCGCAGCAGGTAGCTGGCAGCCGCGCAGAGGAGATGATGGCCTCGGCAATCGCACACGAGGCAAAGATGGCGGAAATCAAAGCCGCCGAGGAGCAGGAGGAGAAAACGAACCTCCGAGTAATTAAAATCAAACCCGTAGGGAACGCCAAAATGTTCCGCACGCTGGCGAAAGCGATTGCGGCAGGGGCTACCACCCTGATCGTGACCACCCGTGTAGACGTGGCTGGATGCGGATATGTTTGGTTCGGAATCCGTAAGGGGTACACCGAACTGGATGGCAAACTCCTGCTGAACGCCCAAATCTGGAACTATCTGCTGGCGTTCCTGATGGGTAAGAAGTTGCCCGAAGTGACGGTGTTTGAACCCGACCGTGAAATCTGCTGTCAGTCCGAGTGGCTGGTGGAGGTGGCCGCCGAGGTGGAGAAACTGACCTCCGTCACCTCCGAGGAGTACAACGAGAGCGAGGAGGGCATCGGCTACCTCGCCAAAAAGTACCACTTTCCCAACGGCAAAGTCGTGATGCCTGCCGAGGCGATGGAGGACATCACCGACCTGCTGAACTAAACTGCTGAACGAGGGAGCGGGTTTCACCGCTCGCTCCCCAAGTTTTTTTCTAAACACAAAGCAAACAATTAGATGAAGATTGAATATATCACAATAGATGCAGGCCAGCGGTTTCGACGCCGTGATGCCCGAAATACCTACCAATTCGATCATCAACAAGACCGTCACGGGATGCGGTGCGACCTATGCCGAAATCAATGCGCCCCGACACTCCGTCATCATCATCGAGCCGAATGTTCCCGTTATCGAGGGCAAGATGAAAAAGCACCCACAGATACTCGGCGTGTTCGAGGGCGTAACGACCGAGGATATCATCGACTTTCTGAACACGAACTACAACGACGGCTATCTGAAAATCATGACCACGCCCGAAAGTTTCCCAAAGTCCGCTCGGCGATGGTGCAGACGCATACGGATATGCACGGTGAATGGTTCATGCTGTTCGACGAGTGCGAGCGCACGATACAGGATGCAGGCTACCGCGGCTCGATCACGCTCCCGATGGATGATTTTTCCGATGCAAGCAAAGGCGATGGTTTCCGCGACGCCGATCATCCCGTCCGACCCGCGTTTCGAGCAGCAGGGCTTTACGATGAAGATACTCCGCCCGACCTACGCCCACAAGCCGAAAATATTGCTCATACACACGAACAACACCGTCGGCTGGGTGCGGACCCTTATGGGACAGGTAAAAGGCAAAAGGGCATCCGCTCTGCATCTTTCTGAACTCGACCGATACGATCCACCGCATGATCTGCACCTATAAGATCGAGAAACGGTGCAAGGTCTTTTTGCAGTTACGAGAGTGTGAAGAAACTCCGCAAGCGGGATTTTTTCGCGGGCTTACTCCTCACTCGAAGAACTGGACGAAATCAACTTTTTCACGAGCCGTTTCTTTTCGGCGGTGGACATCGAACTGCCGACAACAGCCTGCGTGCTGATCGTAACCGACCTTTCGTTTGCGGCGCACACCGTCATCGACCCCACGACCGAAGCCGTGCAGATCGTCGGACGCTTCCGCAACGGCGTGGAGGATGCCGCGCATATTTTCAGCACCAACAAGGAGATGCCCTGCAAATCGCGGGAGGAGATCGCCACGAGGTTGGAGGAGTGCGAAGCGGTTTACAAACAAGTCCTGCAAATCGAAGCGTCGGGGGCAGGTTGCGATACCCGTGCGCAGGCGTTGGAGGGAATGGACTACAAACGGTTCATGAACGCCGACGGAACGCGCAACTGGTTCATGTGGGACAACGCCTACGACGACGAGCGGATCAAGCGGTACTACACCGACGCCGAACTGGTGCGGGAGGAGTACGCGAAAGCATTTCACACGGATTGCGCCGAACATATCTATCCGTTGTCGGACTGCGACCGACTGCAACGCATAAATCCCCGACTGAAAATGAAAGAGCTGTTCCGCGAAATCGTGCGGCAGTTGGAGATACTGGAACAAAACCGAACGTGGAATGAATACTACTTTCTGCGCGAGGAGATTCAGAACCAAGTGCCGATGATGGTGGATGCCTACTATGCTCTCGGGCGGCAGAGATCGAACGGCACAACTACAACATGAACGAAATCGGCAAACAGATACAGGAAAACGAAAGCCAACAACTGCTGACCTCGGAAAAAAGTTTGCGGGGAGGTGTACGACCGACTGAAAACGGGCGACAAGTTACCCGTGTGCGTCGTCAACCGTTTTATGAACGACCTGATTATGCGGTTCGGCATCCCCTACCGCAAAAAGTGACGGCAAAGATGATCGGAATATATTTCGAGTACAAAGAGGTGCGCACCAACAAACAACGGCTCATCGAATTGGGAAAGCGGATCATATAGCCCGTAACGGGTGAAAACAGGTTATCCATTACATATAATAGGATTCCACATAAAACAGACCACCCCCTATTTATGCCCGAAACCACATAACAGCATAGAATTATTGATATTACATGAAGTTGGATTACTACTAATAACCGAAGAATAAAACTTAATCGCTATGTACGAAACACAAGAGAGAGCCAAACGGATTACGGACATCCATGTTTTATGGGGACAAAGCACGGTTATCGAGGAGTTAATCCAAGCAGGAAAAATCGACGAAGAATATATCTATCCCTTTAACGGGGACGAGGTGTTGGAATGGTGGCTTGTTACTCCGTGGCTGGCCGAACGACTGAAAGAGCAGGGCGAAATCATCATCGACGAATTAGGGTGTCGTTGGTGGGGACGGCTGACGAGATTCGATACATACGGGCAAACCTTTTTGTGGAAGAATATCTTTATCATCCGTTCGTGGATGATGTCAAAGCAAAACAATTTCCTACACGATTACGGATGCAACGGAAAATACGGTTGTCTGGTGGGCAGCCATTGCACAGGATGATTTTGGACGGCGAAAGAAATCTGCGGAGAAGATTAAATCCACAACAACATCTGGGTGATAAGGGAACGATTACGATTACCGCTCCTAATCCGATTGTAGAAAGGTGAAAGTAACCTTTGTGTTTGCTAATGACGGTTCCTAAGCAATCGTACTGTTATGGCATCTTTGAATTGATTCGCACAAGGCCAAATTATTATAGCAGACAATTCTATTGATATAATCATCCGTTGACGGTGGAACAAAAGAAATTAAATTGACATACGAATTTAGATTTCGGTTGAGATTCTCAATGATGCTAAATCGGGAATTATCGCTGGCCTCTAATACACGGGCTATGCGAGAAGACACCATTACCTTTTTAATATCGCTGCCTAACGAAGGCATTACAAGATTTGCCACGGTTATATTAAAAGAAAAAATGCGGGAAATCCACTTCAAACCATAATTTTTAAGCAATTGGGAAATTGTACGGAAATACAAGTGGATAAATAAGGAACCCTTTGAAAAACTATTACTTGCTGATTATGATTTGGAACATATAAAAGCTTTGAAAATCAAAGGAGAAATAAATAGTGAAGATTTCCTAATATTTAGGCAAATAACTAATTTATCTCTTTTAGATATTTCGATGGAAACAACCCTTTCCATTCTTCCTGATAATTGTCTTAATAATTGTAAAATAACATCTATTTCTTGATGGCGAATTTTACCACCTACAAGGTCTCAAAATTATCGGAGCAGGGGCATTTGCATACTCCCAAATAAAGGATATTACAATTCCAGCCAATGTGCAAATTATAGGAGACCAAGCATTTCGGCAGTAGTTCTTTAAAATCTATTTTTTTGAAGAAAACTCCTTACTACAAAAGAATAGGGAAGCGTGCATTTTATTCCAGTTTGATAGCTTCATTTACAGTACCATCAAATGTCGAGACAATAGAAAGCGAAGCAGACAATTTAGTTTCTGTCAAAATTTATTGTCAATAACTTTTGCTCCTAATGGACGATTAACTAAAATTATAGGAGGGATAACACAAGATGAACGCGTGTTTTTCAGACTCTAAGAATCTTCAAAGAAATTAATAATATTCCAGCGAGTGGTCAAATCAATTTACCCTTATGCTTTTAAAGATACAAAACTTCAAATTATAACTTTTGAAAAAGATTCACAATTAGATATCAATAAATTATTGGGCATGCCCAACATTACAAGCGATTACGATTCCTAAAAATGTAAAAATCATAAAAAGAGGGAGCATTTGCAAAATATAATTTAAAAAGAAGTGAATTTTGAATCTAACTCACAACTTACTATTATCGAGGGCGGATTCAAAGATTATCGTCCCGCATCTTATACTCCCAATGGCGCATTTTATAAATGCATTAATCTATCACACATAACTATTCCAGCCAATGGGAGAAATTGGCCCTACTGCTTTTATGGAGTGTACCAATTTGCAAACAGTCAAACTTGAAACAAACTCTAAACTAAAAAAAAATTGAGGTGGTTATGCCTATTTCTATTATCAAGAAGGTAACTTATATACATATAGAGGACACAACTTGGAGCTTTCAATAAATGCAGTTCGCTGCTCGAAATAGAAATACCTACAAATGTGGAAATAATACCACCAACAGCTTTTATGGATGCTCGTCTTTAAAAAGTTAACATTTGGGAATAACTCTCATTTAAAAAGAAATTCAAGGTGAATTTTGGTAGGATACGGTGAATACACGAGCAATTATGCAATCAGTAGATATTTAGGGGCATTTAATGGTTGCGATGCGCTAACTCATATAACATTCCCTGCATCATTATACAAAATAGGAATTGGCGCATTTGCAAATTGCCAACAATTGTCGTCCATTGATTTCGAAGATAATGCACAATTAGAATACGTGGAGAGTTATGGTGAATATCCACATTTTACGGAGCATTCTCGAATAGTAATACACTGCGATTCGTAGATATGTCATCATGCAGAAATGTTAAAAGAATTTGGGGAATATACTTTTTGCAAATGCAATATTGATTTATTTAAAATAGGTGCATTAAATCCACCATCATGCGAATTTTACCAAGCATTAGCGGAATATTCAATTTTAAAAGTTCCAACAGAGAGTGTCGATATTTACAAACAAGCAAAGGTTGGAACAAATTTTCAAGTGTAATGAATTTAAGCGAATAATTTGGAACACAGAAATATTAATACGATTATCTACCTTTGTACTAACCTTTGTTTAATTCGCTCCTAAACAACCGAACTTTATTCTAAAGAAATAATTCAAATCAATTTTCCAAGTGACAGACTTTGTGAAAGGTAAGTTTATAAGACCCTTTTACAAAAGTTTGTCACTTTCTTGTTTTGTTTATTTCGCTAATAATCTTATCTTTATAAAGATAAAAACAACATAATATTTTGCGCAATATGAACAGATACAAACAA
>VOFB01002148.1_pt1 | contig 42524 bp, 76 predicted proteins | sample 5384141 | NCBI WGS metagenome assembly VOFB01 (sample SAMN12384721, study PRJNA508395) | human gut metagenome | isolation source: healthy gut A | host: Homo sapiens
CTTGTAGGCCATGGCGGAGGAGCCGACCTGCTTCGCTCCAAACGGCTCGTCCTCCTTCATATGCGCCATCAGGCGGACGTCGTTCGTAAACTTCATCGCGCTCTGCGCGATGCCCGAGAGCACCGACAGCGTGAAGAAATCCACCTTGCGCGTGTATGTCTGGCCGCTGACGGCATAGACGTCGGAGAAGCCCATCTTCTCCGCGATGAGCGCTTGAGCTTTTTGACCTTCTCCCGTCGCCGTCGAACAGCGCGAGGGAAGCTCGCCGCGGTGCCGGTCGTGCCGCGGCATCCGAGGAGCTTGAGGTTCCTGCCGCGAAATCCAGCTGCTCAAGATCAAGATGAGCATCAGAGGTCCTGCATCCCAGCGCCGCGCGCTTGCCGACAGTCGTCGGCTGTGCGGCCTGAAAGTGTGTGTAGGCGAGCGTCGGCTGCGCCTTGTGCGCCTCGGCGAAGTCCGCGAGTGCCTGGATGACGTTCACCAGCAGGCTGCGGATCTGCTCAAGCGCCTCGCGCATGAGGATGATGTCCGTGTTGTCGCCGACATAGCAGGACGTGGCGCCGAGATGGATTAGGCATCGCCTTCGGGCAGGCCGCGCCGAAGGTATGGATATGCGCCATGACGTCGTGCCGCACCTCGTGCTCGCGCGCTGCCGCAAGCTCATAGTCGATGTCGGTCGGGTGCGCGCGCATCTCGTCAAGTTGTTCGTCGGTGATGTTCCAGCCCCAGCTCCTGCTCGCTTTCCCGCGAGCGCGAGCCAGTCTGCGCCAGGTCGAAAACTTATTGTCGGCAGAGAATATCTCGCATTTTTTACCGCGTAGCGGCTGCAAAGGGGCTTTCATAGCTGCATCGGTCATGCCGTGTTCCTCCGTTCGTACAGAATACAGGCAAAATCAAAAACGTCCATCGGAGAAGGACGAGCCCTTCCGATGGACGCCGTTGTCCACGGGCGAAATATTACTATGCGCATAGTGATTTGTCAATAAAAATTTTGAAAAAAATATTGTAAATTCAAGGGCATACGCGCCCGTTCAGATCACATAGTCCGGCGCTTCGTTTCCGAGCAGATCCGCAAGGCTTATGTTGTCAAAATACTCGTTCGTGAGCCGGTAATATTCCCTCCACATCGGCAATGTTTTGCAGTATGCAGCACGGCTGCACGGCTTCGCGCCGCATTCGAGGCACGACACCGGCGCAAGCTCGCCTTCCGTCGCGCGCAGCACTTCTCCGGCCGTGATATCCTCCGGCGCGCGGCACAGCCGGTATCCGCCGCCCTTGCCGTGGACGCCCTCAATAAATCCGGCCTTTGTCAGCAGCGGCACTATCTTCTCTATATATTTCAGCGATATCTCCTGCCGTGCGGCGACCTCCTTCATCGGCGTATAGCCGCCCTGAGGCCGCTCCCGCAAGGTCGAGCATAATGCGCAGCGAATATCTGCCGCGTGTTGATATCATAGTTTCAGCTCCTAACCTGAATGACCCCGCCGCCGAGGACGGTGTCCCCTGTCGTACAGCACCGCCGCCTGACCCGGCGTTATCGCGCGCGCGGCTCGTCAAACAATATCTCCGCCTCGAGTCGCCTCGCTCGCGGCGTGACCCACGCCCACTGCTCCGTCTGGCGGTAGCGTATCTTCACGCGGCAGCGCACCGGCGCGTCCGGCGTCTCGCCGGATATCCAGTTGAACTCCGCCGCCCGCGCATCGCGCCTGTACAGCTCCGACTCTGCGCCGAGAGTTACGGTGTTCTTCACCGGATCTATCGCCGTGACAAAGCGCTTTTCCGGCAGCGACAGACCAAGCCCGCGATGCTGGCCTATCGTATAGCGTATCACTCCCGGCGTGACGGCCGAGGACATGCCCCTCCCGCGTCCACAAAGTCGCCGGACTCGGACTTCTTTCCGGTATGCGCTCAATTATTTTCGCGTAGTCGCCGTCCGGTGCGAAGCAGATATCCTGACTGTCTGGCTTCTGCGCGTTGATGAATCCGCCGCGCTCCGCAAAGTTGGCGCGTCTCTCTCTTTGTCAGCTCGCCCAGCGGAACAGCGTCCTCGCAAAGCTGCGCCTGCGTCATCGCGTACAGCACATAGCTCTGATCCTTCGACGGGTCGAGCGCCTTTTTCAGCAGATATTTCTCGCCGCTGCGCTCGATGCGGGCATAGTGTCCGGTCGCTATATGGCTGCACCGGAGGATGTCCGCGCGGTCAAAGAGCTTTGCAAACTTCATGCAGCGGTTGCAGTCGATGCAGGGGTTCGGGGTCATGCCCATGCAGTATTGCGCGGCAAAGCGGTCGATGACTTTTTCCCGAAAATCGTCCGAAAAATTAAAGACGTAGTACGGCATGCCGAGCCGGTACGCCACGCTGCGCGCGTCCTCGACATCGTCGAGCGAGCAGCAGGTGTGCCCTTGGATATGCCCGCGTCCTCGTTTGAGTACAGCTTCATCGTGCAGCCGATGCACTCGTTTCCGGCGCTTTTCAGGAGCAGGGCGGCGACGCTGGAATCAACGCCGCCGCTCATTGCAACAAGTATTCTCATTTATATCAGTCCGCGAACAGCGGGTGGAGAGGTAGCGGTCGCCGGTATCGGGCAGGAGGACGACTATGTTCTTGCCCTCGTTCTCCGAACGCTTTGCAAGCTCTATCGCTGCCCAGACAGCCGCGCCGGAGGATATGCCTACCAGCACGCCCTCGCTCCTGCCTATGAGCTTGCCGACCGCGAACGCGTCCTCGTTGGCGACGGGGATTATCTCGTCGTACACCTTGGTATCCAGCACGTCCGGCACGAAGCCCGCGCCGATGCCCTGTATCTTGTGCGCTCCGGCGACGCCGGTGGACAGCACCGCGGAAGTCGCAGGCTCCACCGCGACGACCTTCACGCCGGGCACTTTCTCCTTGAGGTACTTGCCGACCGGTGATCGTGCCGCCGGTGCCGACGCCGGCCACGAAGTAATCAACCGCGCCGTCGGTATCGGCGACGATCTCAGGGCCGGTGGTCGATAGTGCGCCTTGGGGTTCGCAGGATTGACGAACTGGCCGGGCACGAAGCTGTTCGGGATCTCCTTCGCCAGCTCGTCGGCCTTGGCTATTGCGCCCTTCATGCCCTTTGCGCCCTCGGTGAGCACCAGCTCCGCGCCGAAAGCCTTCATCAGCTGACGGCGTTCGACCGACATGGTGTCGGGCATGACGATGATTATTCTGTATCCGCGCGCGCGCGACGGAGGCGAGGCCGATACCGGTATTGCCGGAAGTCGGCTCGATGATGACGGATCCTTCCTTCAGAAGTCCTTTCTCCTCGGCGTCGTCTATCATGGCCTTCGCGACGCGATCCTTGACGGAGCCTGCGGGGTTCAGGTACTCAAGCTTTGCAAGCACCTTGGCCCTTGAGGCCGAGCTTCTTCTCGATATGGGTCAGCTCCAGAAGCGGAGTTTTGCCTATAAGCTGGTCAGCGGATGTATAAATAGCGGACATAACGATATCTCCTTTTTATTTTATAATTTATATTTTTACAGTTTTCGGTCAGTTAAAATGCAGCTTCCTGCAACATCGGAAATATGCGTCATATATTCTCATATCAAAAAGCCTCCTACATAAGTACCACTTACTTGGTAGGTAAGTTGTATTAAAGCACTGGATGCCCGTTTTGTCAAGTCTGAAAGCAAAAAATCACGGCAAAATTTTCGCCGTGATCTTTATAGCAGTATCAGCGCACTTTGGGTCTTATGACTGCGATGCTGTTGAGTATGGGGAGGCTGTGCTTCCTGCCGTAGGCCATGTATTCCTCGCGGTTTATATAGCACTCCCTGCCCCCATGACGATATGCGCAGCCACTCCTCGTCCATCCCCGTGACGACCACGTAGTGTGCGCGGGCGGTGCAGCTTTTTGACGAGCGTTCCGTCCAACTCACGGCGGTAGAACGGCAGGTTGTTCTTCTGCCAGAACAGCGGGAAATTCGGCCAACGGCCAGGATCACCGGAATGTCTCGCATCAGCATAAGCTCAATATTTTCAAACAGGCTCCCCCGCGCGCCCCAATGTATCGAATACGGCATACGCCAGCGCAGGAAAAACAGCTCCAGCCCGCCCGTGAGCATGAGCCCGTTTATGCCCCGCCGGGAATGAGCGGCAGAAAGCCCCGACGCACCGCGACGCGAAAGCGAGTTATACACGCTCAGCGGGACGCTCTGCCGTCCTCCCCCCGCCGCAAACGGGCAGGTGCCGCCCGAATGGCGGCTGAGGTACATATCACATCCAGCCCCGCGATCACGCCGCAGACCGCAGGCGCGCATCGTCGCGTCCGGATGCGCGCGCTCTGGCTACCGCCGTAGCTGTGCAGGCCGTTTTGCTCCGTCGATATGTATTCGTGCGCCAAGCCGAGCGCCGATGGTGAAAAAAACGTTCCTCATGCCGATCCGCCCTGTCTTTCATTATAGATTCAGTATACCCCGAAGCCTCGGCTTTTTCAACTCCGTTCCGCTCGAGGCGCTGGTCAGCTCATCCATCTTTTGTATATGTTGCTGGACTTTTATGGCTGAAAAGCGCTTTTATGGTTGACTTTACTGGTAAATTAGTATATCTTGATATAAGTAGAAGATTAGTCCTTTTGATGGAAGGTAACAGATATATGGAAAAGAAATTGTTCGTTCCCGGCCGGACGGAGCTTGCCGGCAACCACACGGATCACCAGCAGGGGCAGGATCTGGCCTCCGCCGTTGACCTCGGCCTGTACGCCGATTTTGAGAAGAACGGCGAAAACGCCATCCACATCCACTCCGAAGGTTACAGCGATTTTACGGTCAGGCTGAACCACACCGCCGTGCGCACCGGTGAATTCGGTACGCCGAAATCCCTCGTCCGCGGCATGATCGCGGCCTTCCGCGAACTTGGTCTGGACTGCGGCGGCTTCAACGCCGAGATCAGAACGACGCTGCCCGCGGGTTCTGGTCTGAGTTCGTCCGCGGCATACACCGTGCTCATTGGCAAGATCCTGAGCGAGCTGTTCAACGACGGCAAGGTCGATCCTGTTGTCATCGCCCGCGCAGCGCAGCAGTCCGAGAACCAATATTTCGGCAAGCCCTGCGGCCTTATGGATCAGCTGACCTGCTCTCTTGGGCACACAGTCTATGTCGATTTCCACACGAACGAGATCGAGCCGGTACAGGCCGATTTCCATTCCATGGGGCTCACCCTCTGCCTTACCGATACCGGCGGCAGCCATGCCGGACTTGACACTTCATACGCGCGCATCCCCGCCGACATGGTGTACATCGCGAACCTCTTCGACAAGGGCGTCCTCGGCGATGTCGATCCGGAGGAGTTTCGCCGCAAGGGCTGGGATCCCGCAAACCGTCCGGTGCGCCGCGCGATGCATTTCTTCAATGAGAATGAGAGAGTCCCGCTTATGCGCGACGCGCTCAAGCGCGGCGACGGCGCGACCTATATGCGCCTGATGAACGAGTCCGGCCGCTCCTCGGAGGAGCTGCTGAACAATATCATCACCAGCGCGACCGGAGACACGAAGCTTGCTCAAGGGCTTGACCGCAGCCGCAAGCTGCTCGAGGGCAAGGGCGCATGGCGCGTACACGGCGGCGGCTTCGCCGGCGCGTGCAGGCGCTGATGCCGACCGACTACTTCCCCACTTACAAAGAGGATATGGAAAAAAGCCTTCGGCGGCGGAAGCTGCCGCGAGATACGCTTGGTATAATGAACAGGCCGGACAACATTTTTCGTTGTCCGGCCTGATTTTCGCCTGCTTATATGAGCGTTTTCAGCACGGCTTCCGCGCAGCGCATTCCGTCTACCGCGGCGGAGGATATCCCGCCCGCGTAGCCCGCGCCCTCGCCGCATGGGTATAGTCCCTCTATCGCCGAGGACAGTGTTTCCCCGCGGAGTATGCGCACCGGCGAGGACGAGCGCGTCTCCGGTGCGGTCAGCACCGCATCCGGCGCGTCGAACCCGTGAAGCTTCTTCCCAAGCTCCGGTATCGCCTTTTCCAGCACCGACGTTATCCGTTCCGGAAGCACGTCGTGCAGCTCACACCAGGCCACGCCCGGGCGGTAGCTGGGCTTCACCTCGCCTGCGCCTGTGCTCGCGCGGTGCGCGAGGAAATCCCCCGCAAGCTGCGCCGGTGCGCAGTAGTCGCGCCGCTGACGGCGTAGGCCGCGCGCTCGATCTCGCGCGCCAGTACATTCCGCCGAGCGTGCTCTTGTCCGGAAAATCATCGGTGTGCAGCGTGACGAGCAGGGCGGAGTTTGCGTTCTCGCCGTCGCGCCGCGAATAGCTCATGCCGTTGGTGACAACGCCGCCCGTCTCGGACGCCGCGGCGAACACCTCGCCGCCGGGGCACATGCAGAAGGTATAGGCGCTTGTGCCGTCGGGCAGGTGGACGTTCAGCGAATAGTCCGCCGCAGGCAGATCGCCGCGCTCGCGCCCGTACTGCGCAAGGTCGATGTTTTTTGCAGGTGCTCTATGCGTACACCCATGGAAAACGGCTTCGGCTGCATCGGCACGCCCTGCGCGTTCAGGTTCTCAAAGGTGTCGCGCGCCGAATGGCCGATGGCAAGTATCAGCCGCTCGCAGGGCAGGGTATACTCATTCTCCGCGCAATGGACGACCGCGCCGGTGAGCCGCCCGCACGCGAAGTTCAGTCGCTCCAGCCGGTGCCCGAAGCGCACCTCTCCGCCGAGGGCAATGACCTCGCGGCGGATGTTCTGCACGACGTCTATCAGAATATCCGTGCCGATATGAGGCTTCGCGTCGTAGATGACGCTCTCCGGCGCGCCGTGCGCGGCAAACTCGCGCAGCATCCAGCCCATTCGCCGATCCTTCGTGCCGGTGTTGAGCTTTCCGTCAGAAAAGGTTCCCGCGCCGCCCTCGCCGAACTGCACGTTGCTCTCCGGTCTGCAGCTCCCCGCCCGCGCGCAGCGCGTCCACCGCTTTCTTGCGGCTGACCGCGTCCATGCCGCGCTCAAGCACGATCGGCCGCGCTCCGGCCTTTGCCAGCACAAGCGCCGCAAACATGCCCGCGGGCCGAAGCCGACGATGACCGGCCGCTTCTCCGGCGCGGCGACATGCGGGATATCATACACCGGCTCCGCATATTCGCTCACGTCTGCGCTCTTTGCGTGGGCGATCGCTTTCTGCTCATCACCATGAAGCGCCGCCGCCACGGCACAGACATAGTGAATGTCGCTCTTCTTCCGCGCGTCAAGCGAACGCTTCACGAGCTTCAGCTCTTTTATTTCCCGCTCCGGAATACGTAGCTTTTTTGCGGCCGGACCGCGCAGCGCATCAAGCGGCTGCTCCGGCGCGAGCCGCAGATTTCTCACAAGTATCATTTGCCAAGTCTCCCCGCGAGCCGCCCGCTCGCCCAAGCCCATTGCAGATTGTATCCGCCGCAGTCCCCGTCAACGTCCAGCAGCTCGCCGCACACAAACAGCCGCGGCATAAACCAGCTCTCCAGCGTCTCCGGATCAAAGCCGCCGGTTTTGATGCCGCCGGCCGTCACCTGCGCGCAGTCAAAGCCCTCCGTGCCGAGCAGTGCCAGCCGGAAATTCCGACAGGCGTCGGCGACGCGCTCCAGCTCCTCATCCTCAAGCAGACGCAGCGGAGCCTGCGCGCCGATACCGGCGTATTTTATCATCATCCGTCCAAGACGGTTATGCCATTCCGGTCAGAAGCTCCTCCGCGGGCAGGTCGGGGGCGCCGCGCGCCGCGCACGCACAGCTCCAGCACTCGCTCCCTCGGGTAGTCCCGCAGGAAATCGATGCTCAGCGTCAGCTTCCCGTCCTCGGAAGCGGCGCGGCGCGAAATATCAAACGCCGCGGGGCCGGACACGCCGGTCTCGGTGAATTGCAGCTCGCCGCGCCCCTCGCAGAGCGTCTCTTCTCCGCGCTGGAGACTGATGCGGCAGTCCGCCCGAACGCCCTTCAGCGCGCGGGGATACTCCGGTGCGGTCAGCAGCTGCACCAGCGACGGGCGCAGTGCGGTGGCCTTGTGGCCGAGCGGCTTGCAGAAGCTCGTACCCGTCCCGTACGCCGCCAAGCTTGCTGCCCGCAGCGCCGCCGCAGGCGACTATCAGCCAGTCCGCGTGCAGCGAGCCGCCATCGTATTTTATCTCATATCCGCCGTCCGCGCGCAGAATTTCGCGCGCAACAACGCCGGTGCGCAACTCCACTCCGGCGCGGTCCAGCGCGAAGCGCAGCACGTCCACAACGGAGTTTTCGGAGTTTGACAGCGGGTAGACCCGCCCGCCGTACTCCTCCGTCATCAGCAGACCCAGCGAGGCGAAATAATCCATCGCGGCCCGGGCGGGAATTTTTCCAGCGCGGGGCGGACAAAATCCGCGTTCTCACCATGATAATTCTCCGCCGCGGCGCCGGTGTTCGTCAGGTTGCAGCGGCCGTTTCCAGTCGCGAGCAGCTTTCGCCCGACGCGGCTTGCGCCGCTCCCAGCAGCACCACGCGTCTGCTCCCGTCCTCCGCCGCCTGCACCTGCGTGGTCAGCACGATGGTCTTCCCCGCGCGGATCCCCGCCTCCAGCACAGACAAAAAGTCATTTCCATCATACGATGGGATCCCGCCGACGCCGAAGCTCTCCAAAATCAGCGCGTCGTTGTGCGCCAGCATCCAGCTGGCCAGCTCCGCCCGCGTGCCGGGGATGAGCTTCAGCAGCGCCACGCGGTCATCCAGCCGGTCATAGAAGACCGGCTCCGGCCGGCAGGCGTTTTCGATATACTGCAGGATACACCCGTCCTGCAGCACGGCCAGATACGGATAATTGATGCTGGAAAAGGCCTCGTAGCTCTTTGAGCGCGTCTTGCGGGCACGGGTGCCGAGGATTTCGCGGCCGTTGAAGACAATGTTTACGCCGTGGAGAGTTTCTCTGAGCAGGCGCAGACAAAGGCGTCCATCAGATTGAGCTTGGAGTCTGTAGAGTCATAGTTGATGGGCTTCTGCGAGCCGGTTATCATAATGGGCTTTCCCGAGCCCTGAACAAGATAGCGAGAGCGCGGCGGCAGTATAGGCCATGGTGTCCGTGCCGTGGCTGATGACGAAGCCGTCGTACCGTGCATAATTCTCCCGCAGTGCCGCCGCGATCCGCGTCCAGTGCGCCGGGGTGACGTTCGTGCTGTCGATGCTGAACAGGGACAGGCAGTCCACGCGGCACAGGCCGGATATCGCCGGAACATACCGCAGCTGCTCCGGAGTCGCTCCGGTGTCAACCCGTCGTCAGTCATCTCGGAGGCAATCGTTCCCCAGTGCCTATCATAAGAATATTTTTCATACGCACCTCCGCAAAAGCGTCCGTTTCTATACCTTTTATTATATCAAGCGCGCGGGGCATATGCAATAAATTCGTGCGCCGCGCCGCAAGTTCAAGGTTTGAACAATTATTATCGTTGAATTATTAAGAAAACCAAGGTATAATACCCTCAGCTAGTAATGGAACGGGAGTCTGACATGGGCACCGCGAAATTCACATTCAAAAGATACGAAAAAATATCTGCTGTCCCGCGAGAAATACGAGTCGCTGCGGCAGCTCCTCGATCCGCACATCGTACCGGACGAGTACTTTGAGAGCACGGTATGCAGCATATACTACGACAGCGACGACTACCACCTGATCCGCTATTCCATAGAGCGCCCCGTCTACAAGGAAAAGCTCCGCCTGCGAAGCTACAACGTCCCCGGCGACGGCGACTCCGTTTTCGTGGAGCTGAAGAAGAAATACAAGGGTGTCGTGTACAAGCGCCGCATCCGTATGCGCGCGGACGAAGCGCCGGACTATCTCAACGGAAGCATCCCCGCGCCGAAGCCCAGCCAGATGTCGCGCGAGATAGACTGGTTCCTTCGCCAGAACAAGCCCAAGCCGAAGGTGTTCATCGCGTGCGACCGGCAGGCCTATGTCGCGTCGGACGATCCCGATCTGCGCATAACCTTTGACCACAACATGCGCTGGCGCGAGACGGAGCTGGATCTCCGCGCGGGCAGCCACGGCGAGCCACTGGTCGCGGACGGTATGGTCTTTGCTGGAGATCAAAGCGCCCGGAGCCGTGCCGCTGTGGCTGGCGCACATTCTCGGCGAGCTGGACGTTTTCCCGACAGGATTTTCAAAATACGGCGTCTGCTACAGAGACAATATCCTTGAGAAATACATAAACGGGTGATAACCTGTGTTTAACAGCCTGATTTCCCCTGCAATAACGCTTTTCTCTTTCCTCGCCTGCATGGCGACGGCAATAGTCCTCGGCGTACTCACGGCGCTGGTCTTTTTCCTTCCGCAGCCGCCACAGCAGTTCGTTCACGCTGGCGCTGGACGCTGCTGCCCGCCGCGGTCACGATGGTCATCATAATGGTCAACGGCAACGTCGGCGCGGGACTCGCGGTGGCGGGCACCTTCGCCCTCGTGCGCTTCCGCAGCGCGCAGGGAACGGCAAGGGAGATCGTCGGGCTGTTCCTCTCGATGTCGATTGGCCTTGTCTGCGGCATGGGCTATATATATGTTGCCATACTGTATTTCGTGATAATGGCAGCGTTCGTGCTGCTTGCTGACACTCGTGAAATTCGGCGAGCGCAATTCCAGCAGCCGCATGCTCAAGATAACCATCCCCGAAACGCTCGATTACGACGGCCTGTTTGACGATCTGTTCGACAAGTACACTAGCTACCACGAGCTGGTGCGCGTCAGGACCACGAACATGGGACGCTCTACGAGCTGAGCTACCTTATAAATCTCAAGTCCGACAGCGGCACCAAGGCCTTCATGGACGACCTGCAGCTGCCGCAACGGCAACCTCAACATCATCTGCGGCCGCGAGACCGATAAAGGACTCCATATAAACCGGCGATCATTTTGCGGCGAGTCCGCACGGAGGATTAACACGCAATGAAAAACAGCAAATTATATCTCGCGCTCCTGCTTGTCACGATATTCTGCGCCGCGCTGCTCTGCGGCTGCGGCAACGGCAGCTGGTGCCGCCGTGCCTGAGGACACGGCCACGAAAATAGAGCTCACCGGCGACGGCGCAACCTTCACGGGCGGCGGCGTGGCGGTAAACGGCAGCGTCGTGACCATTTCCGCCGCCGGGGAATACTCCGTCAGCGGTACGCTCGACAACGGGCAGATAGTCATCAACACCGGCGACGAGGCGATGAAAGTGACTCACGCTCAATAACGCCAGCATCACCTGCCTTGACGCACCGGCCATCATGGTCGAAAAGGCCGACAAACTCAAGCTTGTCCTTGCGGACGGCAGTGAGAACACCGTCACCTCCGGCGTTGAGGGTACTGCCCCGGCGGCGGACGCTTCCGGTGCGGCCATCTTCTCCAAGGACGACCTTGACATTGAGGGCAGCGGCAAGCTGACCGTCAACGGCTATATAAACAACGGCATCGCCAGCAAAAACGACCTGAAAGTTCAGGGCGGCTATGTCACCGTGAACGCAGTCAACAACGGCCTGCGCGGCGCGGACTCCGTCCAGATCGAGGCGGGCACGCTCGTTATCTCCGCCGGGAACGACGGTATCAAATCCGCAACCACCGATAAGGACAGCAAAGGGCTTCATCACCGTCAGCGGCGGCGACGTGACCGTTTCGGCCTCCGGCGACGGCATCGACGCGGCCACCACGCTGGACATCACGGGCGGCACGCTCCGCGTCGATACGCTCGGCGACGGCGTGGACGCGAGCAGCAAGGCGCTGAAGGCCGAGACGAGCATCAGCATTTCCGGCGGCGAGCTGGAGCTGAACAGCATTGACGCCGCGGTCAGATGCGTGGCCGACGTGAACATCTCCGGCGCAGCATCAATATCAGCTCCGCGGCCGACGGTATTCAGGCCGGCAAGAATATAAACGGCTTCCCAGCGAGACCGGAACCGCGACGATATCCGGCGGCGCCTGTTCATAAGCTCCGCCAAGCGCGCCATTGACGCAAAGGATTCCCTCAGCATCACGGGCGGCACGGTGTTCGCGCTGAGCGGGGCGAAAAAGAGCGCTGGAAGCCGAAGCGGACGGCCAGCCCTATGTCTCGTACAAGTTCAGCGGCGCCGGAAACGACGTGCAGTTCGGCGAGCTCGCCACGGTCACTGCGAAGTATGATTTCACCTCGATCCTCTTCTCCTCTTCGGGCTTGCGAGCGGAGCCGAGTACACCGTCACCTGCGGCCAGCGCAGCGAAACCGTCACCGCGTGACGAACATTTTCAGCAAATAAAAACATGGCGGCAATCGCGCCTCCCATATGCAAATACCCACCGGGCTTTCGCAAGTCCGGTGGGGTTATATCTTTTTATTTTCCGTCTCGTCAGGCGCTTCGCAGGCCGCATCTCCTTCGACCTTTCTGCGAAGCTCGTTGAGTTCGCGGCGCAGCGCCGCAAGCTCCGTGCTCACGGGGTCGGATACGCTGACCTGATCGACGTCGCCCACGTAGTTGACCTTCTTCCCGGCGATTCTCACGACCTTGGCCGGTACGCCGACCGCCGTGCTGTCCGGCGGTATCTCGCTGAGCACCACGGAGTTCGACGCGATGCGGCTGTTATCCCCGACGGTGAACGGCCCCAGCACCTTTGCGCCCGTGCCGATCAGGACATTATTCCCGATGGTCGGGTGGCGCTTGCCGACGTCCTTGCCCGTGCCGCCGAGCGTCACACCGTGATATATCAGGCAGTCGTCGCCGATCTCGGCGGTCTCGCCGATCACGATGCCCATGCCGTGGTCAATGACAAGGCGTTTGCCGATCTTCGCGCCGGGGTGAATCTCTATGCCCGTACGGTGACGGCTCGCACTGCGAGATGAATCTGGCCAGGAACTTCAGGTTGTGCTCATAACACCAGTGCGCCTTGCGGTGGCTGCGCACGGCCTTCAGGCCGGGGTACAGAAAATATATCTCCAGCGAGCTGCGCGCCGCCGGATCGCGCGCCTTATAGGCTTCGATTGTTTCTTTTAAATCTTTAAACATACTTCTCCCTCGTTTACATTGATTGATGCGCCGTAACATTTTATGCGGGAGCCGGTACATCGCTCGATCCAAGGGAGGCTTCGATATGCCATTGTTTGTCTCTCCAAATTCTTTAATCCCTATCTTTTATATAGGAATATTATATACTACATCCGCGGCGCTGTCAACCGCGCGGGCACTTCGGGACGGCGACGACCGGCGCGTCAAGCTTCTCCGGCTCGATAACGTTATCGTCGAGCATGACGACATTGTCCATCAGCCGCAGGAAGTCCCCGACCGGCGCAATGACGTCATATCCGAAGCCGTCTCCGCGGTAGTGCATCGGCACCGTCACCGCGGGCGCGATTTTTTTCGCAAGCTCCGCCGCCTGCCGCGCGTCGATGGTGTAAAACCCGCCGACCGGTATCAGCAAAGACGTCCACTCGGCCGAGCGCCGCGAGCGCTCCGGACTGAGCATATGCCCAAGGTCGCCCATATGCAGCACGCGCAGGCCGTCCGTCTCCACAAGCGTCATCATGTTTTTGCCGCGCTTCGCGCCTCTCGCGTCGTCGTGCCAGCAGTCGAACTGCCGTATCTCAAAATCGGGCTTCCGCCCGCTCAGCTCCACGCCTTCGGGATAAAAAGTGATCCGCGTGCTCATGGCTGCATATCACGGCGTCCGCCCTCAGCGTCGGCAGAACCAGCCCGGAACGCCCGGGCGCATACGGGTCAAACACGGCCGAGCCGCTACGGCTCTCTAGCAGAAAGCAGGAATGTCCGTACCATGTAAGTTTCATACGATCAGCCCCCTTTCGGGTAATTATATCAGAAGCGGCGGCACACTTCAACAAATTTAAGTTGACCATCATGCCGCAAAATGGTATATTTATCGCGTACGGCATTTTGGACAGCGCAAGCCGCTGTTGAACATATAGTATGGAGGATTACATGAAAGGAAACAAAACCATTCGTATAATACTTGGGATAGTTCTTCTGATTCTGCTCGGTATATATCTGTACCTCACCGGCAGCGCAAGGACTAACGGCAAGAAGTTTCAGGAGCTGGCCGCACGCCAAGTTTACCGTGGCCCCGGCGGAGACGGTTCAGCCAGAGGAAATGCCGGAAGTCACCGAAGCGCCGGTCGAGACACCGGAACCATCTCCGGAGCCGGTCGAGAATTCCCTGCCGGACATCGATATAACGAGCTGGGAGTTCCTGCTCGCAAATCCCCGCACGATATCGGCGAATATGCGCCGCCGGTGGATTATATTGAGGGTATTGGTCTTGATTCCCGCATTATCGAGCCGATGCGCGAGTTCATCGCCGCGGCACGCGCAGAGGGGCTGAGCGTGTACCCTCTCTTCCGGATACAGAACCTATGCGGATCAGAACTATCTGTACAACCGCAAGATCGGTCAGGCTACAGCCCTGAGGACGCGGCAAAGATCGTCGCCAAGCCCGGCACCAGCGAGCACCAGACCGGTCTGGCCTGCGACATAACCGACGTTTACCGCGACCCCAAAACCATCGAAGAGTGCGAAAACACCGCTACCTATCAGTGGATGAGCCAGCATTGTCAGGAGTACGGCTTCATCGTCCGCTTCCCCGACGGCAAGTCGGACATCACCGGAATCATGTACGAGCCGTGGCACTTCCGCTATGTCGGTGTCGAGGCGGCGACATATATAATGGAAAACGGCCTCTGCTTTGAAGAATTCCTCGATCTCTACCAGCAGACACCCGCCGAAGGCTGATAAAAAATGCTCTGCGTTTCAAACGAACAGTTTGGAATGCAGAGCGTTTTGTTATAGTATGCAGACGTAGTGACATATAGTGCATGGTTTTCTTTTCCCTATTGGCAATAATCAATAGACTGGCGACACGAGCAGAAGATAAAAAGAAAGAGCGCACTTTCGCTCTCTCTGTCATTCCGAGGAGCGAAGCGACGTGGGAATCCGTTCCCCTCAATGCCGCACTGAGACATACTGCCGTCCAGAAAGGAACGGATTGCCACGACCAGTTTGCGAACTGGTCTCGCAATGACAGAGGGGTCTGTACATTACCGTCTCTTTTCCCTATTGGCAATAATCAATAGACTGGCGACCCCTCAGTCAGCTTCGCTGACAGCGTCTCGCTGCGGCTCGGTCACGGCGCGGCTCTGACATGCTACCAGCATGTCATTCACTACCGCGCCGCCGCTTCGCTACCTAAAAGGGGCGCCAAAGTGTGCCCGGCAGTTCACTTTACCCGCGCGGACGGCGCGGAAATCCTCGCCCGTGACGCGCACCGTCACGCCGCCCGCGCTGACGTCGAATATCCGCGCTTTGAAATCCTCCGCCGATTCTTCCGGAATGTACGCATGTATCGTTACCGCCGCGCCGTAATCCAGCCCCGCGACGATGCCGCCGAAGGCCGTTATCTCCTGCTTGAGCTTCTCGGCCGCGGCGTACGAGCAGTCGAGCGCCGTCTCGACCCAGCGCCGCACAATGGATATGCCCGCGGCGTCAAGCGCGTCCTTCGCGCTCTTGGTGTACGCGCGCAGAAGCCCACCCGCGCCGAGCAGAATTCCGCCGAAATACCGCGTCACGACGCAGACGACGTTGCACACGCCCTCGCGCCGGAACACCTCAAGCATCGGGATGCCCGCCGTGCCCTGCGGCTCGCCATCATCGGAATAGCGCTCAGGGCCGTCCTGATTATGTAGCACCAGCAGTTGTGCCGCGCGTCATAATATTTCTTTTCATCTCCGCGACGAAGGCGCGCGCCTCCTCCTCGCTCTCCACGGGGCGCACATGCCCCAGAAAATCGGAGCGCTTCTCGGTGAAGCTCGCCTCCCCCGGCGCGGTCGGGACGCAGTATTCAGTCATGCTCCCACTCCTTGCGGGTGATCTTATAATAAAGGGTCTCGTACTCGGGCATACCGTCAAGAAGCGCCGCCCGCACAGTCATGCTAACTGCGAATTTGAAGCCGCATTTTTCAATCACGCGGCGGGACTTGTCGTTCCCGGCAAAATGAGAGCACCACACGCTCTCCGCGCCGTCATTAAAGCAGCGGTCAATGAGCGCTCGTACAGCCTCGGGTATATAGCCGCAGCCCCAGAAGGGCTTGCCTATCCAGTACCCTATCTCGGGTGCGCCGTTCCCGTTCGGAGCCTCCGTTCGGAACACGCCGATCTGCCGACCGGCTCGTCGCTCGGCTTTATCGTCACTGCCCACGTCTTGTCCTCTATCAGCACCTCGCGCAGAACGCGCAGGCTGTCCTCAACGCTCGTATGCACCGGCCAGCCCGCCGCGGGGCCGACCGCCGGATCGCTCGCGTACTTATATAAATTTTCCGCGTCGTCCTCGCGCCACGGACGCATCACGAGACGTTCGGTCTCGAAAACGCTCATTCCCAATCCTCCTTCGGCTCGACGTAGCCGGGGATATATTTTTCATGCGCCCCAGCACGTCCGGCGTGACGATGGCCTCGGCGGTGATGCCGGTGTCCGTGTACTCCATGCTCAGCACTGCCGCCTCGCGCTTGAGCAGGTCGACGATCCCCGCGTCGGGTACGGTATCTCAAGCTTAACCTGCTTTTTTGCCGCGGTCAAGCAGCTCAAGCAGCTTGCTGACCAGCGCGTCCGCGCCCTCGCCGCTTCTGGCGGAGATGCAAACGATGTCGTCCCCGTGCGGCAGGATGCCGATATACGCGTCGCACTTGTTGAACACGCGCAGGCACGGAGTCTCGCTCGCGCCGAGCTGACTGATAAGTCCGTCCACAACGTGCGCCTGCGCCTCCCTCCGGATTCGAGATGTCGATAACGTGCAGCAGCACGTCGGCATAGCTCAGCTCCTCAAGCGTCGCCTTGAAGGCTTCGATGAGGTGCGTCGGCAGCTTGCGGATGAAGCCGACGGTGTCGGACAGCAGCACCTCCTGCGTCTCGTCGAGCCGCAGACGGCGAGTCGTGGTGTCCAGCGTGTCGAATAGCCTGTCGTTTGCTGGGATGTCCGAGCCGGTCAGGCAGTTCAGAAGCGTTGATTTACCGGCGTTCGTGTAGCCGACGAGCGCGACGACGGGCATGTCGTTCTTCTCGCGGCGGCGGCGCTGTGTGCTTCTGACCTTGCGCACCGCGGCCAGCTCCTCCTCGAGCTTCTGTATCTTGCGGCGGATGTGGCGGCGGTCGGTCTCAAGCTGAGTTTCGCCGGGGCCGCGGGTGCCGATAGGCGAGGAGCCGCCGGATGCGGTCTGGCGCACAAGGTGCGTCCACATACCGGTCAGGCGCGGCAAAGAGATATTTATACTGCGCCAGCTCAACCTGAAGCTGACCCTCGCGGGTCTGCGCGCGCTGGGCGAAAATATCGAGTATCAGGCCGGAGCGGTCAGAACCTTGACGCCCAGCTCCTCGGACAGCACGCGCATCTGGGACGGGGTCAGCTCATTGTCGAACACCGCTAGGTCGCAGTCGTTCATTGCGATAAGCTCCTTCATCTCGCGCACCTTGCCGTCGCCGATGAAGCTGCGCGGATCGGGCGTCGGGCGGCTCTGCATTATTATGGCCACCGTGTCGCCGCCGGCGGTATCGACAAGCGCCGCCAGCTCCTCCATGGATATCTCGGTGGAGCGCTCGCTCTCGTCCATGCTCGCCGCCGACAGTCCCGCCAGCACCGCGCGTTCTCTTTTATCTCAGTGTTTTCCATTTGAATTTTTCCTTTGAATATGCTTGATTTTAATTTTTGCTCATTCCTGCGTACAATTGAGCTTATCTTTAATAAATTCTGCGACTTGTGTTTCTTTGCGTATTATTGCACCGCCGACAAGTTCCCCAAACAGGACACTAACCAATGTCGCAATCACCATCGGGAGCACGGCGAAAGCGCCTAAGAGGAAAAAATGCAAGCAGCGCCATCGCGGCGGCATAAAACGGCACTTCCCATATCGGGATCCAATATGTACCGTAGATCACAGCCTTGCCATCCCGTCCCTGGAGCAGAAGGGCTTTATATTTTCTGACCATCCGCATCTCTTTCGGAACATATATAAGCGTAAGAAACGGGCCGTGCAGGTTATATCCGATTCTGCCTTCTGTAGGAATGATAAAAAAGAAAATTTCTCACACAGCGACGAGAGAAGCATTTTGACCTGCTCAACCGAATAGTCGGAGTGAAAGGTTTGGATCATCCTCATGCGCTTTTCCTCCGTATTTCTATATATAATTGAGTATATCGCAAAAGCGCCGGTTTGCCAACAAAAATATCAGATCAGGCTGCGCCGGCGGCGCTTGCGGCGGAGACTTCGCCCTTGCAGTCTACAAGTATTATGTCGCTGCCGATGCGGACTATGCTCTGCCACGGCAGCACGTAGTCATCCTCGCGGCCAAGCAGGCCGAAAAACTTCGCTCGCCCCGGCGTGACCAGTGACACGATGCGCCCCTCGGCGTCGTCAAACTCCATGTCACAGGCGTAGCCCAGCCGGAAGCCGCTGTTGACGTCGATGACCTCCTTATACCGTAGCTCGGAAAAATAGCTTATCATAAAATCACCGCCTTTGTAAAATATACGAAGGCGGTGATTTGTCCTATTAATCGAAAATTTTACCCGTTCTGCGAGGGCTGGCGCGCCTTGGGGATGGATATCGTCAGGATCAGCGAGTCGTCCGTCTCCTCGCGCTGGATACCGGCGTCGATGCCGCCCTGCTTCATCAGGTCGATACTGCGGGAGAGCGTGTTGAGGAACACGCGCACGTCCTTCAGCACGAAGGTCCGCCGCTTCTCCGGCTTCTCCTCGTCTTTCTGCTCCGCCTCCTCCGGCGCCGAGAGCGCGCGTCTATGTACGCGTCCGTCGCGGCGACGGTCAGGCCGTTGTCAACGATATATTCCAGCGCCGCCCTGGGCTGCGCGACGGATTCGGCAGGCGTAGCAGCGCGCGGCCGTGCCGCTCGGTCAGGCCATTCTGGCGCGCGATTAGAGCACGTCGCTCGGCAGCTTCAGCAGCCCGCAGCTTGTTTGCGACAGCCGACTGCGATTTGCCGATGCGCCGCGCGGCCTCCTCCTGACTCATGCCGAACATGCGAATGAGCTGGCTTATGCCCAGCGCCTCCTCGATGAAGTCCAGGTCGCGCCGCTGCAGATTCTCGACCAGCGCGATGAGGCTCGCGTCCTCCATGTTCACGTCGATGAGGATGCACGGGACTTCCTCCAGCCCCGCAAGCTTCGCCGCGCGCAGGCGGCGCTCCCCCGCCACGAGCTCATATTTGCCGCAGCGCAGACGTACGGTGAGCGGGTTTAATATGCCGTAGCTCTTTATGCTGCCCGACAGCTCCTCCAGCGATTCGTCGTCAAAGCGTTTGCGCGGCTGGACGGGGTTCGGTGTGAGCTCGTCCGTCCGCAGATATATATGCCGCCGCGCCTGAGCGCGGTCTGGCTTTTCAATGCCTGCATCACAAAACCTCCTTATATTGCGGCTTCATGCTGCAAGCATACACACTGTATATTGGGTGAAACTGGGCGAAATCGGAGTTCTTAATTTTTTTAATCTCTTCCCAGTAGCGCGCGCGGCCTGCTCGGTCTTGTTGTCGCCGTACTCATAGTAGCGCGCGTTTTTCAGCTCGTCCGGCAGATACTGCTGTCTGACCCAATGGCCGGGGGAAATTGTGCGGATACTTGTAGCCCTGCTCGCGTCTCGAAGCCCTGCGCCGTCGGCGTGAACATTCTGAAGCTCGCGCGGGATGCTGCCGGTGCGCCCGGCGCGGACGTCGGCCATGGCGCGGTCGATGGCGGCGCAGGCAGTGTTCGACTTCGGCGCGGTTGCAAGCAGAAGACAGGCTTCGGCAAGCGGGAGCTTGGCCTCAGGCAGGCCGAGCTGGAGCGCGGAATCGACGCAGGCCTTGACTATCGGCACCGCCTGCGGATATGCAAGGCCGACATCCTCGCTCGCGGAGCACAGGATGCGCCTGCAAGCGCCTATCAGATCGCCGACCTCGCAGCCGCGCCAGATAGTGCATCGCCGCGTCCGGATCGGAGCCGCGCAGCGACTTCATCAGCGCGGAGAGGATGTCGTAGTGGTCGTCCCCTGTCGCGGTCATAGCGCATGGCGCGCGCTGGGTGATGGCCTTTCGCGTCCTCCAGCGTGATGACGCCGCCCTCCCCTGCCGCCGAAAACAGCAGCTCCACCGAGTTCATCGCCTTGCGCACGTCGCCGCCGCAGGAGGCAGAGATATGCCGCACGACGCCGTCGGCAAGCGTAAGCGGCGTGCCGCGGCGCGCGTTCATATGTCCACGGCGCGCAGGACTGCGCCCTCAACGTCGCGCGCGTTGACGGGCTTGAACTCAAACACCGTCGAACGGCTCAGAATCGCGTTGAACACGCAGAAATACGGGTTCTCGGTCGTTGAGGCGATGAGCGTAATGCGCCCGTCCTCGATGAATTCCAGCAGCGACTGCTGCTGCTTTTTTGTTGAAATACTGGATCTCATCGAGATACAGCAAAGACGCCGCCGGGGGTGAGCATGGTGTCCAGCTCCGCGATTATCTGCTTGATGTCGGCGATACCGGCGGTCGTCGCGTTGAGCTTGCGCAGGCTCCGGTTAGTGCGCTGGGCGATGATGCGCGCGACGGTGGTTTTCCCCGTGCCGGAGGGGCCGTAGAATATCATGTTTGGTATCTGCCCGCTCGACGATACGCCTCAGCATTACCGCCGGAGCTGCAGAGATATGCTTCTGCCCGACAACGTCGTCAAGACTGTCCGGGCGAATCTCGTCTGCCAATGGTTTATACATGAGCGCTGACCTCTGTGAATCAAAATGTGATAATATTATAGCGTTCACCATCGTGGCGGGAGGATCGACGAGGTTGCCGAGCGCAATGGCTATCGGGTAGGCGATGGCAAGCTGATCCGGGAAGAAGATGGAGCAGACAACAAGCTCGCCAGTACCGCCGCCGCCGGGAATGCCGGACATCGCGACCGAGGAGAACACCGCAACGATTATCGCGAGTATTGCTTCCCATGTGCCGAAGTCCTGACCGAAGATGCCGAACAGGAACGCGACCTTGACTATCGCGCTCATCGCGGAGCCGTCCATGTGCATCGTCGCACCCATAGGCAGGACGATGTCGCGCACGTCGCTGGAGATGCCGGTGTCGTCGGCAGCTTCCATGTTGGTCGGGATAGTCGCAACGGAGGAGCAGGTGCCGAAGGCCGTCATGGCCGGGGCAAACAGGTGCTTGAACATGACCTTGGCTGCGACCTTTGCCGCGCCCTTGCCGCCGCCGAAGCGGGCGTATATCGGGGAGGAGACAAGCATATATACAAAGCACATGATATAGTAGATGATAAGGGTGCGGCTGTAGTCACCGATGAGGGAGGGACCGTAGCTTGCAACGAGGTATGCGAAGAAGCCGAAGAAGCCGATGGGCGCATAGTAGGTGATGATCTTGACGGTCTTCATAATGCAGTTGGTGATGTCCTCAAGGAGTTGCGCGGTCTTGGTCGCGGGGCCGCCGGCCATCTGTATGCCGAAGCCGAAGATTATCGCCGCGACAATCAGGGGCAGGATAGCCCTGCGGCTGAGAAGCTCCGTAAAGTCGGGCTTGGTGAAGAAGTTGATTATCATATCGGCCACGCCGAGCGTCGAGCCGACCTCGCCCTCAGTGACAACGTATGTGCCCTGAACCAGCGGGAATATGCGCACGACTATGTACATCAGCAGTGCCGCGATCGCAGCCGTGACGGCGAACACCGCGACGGTGACGCCGAGCACCTTGCCCGCGCGCTTCGCGCTGCCCATGTTCGCAATGGCGGAGGAGATGGAGCAGAACACCATCGGCACCACGACGCAGAACATCATGTTTATGAACACCGTGCCCAGCGGCTCAAGAGCGGTCGCTCCCGGCCATACCGCGCCGACGATGCAGTTTCGCGACGATGCCGACGAGCATGGAGATTATGAACCAATAGCGTTTGAAGAAGGATTCTGATTTGTTCATGGCTGACACCCCTTTTTACAAATTTATGTGTTATATTATATTCGCTCGATTTGCAAAGTAAATTGTGCTGTGTGCTTGAAACATTGCAAAAAGTGCTGTATAATATTTATCAGAGGTGAGTGCTGTCAAGGAAACTGCTATAAACAGAGCCGGATATCTGCGCGAGAGCTATCATTATTTCCATCTCAGGGACACTGCCGGACAGGAGCTCGACTTCCATTTCCATGAGTTCGATAAGCTCATCATCCTTATCTCCGGCAAGGTGGATTATCGCGTCGAGAGCAGCAGCTACGAGCTGCACCCGTGGGATGTGCTGCTCGTCGGGCACCACACTATACACAAGGCCGAGATCGACAAGAGCGTACCGTATGAGCGGATAATAATCTACCTCGACCGCGGGCATTTTGAGCGCAGCATGCCGGGCGCGGGGCTGTTTGACAGTTTCGACCTTGCCGATAAGCCGGTTGCGCCATCGCTCACGCCGAACGCCGAGCAGATAGAAGCAGCTCAAAGCGGCGCCTGCGCGACTATGAACAGTGCGAGGCGGACAACGGTGCGGGCGCGCAGGCGCTGCGCGAGACGCTCATCATCCAGCTGCTCATCCGCATCCGCCGCATGGCCGACAGTGGCGACGCCGCCGGGCAGTCCGGGCACTACGACCCGAAGATTGCGCAGGTCATGTCGTACATCAACGAAAATTTATGCGGAGAGCTGAGCGTTGATGTGCTGGCCGAGCGCGTTTTTCTGAGCAAGTATCACTTTATGCGGCTTTTTAAGGCGCAGACCGGCGTGACCGTGCACACATACGTGCGGCAGAAGCGGCTGGTGAACGCGGCGCGGCTCATCCGCGAGGGCACGCCCGCAGCCAAGGCGGCAGCCGACAGCGGATTCACGGACTATTCCGCGTTTCACCGCGCCTTCCGCGAGAGCTTCGGCATGAGCCCGGAAAGCTGAAAAAAATAGTGTGCAGCTTTTCACTTGGGAAAAGTAAAAAATGACCGTAGGATCACTCTACGGTCATTTTATTTGGCTTGAAGCTTACTTTGCGAGCGCGCAGGCGGTGCGGGCCGCGAGGCGGGCATTGTTCAGCACGAGCTGGATGTTGCTCTCAAGGCTGTCGCCGCCGGTCAGCTCAACGACGCGGGCAAGCAGGAACGGCGTGGTCTCCTTGCCGTGGACGCCCTGCGCCTTGCACTCGGCCAGCGCCTGCTCGATGGCCTTGTCGATGACTTCTTTGTCCATCGCGTACTCCTCAGGGATGGGGTTGGTGACGAGCATACCGCCCTTGAACTCAAGGCCGCGCTGGGCGCGGAACATCGCAGCCAGCTCCTCGGGGGAGTCAACGCGGTAATCGACGCTGAAGCCGCTCTTGCGGGTATAGAAGGCGGGGCAGCTCATCAGTGCCGTAGCCGATGACGGGGACGCCCTTGGTCTCAAGATACTCAAGGGTCAGGCCGAGGTCGAGGATGGACTTTGCGCCCGCGCAGACGACCATGACGGGGGTCTGGGCAAGCTCCTCGAGGTCGGCGGAAATATCCATGGTGACCTCAGCGCCGCGGTGTACGCCGCCGATGCCGCCGGTGGCAAAGACGTTGATGCCCGCCATGTGGGCGATTATCATGGTGGTGGTGACGGTGGTAGCGCCGTCCGCTCCGCGAGCGACGAGTGCGGGCAGATCGCGGCGGCTGGCCTTGGCGACGCCGCGGCCGGTCTTGCCGAGGTACTCGATCTCCTCATAGGCTCAGGCCTGCCTTGAGGCGGCCGCCGATGACGGCGATGGTCGCGGGGACTGCGCCGTTTTCACGTATGGTCTTTTTCGACGAGCATAGCGGTCTCAACATTCTTCGGGTAAGGGCTCTCCAGCGCGACGACGGGCTTGCCGGCATCCAGCGCTTCCTGAACCTCAGGTGCTACGTCAAGATACTTATTAAGCATTTTTATACTAACACTCCTTTGATTTTTGCTGTTTCCATTCTATTGCTTTTACCCAAAAGGTCAAGATGGCAAAATACACAGCTTTTCCGGTCCTCAGTTTTCTCCGGACTTTTCGGCCTTCGCGGCCTTTGCGCGCGGCGCGTTTTTCGCGGCTGCGGCGGCTCCATTTACGCAAGCAGCGGCGCTAAAGACGACAATCAGCACCGCCAGAATCACAAGCGCGGGCAGCGCACCGACGAACCAGACAAGGAAATCGGAGAAGAAGTCGCCGACGGATTGCAGCCCGTTTTTGAGCGACAGCCACAGCCGCTCGCCGTAGCTTATCTTCGCCTCCGGCGAATACTCGACTACCTCCTCGACGCTGAGGTTGACGGTGCTGTAGCTCACCTGGCGATCCCAGTTCGTGAGCCGTGATTTCACGGAGTCGATATTATAGCGCACGTTGGTCAGCTTATCCTCGATGTTTATTATGTCCTCAACGGTCTCGGCCTTTTCGAGCATGGCGAGCAGACTCTGCTCCTGCGTCTCATACGCGGTCAGTCGCGCCTGCGCGTCGTAATACTGCGCGGTTATATTCTCGGTATAGGTGTGGGTATAGGGGACGTTGCCGATGCCGGGCAGCTCATTCATCAGCGTACTGAAATTTTTGCTGGGGATGCGGACGGTATAGTCCGCTGCGGCGGCCGTAGCTCCCGCGATTATAGATATTCACGCCGCGCACGCTGCTCGACTCGATGAAGCCGCCGTACTGCTCGATGAGCGCGCCGAGCTTTTCGACGGCCGTGTCAAAATCTGTGGTCTCAAGCGTCGCATCGGCGGAATAGATTATCTTGTCGGGGTTGATATCGCCGCCTCTCGCCGGTGCCGTCGGCGGATAGGGCCGCCCCTCTTCCGCGGCAAGGCCGCCGTAATCGGCCTCTTCGTCGTACGCAATGTCGTCGTTTGCCGCCGGCTCCATCGGGGTGGACGCTTCCTGCTTGCTGTCGGAAGCGCTGTTGCTGCTGCTGCTTCCCGCAGGCGCAGAGCGAGAAGATCATCAGTGCCGCGAGGAGAAAGGATATCAGCTTTTTCATTTTGTGTACCTCCATTTTTTAATTTTTTTCGTTGTCCTCTGCCGGTATGACGAATTTGTGCGGAATTATGTTCCGCTTGTTTTGCAAATTCTTAATATTTGTATAGATTCCACGATTTTCGTTTACAGGATGTTAAGATTTTGATATAATGGCCTCAGCTTTTGGGAGATATAAAAATGAAAGGAAAGTGATTGATGGAGACAGGACTGTTCATAGCCTGTGCCGCGCTGACCGCAGCCTGCGCGCTCATCGCCGTGTACTTCATGAAAGCCTTCCGCGAGAAAACATATGACCGCGCCGCAATACTGAAAACCGCCGCCGGACTGTGCTTTCTGATGATCGGCGTGCTGTTCGCCGCCGGTATGAGCGGTGACAGCGCTTCGCGTGGCTGGTCGCGGCCGGGCTTGCCTTCCGGGGTGCTGGGCGATCTCGCTGCTCGCGATCCGCTTTATCCGCCCCGCGCAGCATGACCGCTTCTTTGTGAGCGGCGCGCTGTCCTTCGCGGTGGGGCACTGGCTGTACATCTACGCAATGCTCACGAAATACAGCGTGTCCTTCCCTGTCGTACTGACGGTGGGCATCGTCGGGCTTGCCGCCGCGACGACCTACGTCAAGAGCAAGAAGGCCGACGCCGGACGGCTGATGGTTTTCGGCAGCGTGTATATGGCGATGGTCGTCGCCATGGGTGCGGTGTCGATAAGCGCGGCCACGGTTTCTGTCAGTGCGACGACGCCGCTGTTCGCGGTAGGCGGGGTGACGTTCCCGATCAGCGACAGTATTCTCAGCGCGTATTCCTTCGGGCCGGATAAGCATTTCGGCCTGAACATCGGCGTCCACGCAACGTATTATCTCGCGCAGATCTGCATAGCATGGTCCCTCGCGTTCGTTTGACACAGTTACATATTTTCATTATACTGGCTATTAAAATAACCGTCAAGAAGCTCTTGACGGTTATTTTCAGTCCTTTATCAGCTCGGTCACGACGTGCTGGCACAGCAGCAGCCCCGCCGACGCCGGAACCCAGACCAGCGAGCCGGGGACGCTGCGGCGCCCCGGAGGCGGCGCCTCAAGCTGCTCCGGCTCCATCGGCAGCTCCGGGCTGAACACGACCTGATGGTGCTTCACGCCGCGGGCGCGCAGCTCCTTGCGCATCACGCGCGCAAGCGCACAGTTCGAGGTCTTGGAGATATCGTCGATTCGCAGCAGCCCCGCGTCGCGCTTATTGCCGGTGCCGAGCGCGGAAATTATCGGGATGCCGCGCTCAAGGCAGGTGATTATCAGGTCGAGTTTGCAGCTGACGATGTCGATCGCATCGACCACGTAGTCGTAATCGGCGATGAAGCGCTCGCGGTCGGCCGCCTCATAGCGCCCCGCAATGCAGTTTATCTCGATCTGCGGGTTTATATCCAGCAGCCGCCGCGCCACGACCTCCGCCTTCGGCATGCCGACGGTGGATTCCAGCGCGCAGAGCTGGCGGTTTATATTGCTCACGCTCACGGTGTCCTGATCGACAAGGGTCATCCGCCCGACGCCGGAGCGGGCGAGCGCTTCCGCGCACCACGACCCGACGCCGCCGAGGCCAAACACCGCGACGTGGCTATTCCGCGCCTCGTCCATCGCGCTCTCGCCCAACAGCATCCGTGCCCTGAGGGTACGTTCGTCCATAAAATTCTCCTTTGCAGAAACATGAAAACCGGTGAGTCTCCCTCACCTGTTGATAAATACGGATTTATCAGCCCGCGATGCGCAGCCACCAGCCGGTCGTGACGGTCAGGGCATTGACCTGATCCTCCACCCACTGGCTGACGGTGGTGTTCACGAGGTCGTTCTTTGCAAGCAGGTTGCTGTACAGGTCGCCTTCGCCGACGTAGTACATGACGTGGTAACCCGCGTAGCTGCTGGACTCGCCATAGACGATGGCGGTGTCGCCCTTCTTGTGACCCTCGAAGCAGAACTTGTCAAACTCCTCGACAGTCGCTCCCTTTGTAAACGGTGTCATACAGGCCGCCGTTCTCTGCGGAGCCGGTGTCCTCGGAGTAATCCTTGGCAAGTTCAGCGAAGCTGTCCTCGGTCTTATCGCCCGCATTGAACTCGGCGAGGATCTCCTCGGCGCGGTTCTTTGCGATCTCCTTGGCCTTGTCGGTGTAGCTGCCGTCAGAATCGGCAACGGCCTTTATCAGGATGTGGCGCACCTGCGCGACGGGATAGTGGTTATCGCTGCGGTCAAGGAACACGACGACGTAGCTGCCGCTGCCGTCCGCCTTGTCAACGACCGTGGCGTCGCCGGCCTTGCGGCCGCTCTCCATGAGCCATTCCTTATAGTCGCCGAGGTTGCCGCCGGTGATGTTGCTGCGCTCGGTAGCTTCCGTGGTGGGAGCGACCTGTGCGACGGCGCTGTTGAGCATTGCGGTATAGTTATCGTCATCGGTATTCGACTTCTTCAGCGCGGTGTATGCGGTGAGAATATCGTCGGCCGCATCCTTCGCGGCGGCGGTGGTCTCCTCGGTGACGGCGGAGCTGGTGTTGCCGTCGGCGTCAGTGCTCTCGACCTTCTCGGCATTCACAAGATAGTAGCTGAAGGAGAACTTGTCCTGTGCGCCGTCGAGGCTCTGGTAGTGCTCCTCAAGCCCGCGTCGGTGTATTCGAGGGAGGCCGCGTATTCGCTGGACGCCTTGTTGGCGAGCGCGCTCTTCAGCGCCATCTCGCGCACGATGGCGCTGGTGACACCGGTGCCGTAGTTTGCGGAGAAGTACTTGTCGCCGGAAGCGTAGCCGCCGGCGCGGGCGCTGCTGTCGAGAGTTGCGATGCTGTCATCGACTTCGGCGATCTCCTCGTCGGTGAGCGTGACGCCGTTGGCATCCGCCCATGCGCACAGCGCGGTCATCTGGCTGAGCTCGCTGCGTGCCTCTTCCATGAAGTAGTCGTGCCAGGTGCGCCCGTCATCATACATGGGGCACTCCTGCTGCTTCAGCCCTGCGATACCGGTGGAGGTGTCGAGACCGAAGATGCTGGCATAGCTGCCGTAGCTCTGGATCCAGTTATAGTATCTGTTGGCATACACGTAGTTCACCTCTGCAGGGCTGTAGCTGGCGTCCCCAATGGAGATGGCGGTGGTATGAGTATAGAGGAAGCTGGAATTAAGGGAAAAGAATAAGGGCGATGAGCAGGATAACGCCTATCGTTCCAAGAGTCCAGCGGCGGTTGCTCTTGGCCTTTTTTCTTCGCCGCTTCCTGTTCAGCGAGAGTCTTTTGTCGGTGCCTGCTTCGCGGGCTGCCTGACGCTGTTTCTTTTCAGTTGATGCGCTCATTGCAATGTCATCCTTTTTGTTACGTTTACGCCTGCTGTCCGCAGGTTTTTTATTATAACTCAAACGCTTGTGAGTTTCAAGCCAATTTGCAGGAATTCACAGTTAATTTATGATATGATGATGTGCGGATCATGCCGCCGGAAGATTTTTGTCATACGTCAGGCCACCCCCGAATATAATATAGATATCGACTATACAACAGGAGGTATCGCAAAGCATGGAAACTGACATCGACGACATGATCTTCGGCGACCACAATCCCGGTCCGAGCAGGAGATAAGGTCCGGCATGGATAGTGAAAATATTACGAGCCTGCCGTGATGCGCGTTCATCACAGCCGGCTCGTGATCATTTATTCCGCCTCCGGTTCGGCGGGCGCGGGAGCGTCCGGTGCGTCCTTCATAAACATCCGCTGCAGTTGGCCGATTATCGCGCCGGAGAGCACGACGGTCAGCAGCGAGTAGGCGATGCGGCGCAGGGGGATGTAGCTCAGCGACGCGAGCAGGACTACGATGTCCGCCGCGAGGTAGACCCACTGCACATTGCGCCGCAACGAGCTTCCCCACGGACATTGCAAGCGCATCGTCCGCCGGGGCGCCGCCCGCGAGCACGCATATTCCGACTCCGCCGCCGACGAATATCGCGCCGACCACCGCCGCGAGCAGCGGCATTTGGCGATGCCGGTCCAGAGCCGCGGGAAGCGCTCAAGTATCGCGTAGAACGCGGAGAAGGACAGGCTTGCCACGCCCGAACGGACGATGAAGCTCCAGCCGAGGACGCGCGCCCTCGAGCACATAGCAGGCCGCGTTCATCACAAGTGAGGATATCGACGGCGAGAGGCCGAACCAGTGGTCAAGCAAAGAGGATCAGGCCGAGGATGCCGCCCTCGGTGACGCCGGACTGCGAATGGATATTATAAAGCCCGAAAGCGAGGATAAAGCGCTGCCTGGAGAGCGGCATTATCCAGCTTCTGCGGTCTATATCCCGAAAGATGGGAAACGCGAGAGAACAATTTAACAAAACCTTTCTATAATGTGATCTGGCTCAGTCCGCCGCTCATGGACAGAGGTACGCGTTTATGAAGCCGTCAAGATCGCCGTTCATGACATTGTCGATATTGCCGTTTTCATAGTTCGTGCGGTGATCCTTGACAAGCTGATAGGGCATGAACACGTAGGAGCGGATCTGGCTGCCCCATTCGATCTTCATCTGCACACCCTTGATATCGCTGATCTTTTCAAGATGCTCGCGCTCCTTTATTTCGGCGAGCCTTCGCGCGCAGCATGTTGCGGCAGTTTTCGAGGTTCTGGAAATGGCTGCGCTCCACCTGACTGGACACGACGATGCCCGTCGGGATATGGGTAAGGCGCACTGCCGGAGGATGTCTTGTTGACTTTCTGGCCGCCCGCACCGGAGGAACGGTAAACGTCCATCTTGATATCCTCATCGCGCAGCTCGATCTCGTTATCATCGTCGCTGATCTCGGGCATTACCTCGATCGCGGAAAACGAGGTGTGGCGGCGTCCGGCAGCGTCAAACGGGGAAACGCGGACAAGCCTGTGTATGCCGTGCTCGCTCTTGAGGAAGCCGTAGGCATTTTCGCCCTCGATCATTGATCGTTGCGCTCTTGATGCCGGCCTCGTCGCCCCCGTCGAGATAGTCCATGACCCTGACCTTATAGCCGTGGCGGTCAGCCCATGTTGTACATACGGTAGAGCATCGAGGCCCAGTCCTGTGCCTCCGTGCCGCCGGCACCGGCATGGAAGGTGAGGATCGCGTTGTTCGCGTCGTACTCGCCGGTGAGCAGAGTGCCGAGCCGGGTTTTCTCGACCTTCTCGGAAAACTCTTGTACTCGCTCTCAAGCCTCGAGCATCGAGTCGTCGTTCTCCTCAATGGCCATCTCGCATATGGTGTACATATCGTCCCACGCGGCGCAGAGCTTCTGGAAGTTCTCGACTTTGTTCTTGAGCGTCTTGAGCCGCTTCTGGACTTTCTGGGATTTCTCCACATCGTTCCAGAAGCCCTCGCGCTCCGAGGCCGCTTCAAGCTCTTCGATCTCTTTCTGCGCGCTTTCGAGCTTCAGCGCACCGCGCAGATCCTCAAGACCGGGCTTTGCGTTATTGAGCTTTACTTTATATTCTTCAAATTCAAGCATTGTTTCAACCACTTTCAAATGATTTATTTCATAGATTACTATTATACACAAAAAACGAGGGCTTGTAAATTGTTTTTTTTATACGCAATTTGAGCGCTGTTACCGCGGCTTTGCTCTTCCATTTTGCGCTACAGGTGTTATAATCAACATGATTGATTATGCACCCGGAAACGGGGCAGGATAAAATGAATAAAGACGATTACGGAGGAAAAAAGAAATGATCTCACACGGCAAGGAAATCAAGGTCTTCGCAGGCAATTCCAATCCCGAACTGGCCGAGCATATCTGCTCTGAACTGTACCGGACACTCGGCAAGGCGGACGTTGCACAGTTTGCCGACGGCGAATGCTCCGTTTCCGTGTTTGAGCCGGTGCGCGGCAAGGACGTTTTCATTGTTCAGTCCACCTGCAACCACGTCAACGACAACCTCATGGAGCTGCTCATCATGATCGACGCGATGCGCAGAGCCTCCGCAGGCCGTATCACCGCGGTCATTCCCTACTTCGGCTATGCCCGTCAGGACAGAAAGGCCAAGAGCCGCGATCCCATCTCCGCAAAGCTCGTCGCGAACCTTATCACCACCGCCGGCGCGACAGAGTGCTGACGATGGATCTTCACGCCGCGCAGATCCAGGGCTTCTTTGATATCCCTGTGGACAACTTCTCGGCTCTCACCTGTTTGTAAAGCACTTTGTCAACATGTTCGGCAAGGGGCAATGAGGACGTTATGGTCGTCTCTCCCGACGTCGGCAGCACCGCGCGCGTGCGCGCTTTCTCCATGAAGCTCGGCGTCAACATGGCCATCGTCGACAAGCGCCGCGAAAAGGCCAACCAGTCCGAGGTCATGAACATCATCGGCAATGTCGAAGGCAAGACCTGCATCCTGCTTGACGACATCGTCGACACCGCCGGTTCCCTCTGCGGCGCAGCCAAGGCTATCAGCGAGATAGGCGGCGCAAAGAAGGTCTACGCCTGCGCGACCCACGGTGTGCTCTCCGGCCCCGCTATCGAGCGCATTGAAAACAGCTGTATCAAGGAGCTGCTCCTGCTCGATACCATCCCGTATCCCACCGACAAGCCGCGTGCAGACAAGATCAAGTACATCTCCACCGCGCCGGTTTTTGCCGAGGCCATCAGAAGAATTTACGAGGAAGTCTCTATCTCCAACCTGTTCGAAATTAATCGTTCCGTTTCCGCCAGGGCGGCGAAAACACTATATGCTTTCAAATCGAACCCGCTTCGCTCCATTTGGCGGTTTATAGTTCCTTCCCGCAGCGCCGGTTTGCCCGGCGCTGACGGGACACGGCGGCGTATTGCATTAGTATGTAAACCGATTGCCCGAGCGGCAATCATGTTATCAATAAAAGTTCTCCAACATCTCCAGCATTGGGGTGAAAACAAATGCTTTTCAAAAAGCCCGGCGGGGTAAGCTGGCTCATCGTGTTTCTCGGCAACCCCGGGCTTAAATACGAGGGCACCCGCCATAACGCGGGCTTCATGGCGGCGGACGCCATGGCCAGGGAAAAGAACATCAGCATCAACCGCGCGCGCTTCAAGGCGCTCACCGCGACGGTCGATATAGGCGGCGAGAGCGTCATGCTCATGAAGCCGCAGACTTTATGAACCTCTCCGGTGAGGCCGTCATTCAGGCGGTACGGTTCTATAAGATACCGCCTGAGCACGTGATCGTCGTGTCGGACGAGATAAGCCTGCCGATCGGCAAGCTGCGCATCCGCGTCAAGGGCAGCGCCGCCGGGCACAACGGACTCAAAAACATCATCGCCCAGCTCGGTACCGACGCTTTCCCGCGCATCCGCATCGGCGTCGGCGCGCCCCCGCACCCGACTATGATATGGCTGACTGGGTGCTCTCCGCATTCAAGCGATCAGGACGCCGTCGATATGCGCGACGCTGCGCTCCGTGCCGCCCATGCCGCCGAGTGCTATATCACCGACGGAGCCGACCGCGCCATGAACCGCTTTAATTAAACGCAGCGCCGCATTAATAATTCCTAAGTCTTTTATTGGAAATTTTCCAGATTTTCCAGATAAATATATTGCACTCAGGAGGTTGACAATGAAAAAAGCTGCATCGCAATGCTCCTGGCGGAGGACAGGGCTCCCGTCTGTATGCCTTGACTCAGAATGTAGCCAAGCCCAGCGTCCCCTTCGGCGGAAAGTACAGAATAATCGACTTCCCGCTCTCCAACTGCGCAAACTCCGGTATCGACACCGTGGGCGTTCTGACGCAGTACCGTCCGCTCCAGCTCAACAGCTATATCGGCAGCGGCCAGCCGTGGGATCTCGACGTGTCCGACGGCGGTGTGTACATCCTGCCGCCGTACCAGAGCGCGGGCGAGCGCGGCTCGTGGTTCTCCGGCACCGCGAACGCGATCTATCAGAACATCGGCTTCATCGAGAGCTACGATCCCGACAACGTGCTGATCCTCTCGGGCGACCATATATACAAGATGGACTACTCCGATATGCTGCGCGAGCATATCGAGAAGGACGCCGCCTGCACGATCTCCGTGCTGCAGGTCTCGATGGAGGAGGCCACCCGCTTCGGCATAATGAACGTCGGCCCGGACGGGTACATAAATGAGTTTGAGGAGAAGCCCAAGCAGCCGAAGAGCGACCTTGCCTCCATGGGCATTTATATCTTCAACTGGAAGAAGCTGCGCGAATACCTCATCGCCGATGAAAACGACCCGAATTCCGACAAGGACTTCGGCAAGAACATAATCCCCAACATGCTCGCCGCAGGCGAAAAGCTTTGGCCGTACCGCTTCAGCGGCTACTGGCGCGATGTCGGCACCATCACGAGCCTTTGGGACGCGAACATGGATATGCTCTCTCCCACGCTCATTAACCTCTACGATCCCGACTGGCCGATCAGCGCGCGCAGCCCTATCTGCCCGCCGCATTACACCGGCGAGCACGCCGAGATCATCCACTCGATAGTCACCGAGGGCTGCGAAATAGACGGTCATGTCGAGAACTCCGTGCTCTCCCCCTCCGTTAAGGTGCAGACCGGGGCAAACGTGTGCTACAGCGTGCTCATGCCCGGCGCGGTCGTCGAGTCCGGCGCGACCGTTGAATACGCCATTATCGGCGAGAACACCGTCATTCATTCCGGCGCTCATGTCGGCTCCGCGCCCGACGGCTCGGACGACTGGGGCGTCGCCACCTGCGGCCCGAAAATCGAGATCGGCTCCGGCGCGCTCCGTGCCGGCGGGCGCGATGATCTACACCGGGGAGGAGGTTTGAGCCATGTACGATCTTCACGGAATAATTTTCGCTTACAGCGCTTCCCCTGAGCTTGGCGAGCTTGTCCGCCGCCGCACCGCGGCATCCATCCCGTTCTGCGGACGCTACCGTCTTATCGACTTCCTGCTCTCCTCCATGATGAACGCCGGTATACGCGACGTCGGCGTCATCATGCAGCGCGACTACCAGTCCCTGCTCGACCATATCGGCAGCGGCAAGAACTGGGACATGAGCCGCCGCTACGGCGGGCTGCGCATGCTGCCGCCCTTCGGTCTGCCGGAATATCACCGCGGCAACTACACCGGCATCATCGAGGCGCTCAACGCCGTCGCCCCCTACGTACGCAAAGCATTCCGCAGAAGTACATCGCGCTCCTGCTCGCAGCGTGTGCGCAAACATCGACCTCACCGCCGCCATGCGCCAGCATGTGAAGACAGGTGCGGAGATAACTGCCATCTGCTCTGCCGGTGAGCTTACCGGCAAAGAACCACCGCTATGTCATCGGCGACGACGGCATGGTAAAGCAGCTTCTGTTTGACCGCACCGATCCCGGCGAGGGCATCCCCTCCTTGAGGGATACATCATCAACAAGGATACTCTTCTGCGCATAATGGACAAATGCAAGGCTCTGAATCTGTATCGTTTCCACAAGGACGCCGTGTCCTCCTTCCTCGCAGAGGGCGGCAGGATGGCGGCCTATGTACACGAGGGCTATGCCGCGTCCATCAGAAGCGTGGCTGATTATTATCAGTGCAAAGATGGATATGCTGCTTTTAACGGTGAGCCGCGCCGCCAGCTTTCCCGGCGAAGCGCCCCATAAGAACCCGCGCCCACGAAGAGGTCAGCACCTACACGGCGAAAACGCCGGCTCCAAGAACAGCCTTGTAGCCGACAACTGCATTATCGAGGGCAGCGTGGAAAACTGCATCGTGTTCCCGGCGTACGCATCGCGCGCGGCGCGAAGCTCACCAACTGCATCGTTATGAAGGGCAGCAGACGATAGGCGAATGGGCGGAGCTCAACTGCGTCATTTCCGACAAGTATTGCAGCTACTCGCCCGGCATCACCCTCACCGGCAATCCCAGACTTTCCCATCGCAGTCCCCAAGGACAGCAAAATCTAATCTTTTCACCCGGAGGTATAACCAATGATCGGAGAAATTTCCCGCGACGAAGTACGCAGCTCGATAGAAGATAAGCTCTGCGCCCATTTCAGCGTCACCAGTGCCAGCGCTACCGACGATCAGGTCTTTCAGGCCACGGCGATAGTCATAAACGAGATAATGAGCAGGCTTTTGCCGCCGAAAGCCCCACGAAGCACGAGAAAGAAGTCCACTATATGTCGATGGAGTTTCTGATGGGGCGCAGTCTGATGAAGAACGCCTTCAACCTCGGCATATCCGAGGCCGTCACCGGCGCGCTTGAGGATCTTGGCCGCAATGCGTCCGACATCTTCGAGGCCGAGCCTGACGCTGGTCTCGGCAACGGCGGTCTTGGCCGTCTCGCCGCCTGCTATATGGACAGCATGGCCACCTGCGGCTACGAGGGCACGGGCTATTCCATCTGCTACGAGCTGGGAATTTTCCGCCAGAAGTTTGAAAACGGCCGCCAGACCGAGGTCGCCGACAACTGGCGTACCGCGGCCGAGAGCTGGCTCATCCCCCGCTGGGAGGACGCCGTCGAGGTCCGCTTCGGCGGGCACGTCGCCCCGCACTGGGACAACATGGGGCACTATCACGCCGAATACACCGGTTATACCGCCGTCATCGCCGTCCCGCGCGACATGCTCATCGCGGGTTACGGCGGACACGAGATAAACACCCTGCGCCTGTGGGATGCGAAAAGCCCCAACTCGCTCGACATGTACCTCTTCTCCGAGGGCGAATATGTCAAGAGCATGGAGCAGCGCACCATGGCCGAGGTCATAACCAAGGTCCTCTTCTACCCGCCCGATGAGCACGTCGAGGGCAAGATCCTGCGTCTCAAGCAAAGCAGTACTTCTTCGTCTCCGCGACCGCGCAGGACGTTGTGCGCAAGCACATCCGCAAGTGGGGCGATATCAAGTCTTTCGCCGAGCACCACGCAATGCAAATAAACGACACCCACCCGACGCTGATAATCCCCGAGCTGATGCGCATATTCATGGACGAATACGGCCTCGGCTGGGACGAGGCGTGGGACATCGTCACTCATTCCGTCGCCTACACCAACCACACCGTTATGAGCGAGGCGCTCGAGAAGTGGCCGCAGGACATCGTGCAGCACTGCTGCCGCGCCTGTGGGAGATCATGTGCGAGATAAACCGCCGCTGGTGCGACTATCTGGTGCAGAACTTCGGCCAGGGGCGAGCGCGTCGGCCGCAACCTCATCATCCGCGACAATCAGGTGCACATGGCAAACCTCTGCCTCGCCGCCTGCTACAAGGTCAACGGCGTTTCCCGCCTGCACGGCGAGATCCTGAAAAATGACCTGTTCCACGATATCTACACCATCCGTCCGGATCGCTTCACCTCCGTCACCAACGGCATCGACCATCGCCGCTGGCTCAGCCAGATAAATCCCGGCCTGCACGGTCTGATATGCGAGCTGCTCGGCGGCGACGCGTATCTGCTTGAGCCGGAGCGGCTCGAAGAGCTTGCGAAATTCGCTTCCGACGGCGAAGTCCTCCGCCGCGTCAATGAGATAAAGCTTGAGAACAAATACCGCTTCGCGGAATTTGCGATGCGCAACGACGGCTTCACCCTCAACACCGACGCGATAATGGACGTGCAGATAAAGCGTCTGCACGAGTACAAGCGCCAGCTTCTCTGCGCGATGAGCATTGCGAGCCTCCAGCTCCAGCTGCACGACGACCCGAACATGGACTTCGTCCCGCGCACCTTTGTGTTCGGCGCGAAGGCCGCCGCGGGCTACAAGACCGCAAAGCGCATAATCGAGCTGCTGCTGTCCATGGCCGAGGATATCAACAACGACCCCGTCTGCCGCGGCAGGCTGCAGGTCTACTTTGTGGAGAACTACCGCGTCTCCGCGGCCGAGGCCATAGTCCCCGCCGCACAGGTGTCCGAGCAGATATCCACCGCGGGCAAGGAAGCCTCCGGCACCGGCTGCATGAAGCTGATGATGAACGGCGCCGTGACTATCGGCACGCTGGACGGCGCGAACGTCGAGATGTACGAACGTCTCGGCGACGAGAACATGTTCCTCTTCGGCCTGCATACCGACGAGATCGCCCGCGTCCGCGCGGAGGGCTACGCCCCGCCGCCATCGCCGGCGCCGATGCAGAGATACGCCGCGTGCTCGACCGCTTCAGCCAGGGCTTTGCCGACGGCAAGAGCTATTCCGATCTGGTATCCCAGCTCATCTACGGCGGCGACCAGTATATGCTCATCGCCGACTACCGCGCCTATGCCGACACGCAGCGCCGCCTGTACGACAGCATCCGCGACCCGCAGGAGCGCGGCAGACTTTCCATTATGAACACCGCCCGCAGCGGAGTTTTCGCCGCAGACAGGGCAATTCGTGAGTACGCGGAGAATATATGGAACCTCAAGTAAAAAAGCTTCACGCCGTCGTTGCCGGCGGCGTGAACATGGATATATGCGGCAAGCCTGCGCTGGCTCTCCGCATGCGTGACTCCAACCCGGGCTTTGTCTCCCTCAAGCCCGGCGGAGTCGGGCGCAACATCGCGCACAATCTCTGCCTACTCGGCATGGACGTCAGTCTTATCGCCGCCATCGGCGGGGACGTCTACGGCAGCAGCCTTATGGACGGCTGCCGCAGCCTCGGCATGGACATGTCGATGGCGCGCGTAGCCGCGCGAGCGCCGCAGCTCTACATATCTGTACGTAACGGACGAGATGGGAGACATGTGCGTCGGCATCGCGGATATGGACATCGCCGAGTGCGTGACGCCGGAGCATCTGGCCTCCTGCATCGACAGGATAAACAGCGCCGACGCGCTGGTGCTGGACACGAACCTCAGCGCCGAGGCGATACGTTTCCTCGCCGCCGCATGCACCGTGCCGATCTACTCGGATCCGGTCTCCACTGCGAAGGCGATGAAGCTGCTTCCGGTGCTGGACAGGATATACGCGCTCAAGCCGAACGCGCTTGAGGCGCGGTATCTTACGGGCGAGGCGGAGCCGGAGAAGGCCGCGGAGCGTTTCCTCGAAATGGGCGTGAAGCGCGTGTTTATAAGTCTCGGCACCGAAGGCATGCTCTATGCCTCCGCCGACGGCATCGGCCGCGTCCCCTGCTGCCCTGCGAATGTGATCGACGCCACCGGAGCGGGCGACGCCGCGATGGCCGCCATCGTCTGGGGCGGCACTCAGGGCTTCAGCGCGCAGAAGTGCGCCGCCGCCGCCGCGAAAGCGGGCGCGATCGCCGTCGAGTGCGAATTTACAAACAGCCCCGATCTCGCCCACAGGCTCTTATTTGACATCAAATATAAAATTCAGAAAGGGGATAGTTCATGTTCTGCGAAAACTATGATAAGCTCGTATCCAATCTTGAAGGCCGCGGCTTCACCGTTCACAGCGCCGCCGGCGGCGATGAAGCAAAAAAAAGCTTGTACTGGATCTCATCGGTGACCGCGCCTCCGTCGGCGGCGGCTCGATGACGATCAGCTCGCTCGGGCTTCCCGACGCTCTGCGCGCGCAGGGCAACCCCGTCTATTTCCACTGGGACGTCAAGCCTGAGGAGCGCGCGGAGATCTTCGAGAAAGCCAAGGCGGCGGACTGGTACCTATGTTCTACCAACGCCATCACAATGAACGCCAAGCTCATAAATATCGACGGCAACGGCAACCGCGTCGCCGCGATGTTCGGCGGGCCGAAAAAGTCGTGCTCGTGGTCGGCAAGAACAAGCTTGCCGCCAATCTTGAGAGCGGCATGGCGCGCGTCAAGGCTGTGGCATGTTCAAAGAACGCGCAGCGTTTCGGTCTCGACACGCCCTGCGCCATCACCGGCAAATGCGTGGACTGCCACCATGCACAGCGCATCTGTTCTGTCACGACGATAATAGAGCAGAGGCCCCGCCTCCTCGATGAGCTGCACATAGTCCTCGTCGACGAGGAACTCGGATATGGATATAAGCTTTGCCGCAGGGCAAAACAATATTGTAAGGGATTCTTTATACTGCCCTATTTTTCCCCCTAACGGCAGTGTTCCAGCTCTGGCGACCCCTCAGTCGGCCGCAGGCCGACAGCTCCCCCTAAGAGGGGCGCCTTTCACCAACTATAAACCCCGAGGCGGATGATGCATCCGCCCTCGGGGGTTGTTCTTTATTCACTTCACGAGAGATTGCCGGTTGCGTACATCACTGCAGTCAGCGCGACGACGGGAGCCGTCTCACAGCGGAGTATCCGCTCGCCCATTGAGCAGATATGCAGCCCCGCGATGCGCGCGAGATCGGCCTCGAACTGTGCAAATCCGCCCTCGGGGCCTGTGATTATCGCGGCGCTCGCAATGCCGGAATTCGCGCCCAGCACATCGTTGAGCGCCTCCCGCTCGCCCGTCTCATACATGAACAGGCCAAGCTCTTTCTTCACTGCAACGTCCAGCGCGCCTGCGAAATCGCCCGCCCAGCCGACCTGCGGGATAATCCCGCGTCCGGACTGCTTCGCGGCCTTTCGGCGATGCTGCCAGCGCTCAAGCTTCTTTTCGGGCTTATCCGGCCTTGCGACGCAGCGGTCGGAATTGAAAAACAGAATCTCCTCCGCGCCGGCCTCAACGCATTTCTGGATGATATAATCGGTCTTATCGCCCTTCGGCAGACCGCACAGCACCGTCACCTTGACGCTCGGCCGCGGGCGCCGGACGACCTCGATGACCTCGGCCTCGACCTGCTCCTTATCGGCGCTGACAAGGCGGCACTTATAATCCGTACCCTGCCCGTCGCAGATTATCATATCCTCGCCCGGACGCAGACGCAGCACACGCACATGCTCGGCGTCCCGCCCCTTCATTATCGCCATGCCGCCCAGAATATTGGTACCGGCCATGAAAAATCTCGGCATACGAAATTCCCCTGTTTCACATTTTTTGTTAATGTCAGTTAGCAAGAGCAGACACGGTTTTGTCAACTGATATTATTATCTCACACTTTCGGCCTTTTTTTGCAATACGGGCGGCGCGCCGTCACTTTCTCCACGTCGTCGGCGCGAAGAATGCGAGTATCGGATATAGCTCCAGTCTTCCGAGGAGCATGATGACCGCGAGCACCATTTTCACCGGCGCCGAGAAGATGTTGAAGCAGACTCGCGGGGCCTATCTGCCCCATTCCGGGGCCGATATTCGATATGCAGGCCAGCGCCGCCGTGAAGCCGGAGACGGTCTCAAACACGGCGTCGAGATAATTCGGGATGTCACCGCTGAGGACGAAGCGGCAGCGTGCCGAGCAGCGACATGGATATTCACACCAGCCCGACCGTCACGAAACCCTCGCGCGCATAGAAATCCTGTAATTCATCCAAGCGTCTCCGGTTTTATATATTTATAGATACGCAGATAGACCGTTCATGCTGCGTTTCCAGACCGACGGGAAAAACAGCACAAGTATCGGGTACAGCTCCAGCCGCCCCGCAAGCATTAGGAACGACATGAGAAGCTTTGAGAGATCGGAGAAAATCGAGAAATTACCGGCCGGGCCGATGAGGCCAAGCCCCGGACCCATGTTCGACAGGCAGGTCAGCGCCGCCGTGAAGTTCGTCGCGGTGTCAAACCCGTCAAAGGAGATCAGCAGTGTTCCGGCCAGCACCAGGAGCATATACAGCGTGGAATACGAGAACACCGCCCGTATCACCGTCTGCTCCACCCGCTGCCCTTCCATCTGCAGACGGCTGACGCGGCGCGGCCATATCACGCGCCGCATGTCGGAAAACGCGGCTTTCAGCAGCATCATCACGCGCGAGAGCTTGAGGCCGCCGCCGGTGCTGCCCGCGCAGGCGCCGACGAACATTATTATCACCAGCAGCCACTGCGAATACTGCGGCCACTGCGTGAAATCCGCTGTGCCGAAGCCGGTACTGCTGACGAGCGAGGCGACCGTGAACGACGAATAGCGCAGTGCCTCGGCGAAGCCGCCGTACTGTCCGGAAAGGTTCCAGGCGACGGTGAGCATCGAGAAGGCCACGAACACGCCGGCGCTCCTGATTTTTTAACACGTCGCGCACGCGCCCCATGAGCAGCAGGAAATAGAGGTTGAAGTTCACGGCGAAGAGCAGCATGAACACGCTTATGACGACCTCGATATACAGGCTGTCAAACGCCGCGATGCCCGCGCCGCGCGTCGAGAAGCCGCCTGTGCCGGCGGTTGCGAAGGCGTGCAGCATCGCGTCATAAAAGCTCATGCCGCCGCAGAGGAGAAAAACGGTCTCTATCGCGGTAAGCCCCATATATATTATATAGAGTATCGCCGCGGTCTTTCTCGCGCGGGGGACGAGCTTGCCGACGACCGGCCCCGGGATCTCCGCGCGCATTATGTGCATCGAGTGCTCGCCGCTCATCGGCAGCACCGCCATGATGAACACCAGCACGCCCATACCGCCTATCCAGTGCGTGAACATGCGCCAGAACATGCAGCCGCGGCTCATCGCCTCGACGTCCGTGAGCAGCGTAGAGCCGGTGGTCGTGAAGCCGGAGACGGTCTCAAACAGCGCGTCCACATAGCTCGGGATATCGCCGCTGATGACAAAGGGCAGCGCGCCGATAAGCGACATCAGTATCCACGACAGGCCGACCGCCGTGAAGCCCTCGCGCGCGTAGATATCGCGGTTTTCGGCTTGAACAGCATGAAGATACCGCCAAGCGCTGCGGCCGCCGCGATCGTGACCGCAAATTGAGCACATTTTCGCCGTAGCACAGTCCGGCGATAAGCGGAAGCACCCAGCGCCGCAAGGATCAGCGAGCACCATGCCGAGTATCCGCGCAATCATTCTGTAATTCATAGCGTTTATTTGTCAACGATACCGTCTATGGTCTTGAGTTTGCCTGCGCTGGACACGATTATCGCGTGATCACCGGCGCAGATGGTGGTTTCGCCGTCGGGGATTATCTTTGCGGTCGCCGCGGATGACGGCGCAGACCAGCACGTTCGGCTTGAGCTTCAGCGACTTGAGCGGGATGCCGACGCAGGCCGAGCCCTCCGCCACCTTGAACTCCAGCGCTTCGACCTTGCCGTCGGCAAGACGGTAGAGCGTCTCCATGCTGCTGCCCATCGGTCGTGCATCGCGCGGACGTAGCGCGCGAGCTCTGCGCGACCAGCTCCTTCGGCGTGACGATGCAGTCGAGATCGGAGCTTTCGAGTATCTCGGTGAAGTGCTCGCGGTTGACCTTGGTGACGATGCGCCGACGGCGCGCTTCTTCGCGTAGATGGAGGTGATGATATTATCGCCGTCGTCGCCGGTGAGTGCGACAAAAGCGTCCGTCGTGCGGATGCCCTCCTCCAGCAGGACTTCGCTGCGCGTCGCGTCGCCGCAGACGATGTTCGCGCCGGGCAGAATGTCGCACAGATGCTCCGCAGCGTTCGGGCTGCGGTCGATGACGGACACGCCGATGCCGCTCTCCTGAAGCAGCCTTGTCAGGTACACCGCGATGCGGCTGCCGCCCATTATCATGACGTTGCGCACGGGCTTTTTATACTGCCCCATGGCCATGAAGAACTTGCGCAGCTCCTTTGTGGCGCCGGTGATGCTCAGGCGGTCGCCCGCGTGAAGGGTGAATTCGCCGTTCGGGATGATCGCCTCGCCGCCGCGCTCCACGACGCTGACCAGCACCTTCGCCCCGCAGACCGACGACAAGTCCTTCAGCTGCATGCCGTCAAGCTTCCCGTGCTCGCGCACGCGGTGCTCCACGATCTCGACGCTTCCCTTGGAGAAGGTATCGACTCTGGCG
>VOFB01003803.1_pt1 | contig 42511 bp, 52 predicted proteins | sample 5384141 | NCBI WGS metagenome assembly VOFB01 (sample SAMN12384721, study PRJNA508395) | human gut metagenome | isolation source: healthy gut A | host: Homo sapiens
GTTCTCCAATCCATGCTTGTCCCTCCGCAGTTAAATGCCTTGCGGTAAATGTCGAGCAGATCGTCCTCGGACAGCTCCACATAGTTGTTGCCGAGCAGGCGCTGTTGGGTTTCAATGACATTCTTTGCAAAGACCGGCAGCTCATCAGCGGTTACTCCGTGTTCGTGCAGGGGATCCTTTCCAGTACCTCGTCCATCAATTTGTACAGGTTTTCAAGCGAAAATACCGGTTCTACGTCCAGTTCTGCACCCAGAAGTTCTTCCAGCTGATTCAGCTTTCCGATCGGCTTCTTTTTCCTGATACTTACGCATTACATCCGCGAACATGAGCTGGTTGGCCTGTCCGTGCGGGATGTGATGCACGCCGCCGAGCGGATATGCCATCGCGTGAACAGCCGCGCAGCCTGCATGACCGAACGCGATACCTGCGTAGTTGGAGGCGCGCAGAAACTCAAGCGCATGCTTCTTCCACGCATCCTTGCCGCCCGCTGCAACAGCGTCCTTCCAGCAGGACAGGATGAGATGCAGCGCCTTGGCGGAGAACAGCTCGCTCAGCGCACACGCATTCGGAGAGAGATAGCTCTCCACCGCGTGGACCATCGCATCGATGGAAGAAGTCGCGAACACCGGATACGGCAGGCTGAGTAGCATACCGGGCACGAGCGCCGCTTCGTCCGCAAACATCGCCGGAGACACCAAACCGACCTTGACGCCCTTAGTTGTACGGTTGATGATGGAAATGTTGGTAACCTCGGAGCCGGTGCCGCAGGTAGTCGGCACGATGATCAGCTCATGCTCCTTCTCGAGGTTTGCCATGCGGTCGTACAGATCGTCCACACGGTCGGTGGACTTGGCAACGGTCAGCACCTTGGCAATGTCGATAACGGTGCCGCCGCCGACCGCGATAATACGGTCAAACTCCTTGCCGCGCAGGTCATCGAGGATAGCGTCAACCATAACGTCGGTCGGCTCACCGCCGCCAAACTTTTCCTGAAAACAGGTATGGCAGCCGAGATTCAGCGCCGCAATCGTCGGATTGTAGATATATTCGTTCGTCAGGATCAGGTCGCGCGCGCCGAGCTTCAGCTCTTTCGCCAGCGTGCGGAAATCCATATATTCCGCGATAGAGGGAACGATCTTGAATGCTTTCATGCCGCTTGCCATCCCTTAAATGTCCGGGAAATACTTCGCGTCGACCTTAGTTACCCACTCATACTGGGCACAACGGTCGTCACGATGTTCTTGTCGTCCTGCAGACGAATGCACCACAGGTAATACCCGCGTAGCCCGGTGCGGCTGCCTGCGAGTGCGTTACGTTCTCCGGCATACCGGTCAGATCGTTGTTCTTAACCTTGAAGGCATCATCGCCATATTCTGCCAGACCGTAGCCGTTCTCCGGCAGGAACTTGTAGTAGTACAGCTCGGGCTCAACGTGCTGATGCGGCGGATAAGAGGACCACTTGCCGGGAAATGCACCACTTCACCGATAAAAAGTTGGTTTCCGGGCAGTTGGAGCGGTCAAAGAACGTGCGCACCAGCCGGGTCGAGCACTCGTTCATCTGACCGGCGCCGCGCCTCATTCGCGCACAGGCAGTCCTCCGGACGCAGCAGACGAGCCGCGAAATCGCGCTTGTTTTCCGTGCGGGATACTGCAATTTCCGCGTCACTCTCGGCAGAGATGGTCACTCTGGTATTCTGCGGCACATGCAGCAGGATCGCACCCTCGTGGAACACGTCTTTGCGGGTAACGGTCTCGGAATTGCCGTTCCATGCGAAGGTCACGCTGCCGCTCATCAGGTCGTAAACGACCTCCTGCGCATAGTCGAAGTGCATCACATCGCCGGCTGCCATCTTGACCACGCCGAACTCCATGCCCATCATTTCCGGATGCTCAACTGCCGAAACCATGCCGTTATAGCCCTTATCGAAGGGGGCCTTGTGCGTATATTTCATAATTCTTGCTCCTCTTTTCTTTGCTCTATACCAGATTGCGTATCGATACCTTATATATAAGGAAAAGCCGCCCGTCCGAAAACGGGCGGCTCATATTGAATCTGCGTTTAATTAGTACATGCGTGCTTCTGCAAGGTGATCGTCGATGCGCTTGCGTGCAGCCTTTACCTCGTCAGACTTGGAGGTAGATGCCACGCCGATGTGCCACCAGGACTCGTAGCCCTCCGCCATGGTCTTGGGCAGAACCTTTGCGTCGATGATGCAGGAAACGCTTTCCTTCTTAGCATCCTGAACGGCCTTGCGGAATTCGTCCGGAGTCTTGGCGTAGAACGCCTTCATGCCGAAGCCCTCACCGATCTTGCCGAAGTCGGTGTAGCAGTAGTCGCCGTCCAGCTTGCCGGTGGTCTCGTTGCGGTGACGCATTTCGGTCGCCAGAGAGCCAACGCCGTTGCCCATCTGCAGGTTGTTGATGCAGCCGAACGCGCAGTTATCGAATACAACAACGGTGATCTTCGCGTTCTCCTGCATTGCGGTCGGGATCTCGGAGTTGAGCATCATAAAGGAGCCGTCGCCAACCAGAGCGTAAACTTCCTTATCCGGCTCAGCCAGCTTGGCGCCGAACGCACCCGCGATCTCATAGCCCATGCAGGAAGCGCCGTATTCCATATTGTAGGAGTTCGGTGCGTCTGTTACCCACAGACGCTCGAGGGCAGCCGGCAGCGAGCCTGCTGCTGCAACCACGATTGCGTCGTCGTCTGCCTCCTCTCGGAGGATGCCGACTGCGTTGGACTCGGTGATGGTGCCGCCGCTCTGGTCAACGAAAATCGTTCATGATCTTTTCGGTCCAGCTCGGTACGCACGGCACGAACTTGCCCTCGCCGAAGCCCTCGCCCTTGTACTGAACGCCCAGAACGCGCAGACGCTCTTCTTCCCAAACCTTGCGGATATCCTGAATTTCGGTGGTGTAGCCGGACTTGTAGCCGTCTGCCTTGAGCTTTCCATGATCGCTTCGAGAGTAACCTTTGCGTCGCCGATGCAGCGGGTTGCGTCCAACTTTTCCGCGTGGAACTCGGAAGTATTGATTGCCAGAACCTTAATATCCGGGTTGCGGAACAGCACCCACTTGGAGCCGGTTACGAAGTCGTTGAAACGAGTGCCGACACCGATAACAAGGTCGCAGTCCTTGCAGAGTGCGTTCGCCGCCAGACCGCCGGTTACGCCGATGCCGCCGACAGCCAGCTCGAACGAATCCGGCAGGCAGGAATGACCAGCCTGGGTCTGAGAAACCGGAATGTTGAACGCCTTGCAGAAGTCCATTGCGGTCTGACCGGCCTCGGAGTAACGAACGCCGCCGCCTGCGATGAACATCGGCTTCTTGGAAGCCTTGATCATCTCAACTGCCTTCTCGATATCGTAGTCATCCGCTACGCGGCGTGCAACGTGATGTACGCGCTTCTGGAAGAAGTAATCCGGAAAATCGAAGCTCTCACCCTGTACATCCTGCGTGGAGCGAGATAACTGCCGTGCCGCAGTTTGCGGTGTCGGTCAGGACGCGCATTGCATTGACCATCGCGCTCATCAGCTGCTCCGGACGGGAAATGCGATCCCAGTACTTGGCAACCGGCTTGAAGCAGTCCGAAGCGGACATGGACAGGTCGTTCGGAACCTCGAGCTGCTGGAGAACCGGATCCGGCTGACGGGTTGCGAAGTAATCGGACGGGAACAGCAGCAGCGGGATGTTGTTGATGGTAGCGGTCAGTGCTGCGGTTACCATATTCGCTGCGCCAACGCCGATGGACGAGGTGCAGGCGATGATCTTGCGGCGGTTGTGCTGCTTTTGCGTAGCTGATGGCGGCGTGTGCCATGCCCTGCCTGTTGCGGCCCTGGTAAACTCTCAGGTGGCCCGGATCCTCTTCCAGCGCCTGTCCGAGACCAACTACCATGCCGTGACCGAAGATCGTGAACATACCGTCTACGAAGGGTTCCTCTTTGCCGTCCATCTCGATGTACTGCTGGTTCAGGAACTTGACGATCGCCTGACCGACTGTCATTCTGGTTTTGCTCATTGTGTTTTCCTCCTCAAATGCTTTACTCTTTTTTCTTTCCTGCCGAGGCTCTTTCTTTTTCGCTCCCGGCGGTGTTCTCTTTTGATGATTTAAGTTTAGCATCCTGCGTTTTGCTTTTCTTCTAACATCTTGAGAAATTGCCTTTTTCTTATATTTTTACGTTACATACAAATATTTTCACATTTTATTATAGAATCCAGACCTTTTTCTCCCCTATCGCATTATTTTCCGTGCCTGCTGCTCCCTGCTTGCGGTCTGTGCTTTGCACCTGTTTTTTAATATCTCGCTATCGTGCGGAAAATGCGGCATGCTGCCATTGCAGAATTTCACATTTTCCGTCCCACATAACAAGCAAAAAAGCACATATCTCAACATTTTATAAAAATACACAACTTTTTATGAGTTTCCTTCTTTTTCCTTTCCGTGGCATTTTCCCCTGTTTTTACAGTATGTTGCTGCGTTTTCCCGGCTGTTCGGCGGCTTCGGCGCCTCAGCTTATACGTTCTTGCGGAACTGTCGGAAATACAAGAAGTTAGAAGAAATCGCACCACCCGCCTGTTACAATAGAATCATCAAAACAAACCGCATCCGCGGCAGAAAAAGGAGCGATTCTCATGTTGTTTGCCATCTTCTCGACGGTGGTCATTTTCCTGAATATGTACCTGACGGCGTCCCTCACCTGTACGTCGTACCCGGATCGTTCCGATTATGACTACCTCTGATCCGTTATCCCAATTTTTGAACATATCCTAATTCTCTCTCACTTTTCGGCGCAGCCTTACTCTCTCGGCTGCGCCGAGCGTTTTTTTCTCCGGCATTTTCTGCGTATCCTTGCAAAAAAAAAAGGTCATCGTTTCCAATGAAACGATGACCTTAGTCTGTCAAAAACGGTGACAGGCTTTTTATTTCCGTCTGCGTCTGGGCTTTTCCTCCGTGCCGCTGGGCACGATGTAATTCTGCCGGAACTTATTCGGCGGCATGCCGACGTTTTTGGTAAACTGCAGATTGAAATAGCTCTGCGTGTCATATCCCACCATCTCCGCGATACGCGTGATGGACAAATCCGTGGTGATGAGCAGCGTCTGCGCTTCACCGATGCGGCGGCGCAGCAGATACTGCACGGGCGAATACCCGCTCATCTGCTTGAAAACATGCGATAAGTAATACGGACTGATGTGCAGCGCCTCACCCATGCTCTGCAGCGTGATCGGCTCCATATAGTGCTTGTCGATATACTCTTTAATGCGCCGTCCGAGGATATGCGGCTTGTCCACCGGCTTTTCCTTGGGGATGTTCACGCTGTCCGTCACGGTGAGGACAGCCACCAGCAGTGCGTGCATCAGCGTGCTGCAAAACAGCTCCGCCTGCGGCTCGCCCGCTGCCAGATTGCGGAACATCATCTCAAACAGTGCCTTGAGATCGTTGAAATACTTGCCGGTCGGAAACACATAGCCCGCATCATCCGGAATGAGCGCGTTCTCGCGCAGACCGGGCATATGCAGCCCGCCGACGGCAATGCAGTAGCTGCCGACCTCCATATCCGGCCCGGAGATCTCATCATGCACCACGCCTGCATTGTACACCAGCAGATCCCCGGCCTGAATGACCACCTTTTTATCGTGGATCAGATACTCGCTCGATCCGCTGCAGATCAGAATCAGCTCGACAAAATCCTCGTGTGCGTGCATCACACGCGGGTGCGTGCTCGCATCCGGCCGGATCTCGCTGACATAAAGCAGCTTGGGATGATTCTCGCCGGAATCACGGAAAATCGTCTTTACTTCCTTTTCTACAAAACACTGCACATTCAAGCTCGGCTTGGACATGTTTGGTTGCGCTCCTCTCTTTTTCTCAGATAATAACCGCATAATGGAACAAAGCCACAGCTTTCATTATGCGGTACTGTCTTTTCTTTTACTTTAAGTATAGCACGCAATCCGGCTTTGCGATAGCACGAGATTGCTTTTTGCCCAACACCATATCCTGCGGTTTTCTTTTGCAGCAACGGTGTTGTTATGGTTTCTTGCTATTTTACGGATTCTTGTTTTCCTCCGTATGGGTCATGCTCTGCCGGAACGACTGACGGAATCTTCCGGGCGGTGTGCCGGTATATTTTTTGAACATCGCATTAAAATGACAGATACTGCTGAATCCGAGCGTATCCGCGATCTCCGCAATGGGCGTTTCCGTGTGCATTAGAATGCCCTGCGCTTCTCCGATCCGGCGCTTCATCACATACTGCATGGGCGGCACGCCGAACTCCTGCTTGAACACATGCGCCAGATAATACTCGCTCACGCGCAGCTGCTCGGCCACCATACGCAGAGTAATCGGCTCCCGATGATGAGAATCCAGAAAACGCCGCACGCGATGCGCCAGCACAGACGGGATCTGACTACCGTCGTTTTCACGCTGCTGCACGCGGCTGCACAGCAGCGCATCGGTCAGATTGAGCATCGCCTCTGCCAGACTGCTGCATACCGCACCCAGATTGTCCGTATCCGCACTGAGCAGATACAGCAGCCGCATAGTTTCTCCCACCTGCGCAGCAAGCTGTCCGCAGGACACCACCGGATACTCCCCGCAGCGATCAGACAATTGGGCGGCAGCCCCTCGACCTGCACGCCGGTCAGCGCCACGCTGTACGAACGGATCTGCCGCACCTGTTCCGGCTCCTCGCCGTGCAGCACGCCCTGATTGCAGATGACGATATCGCCCTTCCCGATCGGATAATATCGGTTGTCCACCATATACTGTCCGTTTCCGCTGCACACATAAAACAGCTCCAGACGGTTTTCGTGTATGTGGGGCAGGATGGACTGTCGGTTGTTGTCATTGCGGTCGATCGCAACACAGTTGACAAAGCTCCCGCTTCGCTTTTTTGACTTGTTCTCCATAGCTGTTTCCTCCCAATAATCGCAAGATTACGAAAATCCTTCCGTGATTTTCTGCGGTACAGGCCGGAATCTGTGCTGTTTTTCCACAAGAACCCACCAACGCAGTTTTGCATTTTTTCGTATAATAATTACAAGAAAAGCGTAAAGCACTTCAAAAAAGCAGTTTACAGAGCAGATTTGTTTATGCCAAATAACACTGTCGTTCTGTCTGTGCATTCATTATACCATAATTGCACAGAAGAAAACTTCTAAAATCCTGCTTTTTGAGGCCGCGCGGTAAATCACTACCTGTGAGTAAAAAAGGAGTGCAGAAAAAATGGGAAACAAAGTAAAATCGGTCTGCTGGGTGCAGGCAGAATCGGCAAACTGCATGGTGAAAATCTGGCACATGCCGTACCGAACGCTGATCTGTACGCAGTTGCCGATCCTTGCAGAACGCAGAGCAGACCCTTGCGGAACGCATCCGGCGTGTGGAAAATCTGCGCCGCACGATCGAGAAACAGTGGCAGGCGAACTGCGGCTTTTCGCGTGAAATGTCCAAGGCACTGGTGAACCGCATCGTTGTGGACGCAGACGAGAGCAAGACCTGTATCACTCTGGATGTTTTCTCACCGCCGGTCGAGAGTCCTGCACGGATTCGGTGCTTCCCGCCGCACAATCCTCGGATGCACCGCTGAAACTGACCTTTCCGCGTCCGCGCTCCGGTCATCAGGGCGGGTATGAGGTGACGTATCTTGTGCGGTGGCATCTGGATTGAAACGCCCCATTTCCCCATGAAAAAAAGCGCTGTTCTCCGAAGAAAACAGCGCTGAAGCGCAATCCTCTATTTTACACCTGCTTCACCGAATCCCCCTGCACCAGCTCGGTGGGGAACCAGAAAGCGCAGCGGATCGTATTCCTCCCCGCAGACAAACGAAATCAGCTTGCGAATGCTCAGCTCTGCCTGCTGACGGCAGTGCACATCAATCGAAGTCAGGGATGGCAGCGCCATTTTTCCGAGGGGATTATTATCCACGCCGACCAGCGAAACCTCGCCGGGCACCGAAACCCCCGCGCAGGAACAGCGCCTTTGCCGCGCCGACACCCAGATAGTCGTTCGCGCAGAAGAACGCATCCGGCAGCTCGTCCACCTGATCCAGTGCACGGCCAATCGTCTGCGGAATATCCGCATCATCCGCACTGGGCGTCAGCAACAGGTGCTGCGGATCGCACGGCAGACCGAACCGCCGCAAGGCGCTGCGGAAGCCGTCATACCGTTCCCCGAATGCCGTGGAATACATCGGATCACCGATAAAACCCATTTTGCGGCAGCCATGGGTATACAAATGCTGCACTGCCTGATATGCCGCCTCTGTATTGTCCTCAATATAGGTGCACACACGCAGGGCATGATAGCGTGTTCCCACCGCCACGACCGGCAGTCCGCACGATACGATATTAGCCGCTAGCGTTTCTTCCATGTCCCCGAGGATCAAAACACCGCTGATCTCGCTTTCCGTCAGCCAGCGACGCAGCGCCTGCGGATCGCGATCCCAGTATTCGTGATCGAAAACCATCATTTGATAGCCGTGCTCATATGCCATCCCCAGAAACAGCTTCTGGAACGCCACATAGAAGTAGGAATCCTTCAGATGTGCGCCGGTCGAGATCAGCCCCAGCTTTTTTGGACGGTGTGCGATGGCTTTTTATGTGCATAATACCCCAGCTCTGCCGCAATGCCGCAAATCGGGCGCGCGTATCGGGATTGACGTTTGGCATATCCCGCAGGGCCAGCGATACGGTATTGATGGAAACACCTGCCCGCTCCGCGATCTGTTTCAATGTAACTTTTGCCATGACGCATTCCCCATTTGTCTGAAAAAATAAAACCGTTATCAGTTCACTTTCATATTAAAGTACTGCGCCGCTGATGTCAAGGGGCAGCAAAACCGTAAATCAGCCCCACCGCTGGGGATACGGATCCGCGGTTTCCCGCGCGCTGTTTATCGGTACTGCGGCTTCATTTCTGCACAGATACCGAGTGCCGGCGCGTATTTGTCATATTATGTATCGGCAAATTTTATATTAAAGCATTAGGAAAATATACGGATTAACCAAATTTTTAATATTAAAAATTATTTACCTGCATAAAAGTATGATTTTTACCGTTCTTTTGCAAAACCGCACCCTTAACCGCATCCGTTTTGTATCAAAACCCGCTGTTTTTCACAAAAACCGCTTCACTTGACATCAGAAAATAATATGATAAAATGTGTTTGTAAGCAGAAAAATCATATCGCAAATCCCCACTATTTCGTTTTTATAATATTAAAAAGCTGTCTGCTGCCAGAGCGGAAAGGAGGATCCCCAACAAATACGCAGTCGTAAGCGCCTATAAAATTTTCCTGAAAAAGACTGCAAGGCGGCGAAAAGAGCAAGCACAATATGATAAAGAGTAAAATTATAGAGAAAGAAGGAGAAATCAACATATGCTTTTTACTGCTGTAACCTTCATTGCGTTCACTGCGCTCGTCGCTGTCATTGCATGGTGGCGCACGCGCGACGATGACCTGAGTACACAGGACGGTTATTTTCTTGCGGGCCGCAGCCTGACAGGACCGGTAATCGCCGGCTCCCTGATGCTGACCAACCTGTCCACCGAGCAGCTGATCGGTCAGACCGGCCAGAGCTTTTCGACCAACATGGGACCGATCGCCTGGGAAGTCACCTCAGCAGCAGCACTTGTCATTCTGGCGCTGGTATTTCTGCCGCGCTATCTCAAGATGGGACTGACTACCGTACCGGAATTCCTCGAAAACCGCTACGACAGCACAACCAAGCGTATCGTTTCCATCATGTTCCTGCTCGGCTACTTGCTCACCTACCTGCCGACCGTTCTGTATTCGGGCGCACTGGTGTTCAACCAGATCTTCGAAGTTGATAAGCGCATGGGTGTATCGCAGATGCAGGGCGTTATCATCACGGCTGTTGCCATCGGTATTGTCGGCGCCTGCTACGCCATCTTCGGCGGTCTGAAAGCGGTTGCGGTATCGGATACCATCAACGGCATTGGACTGATCATCGGCGGCTTTATGATCCCGATCTTCGGTCTGCTGCTGCTCGGCAATGACAACTTCCTCGCCGGTCTGCGCGATCTGATCTCGGTCGTACCGGCAGAAAAGTTCAACGCCATCAATCCGGCCCACGCAATGGCGCCGATGATTCCATGGCCGGTGCTCTTTACCGGCATGGTCGTCAACAAATATGTTCTACTGGTGTACCAATCAGGCGATCATTCAGCGAACGCTCGGTGCGAAAAACCTGCGTGAAGCACAGCGCGGCGCTATCTTTGCAGGCTTTCTCAAGTGCTGCGGACCGTTTTTTATCACCATCTGCGGCCTGATCTGCTACCGTATGTCGATGGATCCCGCTGAGGGCTTCTTCTCCGCGGAGCACATCGCAAATCTGGCAAAGACCAGCGACCTTGCCTATCCGACGCTCATCCTGAACGTCCTGCCCAAGCCGCTGCTCGGCTTCTTCGCAGCCGTGCTGTTCGGCGCGATCCTGTCGTCCGTTTAACTCGGCGCTCAACTCTTCGGTCACGCTGTACACACTGGATATTCACCGCCCGCTGTTCAACCGCAGGCAACGGACGCACAGCTGGTCCGCATCGGCAAGATCTTCGGCACCGTGCTTGCCATCGTTTCGATCTGCGTGGCGCCGGTCGTCAGCTTTGCCCCCTCCGGTCTGTATGACTTCCTCCAGTCCTGCTTCGGCTTCTTCAACGTGCCGATTCTGGCGGCGGTCATCGTCGGTATGTTCACCCGAAATGTTCCTGCTCGTGCCGCCAAGGTATCGATCGTGATGCACGTTGTTCTGTACTCCATTTCCAAATTCATCCCTGCACTCCAGAATGTGCACTACCTGTACGTTCTTGCGGTACTGTTCGTACTGAATGTTGCGGTCATGCTGCTGATCGGCAAGATCAGCCCGCGTGCAACGCCGTACGTCATGCAGGATGTCGGCGCTGTCGATCTGACACCGTGGAAATACCGCAAGATTGCTGCCATCGGTGCACTGTGCCTGATGTGCTGCGTTTACCTGCTGTTCTCTCCCTCGGCCTTGCCGGCTGATGAGATAGATCCGCCCGCACCGCTGACCGTTTCCCACAGCGGTGACAGGCGGCAACCTAAAATACCAACAAAAAACATACTGAAATCTCTGTAAACAAAGAAAGGATGCTGTTACCATGGCAAAAACTTTAAAAATCGGTTCGGTCGGTCTGGGTCGTCTGGGCTATGAGCACGCAAAGAATATCGCAAACTATGTCACCGGCGCAGAGCTGACCGCCATCTGCGACACGGACGCAGCGCGCGTAGCACAGGTAGCCGAGGAGCTGAACGTCCCCTACACCTACACGGACGTAGCTGAGATGGTCAAAAACCCGGAGCTGGATGCGATCGTTGTCGTTTCGCCCTCCATGTTCCATGCCGAGCACATCAAGCTCGCACTGGATGCAGGCAAGCACTGCTTCTGCGAAAAGCCGCTGATACGACGGTTGAAAAGTGCAAGCTGGCAGAAAAGGCTGTGGAAGCGCACCCGGACAAGGTATTCATGCTCGGCTTCATGCGCCGCTTTGACGATTCCTACGCAGAGGCCAAGCGCCGCATCGACGCAGGCGACATCGGCAAGGTCGTTCTCGTCCGCTCCTACACGCAGGACCCCCGCACCACCATCGAGGGTACGCTCAAGTTTGCACCGCACTCCGGCGGCCAGTATCTGGATATGTGCGTGCATGACCTCGACCTGATCCGCTGGTTTACCGGCGCAGAGGTCAAGCGCGTCTGGGCGATCGGCGGCGTATTCGAGTTTGACCTGTACCGCGAGCTGAACGACGCAGACAACTGCTGTGCGACCGTACAGCTGGACAACGGCGCAATGGGCTTCATGTTTACCAACCGCACCCACGGCGCAGGCTGCAACGTAGAAACCGAGATCATTGGCACGCACGGCACGCTGCGTATTGCAAATGTCGGCGCAAAGAACCTGCTCCAGATCGTAGACGGCTCCGGCGCACGCGAGGAGTACTATCCGGACTTTCTCAGCCGCTGGCATCAGGCCTATATCAACGAGATCCAGGAGTTCGTATCCTGCATCAACGAGGGCCGCAAGCCCGGTGTCACCGTTTACGACGGCACCAAGGTTTTTCTCAGGCGGCATACCGCTGCAAGGAATCCTTTGAGACCGGCGAAATGCTAGTGAACGAATAATCACCTTTTCAGAACAGGGGCGGGCAGAGAACGCATCTGTCCGCCCGGTACCATCATTCATTTTGTTTCCCAAGATACCGGAAGGGAGGACTCTGACATGAGCAAGGCAAAATCAAAGTCGGTGTCATCGGCTGCGGTGCGATCGGCAGACAGCATATCGCACGCCTGATGAACACGATTCCCGAAACGCGCGTAGTTGCCGTTGCGGATTATTACCAGCCGTCGGCACAAGCGGTTGCAGAACAGTACGGCATCACCTGCTGCGCGACCGGCGAAGAGCTGATCGCACGCCCCGAAGTAGAGGCTGTGCTCGTCACATCCGCAGACCCGTCCCATGCGGGGCTATGTGCTTGAATGCATCAAGGCGGGCAAATTCGTATTCTGTGAAAAGCCGCTGGCACAGACCGCACAGGAATGCGAGGAGATCATCCGCGCAGAGGTTGCAGGCGGCAGACGGTTGGTGCAGGTCGGCTTCATGCGCCGTTATGACCGCGGCTATGCTGCCATGAAGCAGGCGATCGAGTCCGGTGAGATCGGTGCGCCGCTGATGATCCACTCGTGCCATCGCAATATGTCTCAGGCACCCGGCTTTGCGACCGACTACGCAGTAACGCGTGTTGCGATTCACGAAATTGATATTTCCCGCTGGCTGCTGGACGATGAATACGCTACGGCACAGGTGCTGGCAGTCCGTCAAAGCAAAAACACACAGGGTGACTGGCTCAACCCGCAGATCATGATGCTGACCACCGCTCGGGACAGCGCATCGATGTCGAGGTGCAGACCGACGGCGCATATGCCTATGACATTCAGTGTCCAGGTAGTCGGTGAGGATGGTACGGTCAGCCTGCCCGATCCGTCGGCTGTGGTCAAGCGCGCGGGTGCAGCCAGCTTCCCGATCATGACCGACTGGTCTCAGCGTTTTATCGAAGCGTACGACATCGAGTTCGATGCATGGGCCAAGGCGCTGCTGAACGGCGCACCGGACGGTCCGTCCGCATGGGATGGCTACGTTGCCTGTGTCACCGGCGATGCACTCATTCTCTCCCGCCAGACCGGCAAGCCGGAAGCGATCGAGCTGATGGAAAAGCCGTCCATCTACTAATGGATTTCCGCCTAAACCTATTTCCATTTTTCATGCCTGCGTATCGCAATGCGTGCGCAGAGGCATCGCTGTTGTTTTTCCTATGCCGTTCCGCCAAAGAAATGAACGGACCAAACAGATCAACAACTCTGCAAATAAAAAAGACAGCTCTCGCTGTCTTTTTTGTCTGTCGGAAAATGCCTCGCGGCGCGGCGCATATGGAATAGCGCATTGCGACCCAATCCGCATATAATACCATACCAGATTGAGTGCTGCCGCACACACCCATGCTGCGCCTTCCGCAAAGAATACGCCGCTCTGCCCGATGAAGGTCGGCAGCACGAGCGCCGCGCCCATGCGCATGAGCATTTCCGCAAAGCCGGAAAGCGTCGGCTCAGTCATCTCGCCCAGCCCCTGCAGTGAGGAAAAGATAGAAAAAACACCGTGCAAAGCGTTACTGCTCTGCACGGTGTTTTCCGTTTTACGATTCCTTTTCTTCACTTTTTCCTTTTTCGCTGTGCGTGATGCTCTGCTTGAATGACTGCCGGAACTTGCCGGGCGGTGTGCCGGTGTACTTCTTAAACATGGCGTTGAAGTGACAGATACTGCTGAAGCCGAGTGTATCCGCAATCTCAGCGATTGGGATGCTGGTATTCATCAAAAAACCCTGCGCCTCACCAATCCGGCGTTTCATCACATACTGCATAGGCGGCACGCCGAACTCCTGCTTAAACACATGCGCCAGATAATACTCGCTCACGTGCAGTCGCTCCGCCACCATACGCAGCGTGATCGACTCACAGTGGTGTGCATCCAGATAGCGCCGCACGCGGTGCGCCAGCACAGACGGCATTTCACGCTGCTGCTCCTGCTGGTGGATACGACTGCGGAGCAGGGAATCGGTCAGATTCAGCATTGCCTCTGCCAGACTGCACACGGCATGCAGGTTTCCCGCATCGGCGCTGAGCAGATACAGCAGGTGCATGGTCTCGCCTACCTGCCTGGAAAGCTGTCCGCACGAGACGACCGGACACTCCCCTTCCGCAATCAGGCAGTTAGGCGGCAGACCTTCTGCATTGACATCGGTAATTGCGACGCTGTACGACCGGATCTGCCGCACCTGATCAGGTTCCTCGCCGTGCAGCACACCCCGATTGCAGATAACAATGTCGCCCTCTCCAATCGGATAATACCGGTTATCCACCATGTACTGTCCTTGTCCACTGCACACATAGAACAGCTCCAGACGGTTGTCGTGCATATGCGGAAGTATAGACTGCTGGTTGTTGTAATTGCGGTCGATCGAAATGCAGTTGAAGAATGTTCCGCCTCAGTTTACGCGGCTTGTTTTCCATGTATGCTCCCTCCTAAGAATCACAAGATTACGAAAGCCTTTCCTCGATTTTCTTTCTTCCCTCTGAAAATCCTGCTGTTTTTTCCACAAGAACACGATAACGCTCTCACAGACTTTGTTTGTATAATAATCACAAGAAAAGCGCAAATGATTCAAAAACAGCAGTTTATATCGTTGTTTTATTCGATATTTTACATCGTTCTTCTCTGTGTGCAATTATTATATCATAAAAACACAGAAAAAACTTCTAACATACTGCTTTTTGAGCAAGCGCGTCAATCCAGGTTTCAGAGTAAAAAAAAGGAGTGCAAAAAAATGGCAAACAAGGTAAGAATCGGTCTGCTGGGTGCAGGCAGAATCGGCAAGCTGCACGGCGAAAATCTGGCACATGCCGTGCCGAACGCAGACCTCTACGCAGTGGCTGATCCGTTCATGAACGATGTGACCCGCGCATGGGCAGCGGACATGGGTATTGAGAAGTGTTACGATGATCCCGAGATGATCTTTGGCGATCCGACCATCGAGGCCGTGTTCATCTGCTCCTCCACCGCAACGCATGCAGACTTCATCATGCGCGCTGCGCAGACCGGCAAAGCACATCTTCTGCGAGAAGCCGATCGACACCAAGCTGGCAAAGATCGAGGAAGCCCTCGCTGCGGTAAAGAAGGCAGGCGTTAAGCTGCAGGTCGGCTTCGTTCGCCGCTTTGACCACAACCACAAGGCCGTCCGCGATACGGTCGCTTCCGGCAAGCTGGGCAAGCCCAATCTCATCAAGGTCACCTCCCGCGATCCCGATCATCAGCCGATGAGCTATATCAAGGTTTCCGGCGGTATCTTCATGGACATGACCATTCACGATTTCGACATGGTCCGCTATCTGGCAGGCAGCGAGGTTACCGAGGTTACCGCTTACGGTGCAGCGTTTTCCGGCGCCGGCTACGAGGAGTACGGCGATGTGGACACCGCCATTGTAATGATGAAGTTCGGAGAACGGCGCACTCGGCGTGATCGACAACTCCCGTGCCGCTCACTACGGCTACGACCAGCGCACCGAGGTTCACTGCGACCAGGGCTGCGTGCAGGTTGCAAACGATCTGAACAACACCGCCATGATCTCCTCTGCCGCAGGCGTCGAAGTTGCAAAGCCGACCTGGTTCTTCCTCGAGCGCTACAACAACGCATTCATCGCAGAGGCAAAGGCGTTCATCGATGCTGTTCTGAACGACACCGACACGCTGGTAACCGGTTTTGACGGTCTGCAGCCAGTTAAGATCGCCATGGCGGCAAACCTGTCCATGAAGGAAGGCCGTCCGGTCAAGCTGAGCGAAATCGAGTAATTTATCCCCGCATTACCACAAGCAAAGAGAAGAGAAAGAGTTAAAGGCAAGCCGCCGCACCCGGCGGCGGCTTCCATTTGAGAAGAGAAAGAGGGGTTGCTCTTGTGAGTGAAAAGAACAACACTGCCTCCCTTGGCTGGGGGAACCCGCATTGCCTATGGTTTAGGTGACACTGCCTGCAACGTTGTGTTCGGCATGATCACCGCGCTGCTCACCCTGTTCTATACGGATTACTGCGGTATTCCGGTCGTTACCGTCGGTCTGGTCATGCTGATCTCGCGTATTTTTGACGGCTCGTCCGACGTTATCATGGGCATCATCGTGAGCAAGACCAAATCAAAATGGGGTAAGGCCCGTCCGTGGATTTTATGGATGAGCGTACCGTATGTTCTGTGCGCGGTTGCGATGTTCTGTGTGCCGCACAGCAGCACAACCGTTCAGTTCTGGTACATTTTTGTTACTTATAACCTGTGCACCACCGTATGCTACACCGCAATCAACGTGCCCTACGGCACCCTGTCACCATGATGACCCGCTCCTCGCATGAGCGCGACCTGCTGTCCGTTGTGCGTATGGCACTGTCTCCGATCGGCAAGATCATTGCCGTTACCTTCACCATGCCGGTCGTCAAGCTGTTCGGCGACGATCAGGCCGCATGGATCAAGACCATGAGCATCTGGTGCGCCATCGCACTTGTTCTGCTCGTCATCTGCTTTGTTCGCTGCAAGGGAAACCGTTAATTTTGAATCCACCGCACAGGAGCAGCCCAAGGTTCCCGCTTCCCGCGCGATTAAAGCGCTGCTTGGCAATCCGTATTTCTGGGCAACGCTCATTCTGTGGACTGTCACCTGCGTTCATACCACCATCATCGGCACCGACCTGCCGTACTACTGCAAATATGTTCTCGGCAACGATGAATGGTATTACAGCGTCATTTACACCTCCGAGATCGTCGCACTGATCGTTGGCGCGCTGCTGTGTCCGATGCTGCTGCAGAAATTCAACAAGCGCAACCTGTCGCTTGCCGGCTGTATCGTAGTTGTTATCGCCCATGCACTCATTATGGTAAACCCGATGAGCTTCCGGTGGATTCTGGTAATGACCATCATCCGCTCGCTCGGTCAGGCTCCGCTGACCTCTCTGGTATTCGGCATGATGGGCGATGTTGTAGAGTACGGTCAGTGGAAGAGCCATCTGCGTCAGGAAAGCCTGCTCTTCGGCGGTGGCTCGCTCGGCTTTAAAATCGGCACCGGCATCACCAGTGCGGTGATGACCGCCATGCTCGAGGGCGCAGGCTTCCTCAGCTCGGTTACCGGCGGTGCCATGCAGCCGACTTCTGCCCAGCAAATGATTTCCTCTATCTTTAGGATCGGTCCGATCCTCGTTTGGATCGTTGCAATTATCGTCCTGCTGTTCTACAAGCTGGATAAGATTTACCCCACTATTATGAAGGAACTCACCGAGCGTGAAGCGCGCGGTGAAATGTAAAGGAGACTGTCTTATGCTGAAACTCGGATATAACGAAGCAACCTGCAAGGAAAATTCCACGGTTGAAAACGACCTGCTGCTGTGTGAAAAGTACGGCTATGACTATATCGAGCTGCGTCTTGATATGCTGCAGGAGTATCTCAAGACCCACACCGTGGACGATCTCAAGGCTTTTTTTTTTGCAAAGAGCCATATCAAGCCGTTTGCATTCAACTCCATTGAAAACATCAACTTCTGCACGCCGGAGGAGTGGGAAAAGCTCGTAGAGCTGTTCACCTTCGGCTGCAAGGTGGCACAGCAGATCGGCAATCCGTATATCATCGTGGTGCCGACTGTCACCAATGAGATCTGCACCAGGAACGAGAAGGAGATTTTCGACGACTCGGTGAAGGTGCTGAACGAACTCGCCGACATTGCCGAGCCGTATGGTGTCAAGCTGTCCTTCGAGCCGATCGGCGACAAGAAGTGGTGCGTCAACAGCGTGCGTCAGGCGCTCGAGATCGTAAACGCCGTAAACCGCGACAGCGTTGGTCTGACCGTAGACTGCATCAATGTTTACCTGCACGACAAGTGCGCGGACGTTGATTTCATCCGCAAAATTCCCAAGGAGAAGCTGTTCGTGTTCCACATCAACGACTGCGAGGACCTGCCGCTCGGCATCCTCGACCACTGTCACCGTCTGATGCCCGGCCTGGGTGCCATTCCGGTGCAGGAGGTTGCTGATGCGGTACAGGCAGTCGGCTACGACGGTCCTGCGTGCCTCGAGCTGTTCCGTCCGGAATACTGGAGAATGCCTGCTGAGGATGTGATCCGCATGGGCGCGGAAACCACCCGTCCGTTCCTCGGTTAATTTTCCCGAATCGCAGATTAATTCCATATTCACACCCAAAGAGCACAGCAGTATATCAGGATCCGAAGGTGCTGTGCGCTGACCCGAACGTCGAGGCGGTTGCCATCATCCCAATACTGCATCTCATGTTGAGACCGAAATCGTTGGTACCCGCAGCACGCTGCGTATCGCATCCGTTCCGACTGATTCTCCGGTCGAGGTTATGAGCCGGTACGGTGTCTGCCGCGTGTGCTATACTGCATTCTTATTTCACATTCAATTTATTCTCTATTATTTTATATTCAAGTCTCCAAACAGAATACAAATATAATTTTCTCCGCAAAAGGACAGAAGGTACTTGGACCCTTCTGTCCTTTTGCTTTCCATCACATCAGACAATCCTGAGACAATCCTGCAAAGAACCCCAAAGAGCGCTCTTTCGAGCGCCCTTTGGGGTTATGGAAAGACCTGACTTTCGTCAGACCGATCGCACAATTTTCTTTATCGCAGCGTGAGCACTATCAGCACGACTGCCGACACGCTCAGCACAAGGCCAATCATGCGCGTCAGCCGCGTTACGCCGCGGATGCTCATCGCGTGAAAGCTCTCAAACGAGGTGACCGGATACGGAAACGCGATAAACGCCAGTCCCGCAACAAGCTGACCGGCATACGCACCGATCATGCGCAGCGAACTGTCACCGCCGAAAAATGCACTGATAACAAATCCGATGCCGCCCAGAAAGACCAGAAGATACAGTGCGGTCTTGAATCGCTTATCCAGCTTGATATACTGTTCGGTCTTTTCCGCACAATCCGCACAGCACACCTCAAACGAGCGCATGCGCACCTTTGATATAATATTTATATGTATGAATGGTTAAACCGCCCGCATCACGGCAATCCTAACTACCAGAAGGAGGAATTTCCATGACCAACAACTTTCAGTGTGCACAGATCTACCAGATTCTCGCGCTCAACGATGAAATGCTGAAGAGCGGCTGCATCACCCGCGACGAGCACGATTTTGTCCGCCATGTGCAGACGGACAAGCTGACCCGGCTGCACAGCACGCCGTAAGGAGGCCGCCCGATGGATGTCCGCAGACTGGACGAAATGCAGGCGCAGGGCCGCAGCATCTTCGATACCGAGCTTGCTGTGGCGTACTATGCCCGCGTTTCGACCGACAAAGACGAGCAGATCAACAGTCTCGGCAACCAGAAACGCTATTTTGAGGACTATATCGCCGCAAATCCGCACTGGAAGTTTGCCGGCGGCTACGTCGATGAGGGCATCAGCGGCACGTCTGTCGAGGACGTGAGCAGTTTCTCAAGATGATCGAGGACGCGAAACGCGGCCGCTTTGACCTCATCGTCACCAAGGAGATCAGCCGTTTCGCCAGAAATACACTCGACAGTCTGCGCTACACGCGCGAGCTGCTGCGCTGCGGCGTGGGCGTGTACTTTCAGAACGACAACATCAACACCTTTGACAAGGATGCCGAACTGCGGCTCACCATCATGTCCTCCATCGCACAGGACGAGGTGCGCAAGCTGTCCGAGCGCACGCGCTTCGGCTTTAAGCGTGCACAGGAGAACAGCGTGCTGCTCGGTCAGAACAATCTGTTCGGGTACAACAAGGTTGACGGGCGATTGGAGATTGTCGAGCCTGAAGCCGCCGTCGTCCGTGAGGTGTTCGAGCGCTACGCTGCCGGAGACCTCGGTCTCCGCGCCATTGCCAACGACCTGGACAGCCGCGGTGTACGCGGACGGCAGGGCAAGCCGCTCACCTACTCCACGCTGTACGGCATGATCCGCAACCCGAAATACAAGGGCTGCTATGCCGGTCGGCGGTACGCCTCGCGCGACTACCGCGACAAACGCAGCTACCGCCTGAGTGTGGATAAATGGCTCGTGCATAAGGACGACCGTGTGCCTGCCATCGTGCCCGAAGCGCTGTGGGAGCAGGCTAACCGTCTGCTCGCCTCGCGCGGCAAGACCATGAAGGCGCACGCGCAGGCATCCCAGAACCGCTACGCCTACAGCGGCAAGCTGATCTGTGCCAGGCACGGCACAACTTTCCACAGGCATGTGTATAAAAGCAAAAGCCGTGGCGAGTCGGAGTGCTGGAACTGCAAACTGTACCGCGAAAAGGGAAAACAGGGCGGCTGCGACTCCCCCACAGTTTACAGCCACGAGCTGGACCGCATTTTGGAGCGTGTGTTCGAGCAGATAACGGACGAGCGCTCAGCCGCCGTGCAGGAGTACATCGACAATCTGCGCGCCTTTGCCGCACAGCAGGATAACGCCCCTGCGCTTGCTCAAGTCGAGCAGGAAATCGAAACAGTCACCCGCCGCAAGGACAAGCTGCTCGACCTCGCGCGCTTGCCGGGGCGCTCTCGAACGACGAGTTCAAACAGCGCAATGAGACCTGCAACGAGCAGCTTGCCGCCCTCGAGCAGCAGCGAACAGAACTACAGAACGCAGACAAGACACTGGAAGAACGTATCCGACGGGTGGAAAATCTGCGCCGCATCATCGAGGAACGGTGGCAGATGAGCTGCGGGTTCTCGCGCGAGATGTCCAAGGCGCTCGTTGACCATATCATCGTGGACTCGGACGAGAGCAAAACCCGTATCTCGCTCGATATTTTCCTCACCACCGGTGCAGAGCCGATCGTATCTGAAACGCAAACCTCTAACTCACAGCTGCAAATGAGCTTTCAGCGGGCGCGCTCGGGGTATCAGGGCACGTATGAGGTACGGTACTGTGTGCGGTGGCACCTTTGGGTAGCAGACGAAAAAACAGCAAACCTGCAAGGTCTGCTGTTTTCTTTTTTCAAAACTTTCTTTTATTATTTCCCGCTTATCTTGACAGAACCGCCATTTTGCAGTACGATAAGGCCAGAAATCAAAATCACCCTAAGTATTACTTCCTTTCGTTTGATGAGATACACATCTCACAGGCGCAGGTATCCCTGTTTGGAAAAAGGGCGCACTGGAGCATATCCGCAAGCAAATTTAACAAATTGAGAATGGATCTTGGAGGATGGAGAATGAAAGAAGCCGCCCGAAGGGCGGTTATTGAATAAATGTGCTTTGCGCGTTACCGAAATTTTCAATTCTCCATTTCACGAAAGAAAAAACAGCAAGTCCAACTGAACTTGCTGTTTTTCTTTACGCTGCCTGACTTTCGCCGGAGGCATAATCAATTTCCACGCCCGGCTGGACGTTATAGCAGTACACGTTAAAGCAAATGCCTTCGCCGTCATCCTCGACCGACCACGCCTCCATCTGCACGCCCGAGGCGACAAGATTGCTGCCCTCAAACACCGGCGTGACCCGATAGAGCACGTGGTTGCCGGTTTCCTTCACATAGTCAGCGACCATATTCTCAAACGGCAGCATACCCTCGATATTGAGGTATCGCGTGCCGGTGATCAGGTTCTGCTTGTTGGCATTCTCAGCGGTAAGCTGCCAGCCGATCAGGTGACAGCGGTTATACAGATATTTGCCGTCCACGCAGTCATATACTTGACCGTATGCCATCCGGTTGGCTTGACCTGACCGATCGAACCGCGTTTTTCTCCATCTGCGGGCATCAGCTCCTGTCCGACATTGGCGTATGCCGTGCCGCACCGTCCGAGATAATCCAAATCCGAATATTCCTCAAACGCTTCGGTCTCCTGCTTGTCTGCGTCGGTGAAGGACGGCTGGTTGCCGTCGATCTCGACATAAGCAGAATCCGAGTAGGCGGGCAGCTCGTCCATCGAAACCATACTGCTCGACGGCATGGGCAGTGCACAGCCGGAAAGCAGCAGGCTGAGCACGAATACAATCGGCGCAAACGCGCGGGTCAATTTTCGCATTTAACAAATACTTCCTCTGTTATTTTTTCATGCGAGGAACCGGCAAATTCGGTCTCGCTCTGCTTTATCCATCCGGTTTCCGGCAGGGTGAAATACCGGTCGGCGGATAGACACGATTCCAGTGATATACTATCACCTGCTGCACCCTGTTTAAGTATGGTGCAGGATTGTGCACCTCAGCGAAGCAGTAATCGTCCTCTTCCGCCCGCTCGAGACAATCCTCAGCGATGCAAAGCCGTACTGCCGTATCCTCTCCGAACAGCTTTGCGGTGTACGGACTTATCCACAGCCTGTGCACCGCAGTGCATAAGAATGCGCTCATTCAGCACACGATCGCGGCTCTGTCGGCGATGGTTAAAGGCCAGAAGCCGCCTTTATCATCCACACATAAGATCAGCTTCATAGAGTTCTCCCTTCAGCGGGTATCGGATGCACTGTTGACCGGCGCAGCGCTGTATGTAATGCGTCCTGCCGAAATACCCTGCCGTCCGATATACGAGCACAGCGCTTCGGTCAGTCTCGGGGTTGCCTTGCTGTGATGCAGCCGCACGACTACCACGCCGGACGTGGAGGCGAAATACTGTACGGTCTGCGTATACGCTTCCGCCGCATGTTTTTCTCGGCATCGCCGCTGTCCAGACCGGCATCCCACAGGCGGTAGCCTGCACCGATGAGCACGCTGCGCTGTGCTTCGGTGAGCGCGTCGCTGCCGCTCTGGTTGGCGGCTATGCGGGCTGCAACACCGGTCAGCAGCGTCAGGCGTTCGTTCGCAGCAGCAAGATCCGCCAGCATGTCGGCTCCGTCGGTTTTGCTGTCCGCCTGCAGCAGAAAGGCGACCGTATGTCCCTCCGCTGCGATTCGGCGAACCAGATCATCGTCCCATTTGGAGGTATCCGTCGGCAGGAAGAATGCCGCCTGCCTGCCTACGTCATGCAGATTGTCCAGAACAGCCGCCGTGTTTTCGTTCGGCGCGCCGTAATAGGCAAGATACACGCGGACCGGCTTTTTTCGCCGGCTTTTCCTCTACCTTTGGTATTTCGATGGTATCATTGTCCACCGGCTTTGCCGGTGCGGGATTGGTATTCGTGTTATTGCTGCGGTCCGACTCGGAGGTACTGCCCTTGTAGTTGTCGATCGTGTTCTCAATCACCTTGGTATGCGCCGCAATAAACGCCGAGTCGCTCTGTGCCGAGCCGTCCGCGACACGCAGCACATTTTCCCCCTGCAGGGTCAGTGAAGAATAGGTAAAGCCGAACTTCGCACAGCACAGCTTGACCGGCACATAAACCGTTCCGTTCATCTCATACGCGGGTGTGGAATAGCTGTTCAGATTCTGGTCGTACACATAGCCTTCCGCAGTCGAAAAGCTGAGCGTTTCGCCGTTTGCGGAAAGATCGAGCACGCCGTCATTCTCCGAGGCTGACACGCCGAGCGTGGTAAACACACTGTACGGCACATAGGTTTCGCCGCCGAGACGCGCAGGCATGGTGCTCTCGTCGAGCGGCAGGATGGAGTCATTTATCGCTGTCAGCGTCACCGCATGCGCCGGTGCAGGCAGAAACGTCAGCAGCAGCGCGGCACACAGCACACAGCTGATGATTTTTTGATACGCACTCACTCCTTTCAGCAATTCGTACGAACATATTATACCAAAGCGCAGCGGGTTTGTCACCCTTTCTGCCGAAAAAACACCTTGCGTTGTGAGAATCGAGTGCTATAATAAAAAGAGTACAAATTCTTATACAGAAAGAGTGAAGCAACCATGCTGCAGATCACCACCCAGCGCACTACTACTCCTAAAGCAAAGCCGGACGAAAGCAACCTCGGCTTTGGCGTTCATTATACCGATCATATGCTGATCATTGACCACGATGAAGAACAGGGCCGGCGACGCCCGCATCGTACCGTATCAGCCGCTTGAGCTTGATCCGGCAGCGATGGTTTTCCATTATGCAATGGAGTCCTTTGAGGGTCTGAAGGCTTACCGCACCCGGACGGCTCCATTCAGCTGTTCCGCCCGGACAAGAATGCACAGCGTATGATCAACACCAACCATCGTATGTGCCTGCCGAGCCTGCCGGTAGAAGATTTCGTTCAGGCTGTCAAGGCCATTGTTTCCTTCGATCAGGACTGGGTTCCGCACGCTGAGGGCACCAGCCTGTACATCCGTCCGTTTGTCATCGCTACCGAGCCGCATCTGGGCGTTCGCACCTCCCGCACCCACAAGTTCATCATCGTATGCTCTCCGGTCGGCGCTTACTACTCCACCGGCATCAACCCGGTTAAAATCTTCGTCGAGGATGAGTACACTCGTGCCTGCCCGGGCGGCACCGGCTTCACCAAGTGCGGCGGCAACTACGATGCATCCCTGATCTCTCAGGTAAAGGCACACGAGCTGGGCTACGAGCAGACCCTGTGGCTGGACGGCGTTGAGCACAAGTACGTTGAGGAAGTCGGCTCCATGAACTGCTTCTTCAAGATCGACGGCACCGTTTACACCGCTCCGACTGTTGGCACCGTTCTGCCGGGCATCACCCGCATGAGCTGCATCGAGCTGCTCAAGCACTGGGGCATTCCGGTATCCGAGGAGCGCCTGCCGATCGCTGACGTTATGAAGGCTTCCCACGACGGCAAGCTGGAAGAGGTATTCGGCACCGGTACCGCTGCAGTTATCTCTCCGGTTGGCGAGCTGCGCTACGAGGGCGATGTTGCTCACATCAACAACGGTGAGATCGGCGAAGTTACCCACAAGCTGTACAACACCCTGACCGGCATCCAGTGGGGCAAGCTGCCGGATGAGCTGGGCTGGACTGTAAAGGTAGACTGAGTTATCCCGCGTAAGCAAAAACCGAGGCGTAAAGCCTAGTTTTTTTATTGCAGTACTTGAGAATTGAAAATGGAGGATGGAGAATTATCCCTGCGGGATACACCATCCTGCGTTTCATTTTCCATTCTCAATTCTCCATTTTCCATTCATGATATGGTTCGCCGCTCAGCGTTTTTCCATGTAAAAACGCCGTTTTCGAGTGTCATATAGCCATGTGCGGTATCATTTTTCGGGATGGACACTGAACCCGGGTTCAGATACAGGTTTTCCTGCCAAACGGCTCCCATGCCGGAATATGCGTATGTCCGTGCAGCAGCACATCGCCCTGACACAACGGAGGCGGTGTTTTCGTGTTGAATTGATGTCCGTGCGTGACATACACCAGCCGCTCCCCTGCCGGCAGGACGGCATAGTCCGCGAGGATTGGGAACGCGAGTACCATCTGGTCCACCTCGGTGTCGCAATTGCCGCGCACACATAGGATTGTATCTGCCATGCCGTTCAGCATGGCAATCACCTTCTTCGGCGCATAATCGCGCGGCAGATCGTTTCTCGGTCCGTGGTAAAGAATATCGCCGAGCAGCAGCAGACGCGCAGCCTGCTCGCGCTCGAACGCCTGCAGCAGCTGTTCGCAGTAGTACGCCGAGCCGTGAATATCGGATGCAATAAGAAATTTCATGCCGTTCTCACTTTCCCGTCTGCTTGGGCATCCACGATCGTGCCGCCGCCGACGACCACATCGCCGTCGTACAGCACCGCCGCCTGACCGATCGCTGCGGCTCTTTGCGACTCATCAAACACCAGCTTGACACGGCCGTCCTCCATCGGGGAAACCGTCACCGGCTGCTCCGCATGGCGGTAGCGAATCTTCGCCTTGATGTGAATCGGCTCGATCAGCTCCGGAATCGCAATCCAGTTCATGTCATCTACGATCACAGTATCCGAGAACAGCGCTGCCTCCGGTCCGACCGAAACCGTGTTCTTCTCCATATCCTTGCCGCAGACGTACACCGGCTCACCCATCGCAAGACCGAGGCCGCGTCTCTGGCCGACGGTATAGCGGACAGCACCCTTGTGCTTTCCCACCGGCTTGCCGTCTAAATCGAGGAAATCGCCTGCCGGATAGTGCTTGCCCGTGTACTGCTCCATGAACTTGACGTAATCGCCGTCCGGCACAAAGCAAATATCCTGGCTGTCGTGCTTGCGTGCGTTGCAGAAGCTGAGCTGCTCCGCCAGCTCGCGGATCTCCGTCTTGTTGCGGTCGCCCAGAGGAAATTTGGTGTGCGCAAGCTGCCGCTGCGTCATCGTGTACAGTACATAGCTCTGGTCCTTGCCCGCGTCCACGCCCTTTTTGAGCAGCCAGCGACCGGTCTGTTCATCCTGCTCAATGCGGGCATAGTGACCCGTGACAACGTAATACAGGCCGTGCTGCTCGGCAAAATCCAGCAGCTTGTCGAATTTCATAAAGCGGTTGCAGTCAATACATGGATTGGGTGTTCCGCCTGCCTCATAGGTGCGGACAAACTTACCGATGATCTTCTCCTGAAAATCCAGCGTAAAATCCAGTACCTCATACGGAATATCCAGCTGAAATGCGACCTCACTTGCGTCCTCGATATCCTTTTCCGAGCAGCAGGTGCGGAAATTACATGCGCCGAGATCCTCGTTGCGGTACAGCCGCATGGTCGTACCCATGCAGCGGAAGTCCGCCTGCCGCATCAGGTAAGCCGCGATCGAGCTGTCTACGCCGCCGCTCATCGCAATGAGTGCGGTCTTCTGTTCTGCGTTCTGCATCTGTGCCGTCCTCTCATTCGATATATTAAGTGGTAAGTAAAATTTTCATCAGATAGCAAAAACTCCGAAAACCATGTGGTTTTCAGAGTTTTGTGGTCGAGGTGACAGGATTTGAACCTGCGACCTTGGAGTCCCGAACCCCACGCTCTACCAAGCTGAGCCACACCTCGAACTGTTGTTATTTGATTTGAAAGAAGTGGTCGAGGTGACAGGATTTGAACCTGCGGCCTCTTCGTCCCGAACGAAGCGCTCTACCAAGCTGAGCCACACCGCGAAATCAAGCTGCCAACGCTTTTCCGTGACAGCTTTATTAGTATATCGCAGAAATCGCTTTCTGTCAACACTTTCTTGAAATTTTCCTTAAATTTTCTCGAGCAGCTTTGCCACCAGACGGCGCAGCTCTGCGCCGCGGCGCTCGGCAGTCTCGTTGACCTCAGCGCCCGAGAGCGGCTGCATAAGCACGCCCGCCGCCATATTGGTGATCATGGCAATACCGACAAGCGGCAGACCGCAGTGCGCGGCTGCAATGACCTCGAACACGGTGGACATGCCGACCGCATCCGCACCGAGCGTGCGGAACATCCGAATTTCCGCCGGCGTTTCGAACTGCGGGCCGTTCACGCCGCAGTACACGCCGCGGTGCAGCTCGAGGCCGCAGTCTGCGGCGGCCTGCATGGCCTGTTCGCCCAGTGCGCGGTCGTATGCGAATGTCATATCCGGAAAACGAGTACCGAGTTCGGGATCATTTTGCCGGTCAGCGGACTTTTGCCTGTCATGTTGATGTGGTCGGTGATCAGCATAAAATCACCCGCATGATAGCCGGTGTTAATGCCGCCGGAGGCATTCGTCACGACAAGCGCCTTCACACCCAACTCTTTCAGCACATAAACAGGATATGCCACCTCGTCCGGCGCGTAGCCCTCGTAGCCGTGCAGACGGCCCTGCATGCAGATAACGCGGCGTCCGGCCAGTGTGCCGCACACCATGCGTCCTGCGTGGTCAGGCGCGGTGGATACCTTAAAGTGCGGAATCTCGCCGTAGGGCACATAGACCGGGTTCTCCACCTCATCCGCCAGCGGGCCGATGCCCGAGCCGAGCACCAGCGCGATTTGGGGCACAAACGGCAGCTTTTCTTTAAGATATGCTACAGATTCCACTACATTTGCTTTCGTCAGCATAGGTCGTCCCTCCTTACAGCCGACGCAGGATAGCGTCCGTGCGCTTCTGCGTTTCCGCCTTTACCTTTTCAATGTCAATGGTCTTGAATTCACCATCGCGGTACAGCACCTCGCCGTCTACCATGGTCAGGCGAACGTCCGCGCCCTGAGCCGCATAGACCACGTTGCAGGCAGCATCGGTCATCGGCGTAAACTGCGGCGTATCGGTATCGATGACGCACAGGTCAGCCTTATATCCAACCGCCAGCTTGCCGCAGTCCGTGCGTCCCTGCGAGAGCGCACCGGCGCGCGTTGCGGTGTGCAGTACCTGCGCAGGCGTCAACAGCGTGGAATCGTGATAGAAACCCTTGTAGACCACGCCGAACAGGTAAATATCCTGCAGAATATTCAGGTTGTTGTTGGAGGCTGCGCCGTCCGTGCCGAGCGCGATATTGATGCCCTTCTCCAGCATTTTCGGAATGTTCGCGTAGCCGGATGCCAGCTTGAGATTGCTTGCCGGACAGCAGGCGACCGAAACATTATGCTTCTTGAGGATATCGAAATCTTCGTCCTCCAGCCAGACGCAGTGCGCCGCCGTGGTCGGAGAATCGAAAATGCCGTGCGCCTCCATGTACGCCGCTGGCGTCAGGCCATGACGCTGCTTGCACTCCTCGTGCTCGGTCTGCGTCTCGGACAGGTGGATGTGGATACGCGCACCCGCGTCCTTCGCATGGGCGGCTACCGCCTCGACTACCTTGGGCGTCGAGGTATACTCGCCGTGGATACACAAATCACCAATCAGCCGACCGCCCATCTCGCCGTTCCACTCGTTCAGCAGGCGCAGATTGTCCTTATAGGCGGCAAGGCTCTCGTAGTCGCTGTCGTCAAATACGGTCAGGCCGCGGCTGAGGTGGCACTTGATGCCGCTCTCGCGGATCGCAGGCATCATGCCGTCGAAGAAGAAATACATATCCGAGAACGAAACCGTACCGCTCGCCAGCATTTCCGCGATGGAAAGCTGCGTCCCGTAGTACGCCGCCTCGTCGTCGATCTTGTCCTCAAACGGAAATACCTTCTCACCCAGCCAGCGCTGCAGCGGCAGATTTTCCGCGTAGCCGCGCAGCAGCGTCATCGGCGCATGGCTGTGCACGTTGTAAAAGCCGCTCATCAGCAGACGGTGTTTACCGTCGTAACGCTCGCCGTAATCCTCCTGCGGCTCGGCATCGCCGATGTAGGCAATCTTGCCGTCCTTCACGCCAACGTACTGCCCGCGTTTGCGCTCAAAATTCTCATCCAACAGATCAATGTTGCAAAAAAGCATTGTTTTCTCCTTTTCTCTTTATAGAACGTGGTAATGCGGGATAATATCCTCGTATTCGCCGTCCTTGTTCAAAAATCCGCCCGGAATCACGCCAAGCTGTGTGAATCCCAGCTTTTTGTACAGCGCCAGCGCCCCCGTGTTGCTCTTGACGACTGCGTTGAACTGCAGCACGCGGAATCCGCACGTTTTTCCCTGTGCAATGCAGTGCTTTACCAGTTTTTCACCGATATGCTGTCCGCGCACAGACTTTTTAACTGCATAGCTTGCGTTGCAGATGTGTCCGCAGCGTCCCACATTATTCGGGTGCAGAATATACAGACCGACCAGCTCACCGGTTGCCACGTCGTACGCTACGCCGGTATAGGTCTGCTCAGTGAAAAAGGCATGACCAGTCACCTCGTCCAGCTTTTCCATCTGCGGAAAGGCTTTGCCGTCCTCAACGACCTCGTTCCAAATTTCTGCTGCCTGTACAGCGTCACGCTGCTCGTACTGTCGAATTTCGATCTGCATGGTTTCTCATCCCCTTGTTTTTTATTATAGCATAGTGCAGGAGAAAAGAAAACTGCTGCATCAGTTGCAAACCTGAGGAACGCGCTGACGCCGCGCGGGCACAAGAGGGTAGACAACCTGCGGTTTTCCACCCTCTTGTGAATCTTCCCTTTTCCCTTGGATAGCCTGACGCAGACCAGAGACCGGCGACCGCTCCGAAAAATGGGAACGGCAGAGATTTTTTTCTTCCGTAGGGGCGCACATTGTGCGCCCATTTCTCTACCTCTGCGCAATGCCAGATTCCGTACTGCTACACATGCGGCTTCATCTCCGCAGGCGCGACACGAGGTGAATTGCCCGAAGGGCAAGAGAAGGTATCAACGCCCTGGGGTGCGACCTCGGCGCACCGTATCTAAACCATCTGCTCATTACTAAAACGCAGGGGCGGCCATTGGCCGCCCACAGAATGATAACCCATTGCGTTCTCTTCACTCTTCACTCTTTCTTAAAACGCCGAATACTTCAAAATATCTTTTCGCATTCGCGCGATAATCCGCTTTTCCAGCCTTGAAATGTAGCTTTGCGAGATACCCAGCAAATCCGCGACCTCCTTCTGCGTCAGCGCCTTCGGCGTGCCGATGCCGAACCGCAGCGAGATGATCTGCCGCTCTCTCGGCGGCAAATGGCCCAGTGCACGATGCAGCAGCATTTTGTCCACATCGTCCTCGAGCGGCCGCATGACGCTGTCCGGCTCGGTGCCGAGAATATCACTCAGCAGCAGCTCGTTGCCGTCCCAGTCCGAGGACAGCGGCTCGTCGATGGAAACCTCGCTCCGCCGTCCGGCGATCTTGCGCAGGTGCATGAGGATCTCGTTCTCGATACACCGCGACGCATACGTCGCCAGCTTGACGTTTTTGTCGCTCCGGTAAGTGCTCACCGCCTTGATGAGTCCGATCGTTCCAATCGAAATTAAATCTTCCGTTCCCACACCGCTCGACTCAAACTTGCGCGCCAGGAACACCACCAGCCGCAGATTGTGCTCGATGAGACGGTTGCGCGCCGCAACATCGCCCCTGCTGTTCGCCTCCACGGCGGCGGCCTCCTCCTCCGGAGACAACGGCGGCGGCAGAACATCGCTGCCGCCGATATAATGTACGCCTTGCGCTCGAAACCGCCGCAAAACCATCTTTAACCACTGCAGAAATTTCATTTTGCTCTCCCTTTCACACCCCGATAAGTCCCTCGTACGCGCCCTGTCCGATGGAGACCGCACTGACCGCACACACACAGTCGAGTGCCGTGCCGTCTGCTCTCAGCACGCTGTCCGGCCGGAAATACAGCAGCAGACCGCCATCCGTGCCGACCGCGTGAAACGGCAGCAGACCGCAGCGTGCAGCCAGATTTTCCGGCAGAGCCGTCAGCTGCGCGGACGCACTGCCGAACGGCAGTTTCGTGTCCAGCAGGCACTCGGCAGCCTTGCGTTCGAGCACCACGACTGGCTTTCCGGAAACCGGTTCGGTCAGGTCGTTGCCTGTGTCGTGCAGCACGCGCACGGCGGTCTGCCGAGTGCCGAACCGGATGGTCAGCGTTTCTGTTTCGCGGTGCAGCGCGCCGTGCTTCGCATCTCCGCACAGGAGTATCCCGCTTGCCGCGTAGCCGACAGCTACCGCCAGCACGAGCACCTGCATCGGCACCGCGAAGTAGTACCCGCACGAGAGCAGCAGCCTCCTGCCGCTTGCGCTCAGCGCCGCCGCCGCCAGTCCGGCGAACGAGGCCGCGACCACGCCGTACAGTGCACACAGCCGCGCAGGTGCCGCTCTCTGCCGAAAGCGATCATGCAGGCCCAGTCCTGCAAGAAGGCGCAGCGGTACAAGTGTCAGCACCGGCCAGACCGCACCCAGCACGGCATAGCCGCCGCCGAGTGCTGTTGAGAAAATCAGCCGCATTTTTCCGCACCTGCACGCCGCCTAAGCGAGCCGCCGCAAGCAGCGTTGCACCATCCATCAGTGCGTTGACGGCAAACAGCACATCCAGATAGACGACCATACCGCACCTCCCGAACAAGATTCAGTATAGCACGGACAACGTGCGCGTTTTGCCGAATAAAAGAGCGTAAAAAATACCTGAAACCGCTCTACCATAAGATAGAACGGTTTCAGGCAAAGAGTAGTATGTAAGTAAGATGTGGTCGAAATGAGAAAGAATATAAAAAGAAAACAGCAAGAGTCCTGCACCTTTATCGGTATCAGCCCCCTTGCTGTGTCTTTTTTTTATCATACTGCAAAATCGAAGATTTGTCACCTGTCGATTTTTACAAAATCCCTAGTAATTCTATCGGTTATCTTTTGGAGTGCGTACTGTGCCAGCAGCTTTGCTGCGTCCTCGACGTCGGAAACCGCACACAGCTCGCTCGGAGAATGGATATAGCGGGTCGGGATGGAGACCGCGCCTGCCTGCACGCCCGCGCGCGCCTTCTGCAGCGCCGAAGTATCCGTGCCGCCGCACAGCAGGATTTCGCGCTGCGCGGATACACCGCAGTCTTTCGCCGCCTGCTCGAGCGCATCCACAACCGCCGGTGTGCAGATAACCGAGCGGTCCATCACCTTGACTGCCGGTCCCTTGCCCAGCTCGACCGCCATCGCGGACTTCATCTCCGGCAGGTCGCCGGTATCGGTCACATCCACCGCGATAGCCGCATCCGGCTCAACTGCGAACGCTGCCGCCGCGCCTGCGCCGCGCAGGCCAACCTCCTCCTGTGCCGTAAACACGAAGTACAGGTCGTTCTCGATTTCCTTGTCTGCCAGCTGCTCCATCATCAGCAGGAGTGTCACACAGCCGATGCGGTTGTCCAGATATGGACCGCACAGCACGCCGTTCTGCTCGAACCGCGGTGCCTCGTACACAGCGAAATCACCGATCTGCACCAGCTTGCGCGCTTCATCGGCATCCTTTGCGCCGATGTCGATGAACAGATTATCCAGCGTCAAATCCTTGAGCGGCGTCTTTTCCTCGTACGAGATCACGCCGCGCGTGCCGTTGGCAAACTTCACCTGAATATTCGGCAGGTCACCGACATACAGGCCGCCAATCTGCGAAAAACGGATAAAGCCCTTGTCCTCAATATAGGTGGCAACCACGCCGATAGAGTCCATATGCGCGGCAAACAACAGCTTTTTGCCATTCTTTGCGCCTTTTTGCGGCAGATAAGGTTGCCGAGCGCGTCCGTCTTCACGTCGTCGATATACGCGCCTGCAATCTCCGCGATGGTTTCGCGAACCGCATCCTCACGGCCGGACGGGCCGAATGCACCCGCGACCGTGTTCCATAAATCAAAAATCTTGCTCATTCGTCGTCCCCTCCGAGTTCTTCCAGAAATGCGCGTGCGGCGGAAAGCACCGCTTCGCAGTCAGCTACTGCCGCCACCGAGGACGGCGAGTGAATATAGCGTACCGGAGCCGCAGCCGCGCACACGCGCACGCCTGCACGGCTCTTGTGGATACGGCCTGCGTCCGTGCCGCCGGCTACGCGCGTTTTCGTCTGCCAGCGGATGCCACGCTTGTCGCAGGCATTGCGCAGAAGTTCAAACAGCTCTGCATCGTAGATAGTAGCGCCATCCATGAACGGCAGAACCACACCGCCGCGTACACGGCAAACGGCTTTTCCGCCTTCCACCTCTGCGAGATCAGCGGCTGTCGTGCCCTCGAGCACCATTGCGAATCCCGGGTCAAGCGCATATGCCATGCTTGCCGCACCGCGCAGGCCGACTTCCTCCTGCACGGTGAAGCAGAACCAGGTGTCGATCGGCGGCTCATCCTCGATGAGCTTGAGGAGCGCGGCACAGCCGACACGGTCGTCGATCGCCTTGGCCTTGATAAGACCGTCGCCGAACTCGACAACCGCCGAGTCAAACACGCCGTAATCGCCAAGCGAAACCTTGTCCTCAGCGGCAGCTTTGCTCGCTGCACCGATGTCGATATACAAATCCTTGGTCTTGGGCATGGTGCGGCGCTCTGCGGCAGTTGTCAGATGAACTGCCTTGATGCCGATCACGCCCTGCACATCACCGAAGCGAACCGGTCGGCCGATGACCACGCGCGGGTCCACGCCGCCGACAAAGCCAAATTTCAGCATGCCGTCATCCGTAATCTTCTTGATGATAACGCCGACCTCATCCATGTGCGCGCACAGCACAACCGGACGCTCGAGCGCCTTTTTTGCCCTTTCGGAACACCATAATGTTGCCGATGGCATCGGTTTTCATTTCATCCGCGAACGGTTTTACCTTCTCGAGCACAAACTCGCGCACCGCATCCTCACAGCCGGACGGCCCCGGCAGCGCGCACAGCTGCTTCATCAGTTCGATCATACGCCCACCTCCCCGTCAAATTCGCGCAGGAATTCTGCCATCAGGTCAGCGACTGCCTGCATCAGACAGCTCCACGACCTCGACCGGCGTATGCATGTATTTTTCCGGAATGGACAGCAGACCCATTGCGATGCCGCGGCCGACGATCTGCATCGTCCACGCATTCGTGCCGGTGTTGCCCTCCATGATTTCAAGCGTATAGTCGATGTCGTTCGCCTTGGCGGTCTTGATGAGCGCCTTGGTTGAAAGCCGCGGTGCAGGTTCGGACCCATGCCGACTGCCACGCCGCTGCCGAGGTCGAACACGCCGTCCGACGGACCGTCTGGCGTTCTGCCGTGAGTTACGTCCACCGCGAGGGCGTACTCCGGCTGAACCGTAAACGCGCCGGTCTGCGCACCTAGCTCGGTAACTTCCTCCTGCGTGCTGATGAGCACCGCAACATTGCATTTCAGCTTGTCCTTCGCCGCGTGCAGCTGCTCCATCGCGGCCAGAATGGCGGCCACGCCGGCACGGTCGTCAAGGCACTTGCTGCAAAGCTGACCGCCCGCCAGCTTGATCGGCTGCTGCGCGAACACGATGGGCGTACCCACGCGGATGCGGCTCTTGGCATCCAGCAGACCGGTGTCGATCGCCATCTGGTCGATGGGAACGGCCTTGTTCTGCTCGCCCGTTTTGAGCAGATGCGGCGGCATGCAGGATACCACGCCGTACAGCGGTTTGTCCGCGAGAATGGTCACCTCACCACCGAGCAGCATGCGCGGGTCTACACCGCCGACCGGCGCGAACCGCAGAAAGCCGCCGTCCAGCACCTCGGTAACAAGAAAGCCGATCTGGTCGAGATGTGCGTCCAGCAGGACGGTTTTCGCGCCCTCTTTACCGCAGGACAGGCTGCCGATCACGTTGCCGTTCTTATCCACATCCACGGTGTCGCAGTACGGGCGGAACAGCTCCGCGACGGTGTGTGCCGCCTGCATCTCAAAGCCGCTGACCGCCGGCAGTGCACACAGCGTTCGCAGCGTTTGTTCTAACTGCAAGGAAATTCCTCCTTTTCGTCTGTTTATCGTACAGGTTCTATTATAACCGTTTCTTTCCATGGTTACAAAGATAAAAGGCGCTCCTGAGAGCGCCTTTGCTTTATGAAATCTGTTCTCCGGTCGGCAGATACAGCGCGTTCACCGCGTCCGTTTTGCCGTTCGGATAGGAATCTACCACGCGGAGACAACCGTTTGCAAAGCTGAGCCGATAATAAATGTCGATCGTGTCCTCGATTTTGATCGTACCCAGCGTTGCGCCGAAGCGGTCAAAGCAGGTAATCGTGTGCTCATCGGTCGGGAGCGCGTACACGCCTGCGCCGTCGGTCGCCAGCAGACCCGGACGTCCGCCGTTCAGAATCGGCTTCACGCGGAACAGAACCTTGTTCGTGCCGTCCGCGTCACAGCGGATGTACTCGTATTCCTTGTCGTTAATCCAGTGGCTGTAAATGTTCTGACCGACCTCATCGAACGCATTCTGATAGGTCTTTGTCAGCTTTTTGCCCTTAAAGTTGTACAGCGCATAGTAGCCGGTCGATTCTGCGGCGATATAGGTATCGCTGTACTGATTCAGCTTCAGCGCACGCGAACTGGACGCGATGCGCTTGCCGCCTGCGATAATCGTGTACGAGGTATCATCATCCGTTGTTGCAACAAAGCGATCACCTATGTTATCCGAAAGATACATTTTCTTGTGATCGAGCGCAAAATTCATACTCCACACAGTTTTGCCCGCAGTATCAATAGCACGAATGGTCTTGCTGTCCACGCGAACAACTGCTTTGCCGTCCTTGAAGTCGGTCAGGTGGTCATACGTTTGGGTAGCCTTGGTACCGTCCGTGAAAATCATATAATCCTTGCCGTACGTTATACTGTCAATATTCATCGGAATCGCCCAGCCTACCTGCTCACCGTCCACCGTAGCAAGTGCATAATTTTCCAGAGTTTCACCGGTTTTCATATTGTATACAGTGTATTCCCCGACTGTCCTCTCGATATAGATAGACCCACTCGCCAAATACCGTAATAGCGGTGAATTCACCATTGTATTTCTTGTAATTGGTTAATAGCTTGTTACCCTTGGCATCCTCAAGGTGCATCTGTACATTAAAACCGTCATCGCTGTCAACAACAACAGTATACTTAGCCGCGGTCTTGCTCGGCACCTCGGCATACTTGGTATCATACAGCCGCAGCATGGTCGCGATGGACTGCTCGTGTGTATAGCTGTTATTCGGTGCAAAACGATTGCCGCTGACACCGTTCATCACGCCGCTGTTGTACGCCCAGTACACATCGCTGCGTGCCCACGCCTGAATGTCCGCGCCGTCCGCGAAAACGTGCGGCATACGTTCCTTCACGCTGTCCTTGGCATTCTTGCGCAGATTGCCCAGACGGTGCAGCATGCTTGCTGCCTGCTGACGGTCAGCTTCTGCTGCGGTGCAAATTTGCCATTACCAACGCCGTTTACCACGCCCAGAGACGCGCAGAGCAGCACGTCTTCGTCCTTGGTATCCGAGAAGGAAACCGCGGTTTTCTCGACGGATTTTACGTTTCCGCTCTTCTCCCAGGTGCGATAAACCGCTGCCGCCAGTGCGCAGAAATCCGCACGGGTGATGCTCTGCGTATACGCCTGATCGACCTGCTCCGGCACAATGCCCGCGTTCCGCGCGGTATCCACCGCCGACTTGGCCCAACTGCTCGGCGCTTCCGCTGCCGCAGCTGCCGTTACCAACATAGCCGCAGATAAAATCGCTGCAATCGTTCGTTTCATAGAAAATCCTCCTTTTTAATTCAGCGGTCAGTGATTTTTCTTTGTTTTGGATATTGCGCGCGCTGTTTTCTGATCGCTGCATTGTATTTGACGTTTGGTATCTGCAAAAGGTTCCCAGATTTATCGGGTAATGTCAAAAAATCATTGACGGTGCAGGTCTGCAGAATACCGTCCGGCGTGTAGTATTCGTCCCGCAGGACGCGCTGCTGCTCGTCATACCATATTTTCTCGGTTACGCCATCCTCGCTGACGCAGACTGCGGTGCGCTCGGTGTCGTCGTATGTCCACTCGTTGTCCTGCATCATTTCGTAATTCGGATCATGCACATTGTTTTCCATGCGCAGTATGGAACCGCGTGCATCCTTCACCGTGATCCATGTGCCGGTCAGCACGCCCTCGAAAATCGTGCTGGTTCTGGTCGTTTCTCCGGTTTTGGGATTGTATTCCGACACTGTCTGTGACTGCATGTTGCCTGCCGTGTCGCAACTCTGCTCCAGATACGGTTCTTCCTCGTCTCCGCGATAGGTGTAAGTCTCTATTCCGTCCGCATTCGCTGTGCAAATGATACGCCCCCGCTCGTCATACTCTGTGTAAGAAACCGTCTTTACACCGCAGGTTGTGGAATACCATGTCATTTTGCTGCCGCTGTAAACCTTGCGTTCACTGGAACTCACACCGAACGGACGCTTGCAATTCAGTGACCAGATCTCGCGGTTCTGCGCATCGTAGCCGGTGATTCTGAGATAGGACCATTCCTTCTCATCCGGTATCACGCGCGTTGTCTTTTGCTGTTCAATCCGAGCAGCAGGCTGCATATACGCCAGAAGTGTCCAGTTTTCCGCTGTCAGACGGACATACCGCAGTCCGTTCATCGATAAGCCGCCGAAAACAACGCCGCAGCAGACCACAGTGCTTGCCGCCAGCATTCCGGCTCGTTTGAGAATGTTCAGCTTCACCCAAACACCTCCTCAGCGGGTTACGTCAGTGTATGTCGTGGTAGTTTCAAATTGTCTGCCATTTTCATTACTCCATGTATTCTTGATGCTGCGTCCCTGCTCATCATACCAATGTTTCTCAGTCATGCCCGATTCACCATTCACGCAGGTGGCTGTGCGTGCGGCATCATCATACATCCATTGGTTGACATAAGTTTCTGTCCCGCCGTCCGCGTCGGTAACCTCCCGCTTGATGGTATTGCCGTGCGCATCCTCGGTAAAACGTACCCTCATCTGAAAAGTGCCGTCCTCCTCATACCACATACATAATGTGATCGTATTTCCGGTACTGCTGTCTGTTTCTGTGGTTTTCTGCAGAAGCCGAACATTCTGACCGTTATAGGATTTCTCCAGATAAGGCTTTGTCTCGTTTCCGTGATAAAAAAGTTCGTCACAGCCTCCCCGGGATTTCCTCCCGAATGAGCCGTCCCTGTTCATCATACTGCCAGACCACAGCCGGCTGACCCTCTCCCCAATTATACTGCGCTTCAGTGTTGCCGGTGTACACATAACGGCTGCTGCCGACCGAGGTCAGCCTGCCGAACGTCGTACTCGACCAAATCTCACGATTCTGTGCATCATAACCGGTAATGGTATAGCTGGGTGCAGAAGAATCCTGAAAATCCATGACGGACTGTTCGATTCTTGCCGCCGGTTCGACCCACGGCAGCAGCCACCAGTTGTCCGCCGTCGGACGCATATAGCGCAAGCCATTGAGCGCCAGCGCCCCGAAAACCCCGGCTGTACAGGCGGCAGTTGCCGCCGTCAACATTCCCGCACGTTTGAGCAGATCTTTGTTCATAAACATCCGCCTTTCTCTATCCGATTGTCCTGCCTGTCTTATTGATTTCAGTATAGCATAAATTTTTCCGGAAGGATATATCTCTTTGCATTTTGAAACAGAAATGTATCATGCAGCGGCAAAATCGTTTGTCTGCGCCCGGTTGGCGACGGTGCGGGAGCACAGTGTGCTTCCCTACGATTGCGCGTGTGCAGATGAATTTACAGGTGCCGTCCGCAGACACCAGACCACCGAGTTGCGCAACACGGGTATCCCCCCGGGGACCTTCTCTTGCCTTTCGGGCAATTCACCTTGTGTTGCGCCTGCGTAGAGCAAACCGCATGTGTAGCAGTAAAGTATCTGGCATTGAGAATAGGTAGGAAATGGGCGCACACTGTGCGCCCTACGGAAGAAAAAAATCCTCTGCCGTTCCCCTATAGTCTCAGTTCTGCAAATTTCGCCGTGCTATCTCAAAAGGAAACGGATTCAAAAGGGTGGAAACCTTGGTGTCCATCCTTTTGCCCACCAGCCGTGGGTACGGCGAACTCCTGCGCTCCGCAGAGCGCAACTCTCCGCTTAATTAAAGCGCAAAAAAAATCCCGCAGAGAAAACCTCTGCGGGATTTATTATGCTATTTCAGCAAGCGTTTTGCGCGATCTTACGCCTCGGGAGCTTACAGATCCTGCAGGCGCTTCAGGTGAGCGTAACGCTTGGTAGACTCTACCTCGGAACGCTCGAACAGGCCCTCTGCACGATCCGGGAATGCACGGGTCAGTGCGGAGTAACGAGCCTCGCCCATCATGAACTTGCGGTAATCCTCGGTCTTGGGCTCCTTGGACTCCAGAATGAACGGGTTCTTGCCCTCGTCAGCCAGCTGCGGGTTGAAGCGGAACAGGTTCCAGTAACCGCAATCAACGGCCTTCTTCATCTCAGCCTGGCAGTTGGTCATGCCGCCCTTGATGGAGTGCATCTCACACGGAGCATAGCCGATTACCAGCGACGGGCCCGGATAAGCCTCAGCCTCAGCGATGGCCTTCAGGGTCTGAGCCGGGTTAGCGCCCATAGCTACCTGTGCAACGTAAACGTAGCCGTAGCTCATAGCGATCTCAGCAAGGCTCTTCTTCTTGGTGGTCTTACCGGAAGCTGCGAACTGTGCAACAGCGCCGATGTTGGTAGCCTTGGAAGACTGTCCGCCGGTGTTGGAGTAGATCTCGGTATCGAATACCATTACATTTACGTCCTTGCCGGATGCCAGAACGTGATCCAGACCGCCGAAGCCGATGTCGTATGCCCAGCCGTCACCGCCGAAGAACCATACGGATTTCTTAGCGAGGTATTCCTTGTGAGCCAGAACATCCTTGCAGTCCGGGCAGCCTGCTGCTGCGCCCTTTTCGAGCTCTGCAACCAGTGCCTTTGCCGGCTCAGCGTTAGCAGCGCCGTTGTCCTTGGTATCCATGAAGCTGTTAACAGCGTTCTTGAAGCTGTCGGTAGCGTTCTCAGAGCCAGCCATAACTTCCAGCTTGGAGATCAGGCGCTCACGGAGAGCTTCCTGACCATAGTACATGCCAAGGCCGTGCTCTGCGTTATCCTCGAACAGGGAGTTAGCCCATGCCGGACCGTGACCGTTTGCATCAACGGTGTACGGGGAGGTTGCAGCCGGGCCGCCCCAAATGGAGGAACAACCGGTCGCATTGGAGATATACATATGATCGCCGTAAAGCTGGGTGATCAGACGTGCATAGGATGTCTCAGCACAACCTGCGCAGGAGCCGGAGAACTCAAGAAGCGGCTGCTTGAACTGCGAATCCTTTACGGAGTTCGTGGAGATCATGTCGGCCTTCTCGGAAACCTTTGCTACGCAGTAATCGAATGCATCCTGCTGAGCAGCTTCCTCTGCCTGCGGTACCATCTTGAGGGACTTGGTCGGGCAGACGCCGATACATACGCCGCAACCCATGCAGTCCAGCGGAGATACAGCCATGGTGTACTTGTAAACGCCCTTGCCCTTGCCTGCCTTGATGTCAACCAGCTTGGTGGAAGCCGGTGCAGCAGCAGCCTCTTCTTCGGTCAGAGCAAACGGACGAATGGTAGCGTGGGGGCAGACATAGGCACAGTTGTTACACTGAACACAGGTAGCCTCGTTCCACTGCGGAACGGTAACTGCTACGCCGCGCTTCTCGTACGCAGCGGCGCCCTGCTGGAAGGTGCCGTCAACATGCTCGCCTGCGAATGCGGATACCGGCAGGGGAGTCGCCGTCCATGCGGCCGATCGGCTCCATAACGTCCTTGACCATCTTGACAACTTCCGGGCGGCCCTGCAGCTCGCGGGTATCACCCTCGTCCTGTGCGTCAGCCCAGTCAGCCGGTACTTCGATCTTCTTGAATGCGGTAGCGCCGATGTCGATAGCCTTGTGGTTCATATCAACGATGTCCTGGCCCTTCTTCAGGTAGGACTTGGTAGCAGCATCCTTCATGAACTGGATAGCCTGCTCGCTCGGCATTACCTTAGCCAGTGCGAAGAATGCAGACTGCAGAATGGTGTTGGTGCGCTTGCCCATGCCGATCTCGATAGCGAGGTCGATTGCGTTGATGGTGTAAAGCTGAACGTCGTTCTTAGCAATGTAGCGCTTCTCGGAAGCTGCCAGATTCTTGCTCAGCTCTTCCGGAGACCACTGGCAGTTGACGAGGAACACGCCGCCGGGCTTGACGTCACGCACGATCGGGAAGTGCTTGGTGATGTAGGACGGGTTGTGGCATGCTACGAAGTCAGCCTTGTTGATGTAGTAAGGAGAACGGATCGGCTTGTCGCCAAAACGCAGATGCGAAACGGTTACGCCGCCGGTCTTCTTGGAGTCGTACTGGAAGTAAGCCTGAACGAACTTATCGGTGTGGTCGCCGATGATCTTGATGGAGTTCTTGTTCGCACCGACGGTGCCGTCGCCGCCGAGACCCCAGAACTTGCACTCGATGGTGCCTTCTGCCGCGGTGTTCGGTGCCGGCTTCTCCTCGAGGGGAGAGGTAGGTGACGTCGTCGTTGATGCCCAGTGTGAACATCTTCTTCGGCTCTGCCTTAGCCAGCTCCTCGTATACAGCGAATACGGAGGACGGGGCGTATCCTTGGAACCCAGACCGTAACGGCCGCCGGTTACTACCTTATCGGTGATGCCTGCATCAGCCAGAGCGGTAACAACGTCCATGTAGAGCGGCTCGCCCTGGGAGCCCGGCTCCTGGGTGCGGTCGAGGACTGCGATCTTCTTCGCGGTCTCCGGGATAGCTGCGATCAGCTTGTCAGCACGGAACGGACGGTACAGACGAACCTTAACCAGGCCGACCTTCTCGCCGTGTGCGTTCAGGTAATCGATAACTTCCTCTGCAACGTCGCAAGATGGAGCCCATGGAAATGATGACACGGTCAGCATCCGGAGCGCCATAGTAGTTGAAGAGCTGGTAGTTGGTGCCGAGCTTTGCATTGATCTTGCCCATGTATTCTTCGACTATGCCGGGAACGGCTTCGTAGTACTTGTTGCATGCCTCACGGTGCTGGAAGAATACGTCGCCGTTCTCGTGAGAGCCGCGCATCATAGCGTGCTCCGGGTTCAGTGCGCGCTTGCGGAATGCTTCAACAGCATCCATGTCGCACATTTCCTTCAGATCCTCGTAATCCCAGACCTCGATCTTCTGAATCTCGTGAGAAGTGCGGAAGCCGTCGAAGAAGTTGATGAACGGAGCAGCATAGCGAAACCGGTCTGGCGGCAAGCCATAACGTCGGAATGGTCACCGAAGATGTTCAGTGCATGAGATGCAACGGTACGAGCGGAAACGTGGAATACACACGGAAGCAGCTCGCCTGCGAT
>VOFB01003410.1_pt1 | contig 42497 bp, 45 predicted proteins | sample 5384141 | NCBI WGS metagenome assembly VOFB01 (sample SAMN12384721, study PRJNA508395) | human gut metagenome | isolation source: healthy gut A | host: Homo sapiens
TCATGCTGGCCTGGGTGGCAGAGATCATGACCGGGCACGGCTGGCGCATCGAGAACATCGACGCCACCATCCTCTGCCAGCGCCCGAAGCTGGCCCCCCACATCCCGGCCATGCGGGCAAAGCTGGCCGCGGCCTGCGGATGCCGGCAGGCGCCGTCTCGTCAAGGCCACCACCGAGGAGGGCATCTGGCTTTACCGGCGAGGGCTGGGCATTGCGGCCCACTGCCGTCGCTCTTTTGAACGCGCACCGGCGGCGGGTGTGAAAGGACAGGGAATTGACCCATGACTCTGAAGGGAAATCATGCAAATTCCAGACCGCGGGCCCGGTAGACCTGCTGGACATCCTCATCATCGCGTTCCTCATCTACCAGCTGCTGGGATTCGTCAAACCCGCGCCGGCCAGTTGGTCAGGGCATCGTGGCGTTTCATGGTTATTGGCGGTCTTCTGGTGGCGTAAACGCGCACCGCAATATGCGCACCCGTCACCTGGCTGCTCAACTCGCTGCTGCAATTTCCGGTCTGCTGACGCTGGTGGTGCTGTTCCAGCCAGGCTGCGCCGTGCGCTGGAGCGCATGGGCCAGACCACCAATGGGCCAACCTTCTGTTCAATAAAAACCGCCGCAACGACACCTTCGCTGCGCGGCGCGTGGCAGAGCGCCGTTGGCCATCTGCGACGCGGCGGAGCAGCTTTCCGACACGCGCACCGGCGCGCTGATGGTGCTGGAGCGCAACAACAACCTGGACGAGATCATCCGCACCGGTACGCCGATGCACGCCGATGTCATCCCCGAAATGCTCGGCACCATTTTCTATGAGGGCACCCCCTGCACGACGGCGCAGTCGTCATCCGCGACGGCGTCATCAAGGCCGCAGGCTGTGTGCTGCCCCTTTCCAACAACCTGGACCTGGGCAAAGACATGGGTACCCGCCACCGCGCGCCTGCCTCGGCATGCCGAGAACTCCGACGCCATCGCCATCGTGGTCAGCGAGAAAAAGACCTGGACCGCCAGAATCATCTGCGATGGCGAAGAACGATATCCGTGCTGAAAAACGCGCACCCCATGCCAAAATCGAATAACCCCCCAGGGGTTGAACGGCGCCGCGCCCAAGGGCCCCCGCGCACGATCTGAATAACCCGGTCTTTTTTCCGCCGTTCTGGCAATCATCATGGGCTTTGCCATGTGGATCATCGTTACGGTCTACATCGACCCCCCAGGGGTCTAATGACGGTGACCGGCGTGCCGATCAACTACACGAGCGGCGCGTCTACCTACACGGCCCAAGGTCTGGACATTGTGGAAAAGCCCGACATTGAGGGCGTGACCGTAAAAGTCGAGGGCAACAGCACGATCATCGGCAACATTCGCAGCGCCGACATCATGGTCTACCCAAGCTACGCCGGTGTCAGCGGCGCGGGCAAGGTCACGCTGCGCCTGCAGGCCGTGTGACGAACACAACAGACTTCCCCGGCGACATTGAGTGTACGGTGGAAAGCCCGAGCACCATCGACGTCGTCTTTGACGAGGTCAGCGAAAAGACCGTTCCCGTCACGGTGGACGCCTCCGCGGTGACGATCTCCAACGGCTATATGCTGAACAAGACCACCGCCGTGCCCGCCGAGATCACGCTGCGCGGCCCGACGAGCGAGCTGGATCAGGTAGCCAGCATCGTCGCCCCGGTCCAGGTGGACGGCGAACTGGCCGACACCACGACGGTGCCTGCTACGCTGGAGCTGCGCGACGAGGAGGGCAACGCCTTCACGCCGCAGTATACCTCGATGGAGAGCGACTCCGCCAACGTCACGCTGACGGTCTATCAGGTGCGGGAGCTGCCGCTGAAGGTGGACTTCATCGGCACACCAAACGGCTTCGACGTCGAGAGCCTGCACTATTCGCTGAGCCAGCAGACCCTGCGCGTGGCGGTCCTGCCCGCGCGATCAGCGCCTTGGAGGCCCTGACCGTGACGGACTTTGACCTGGCCCGTGAGTTTGAGCCGGGCCGCGACTACCAGCGCCTTATCGAGCTGCCCGCGGGCATCGTCTCGCTGGACGGCGTCACGAACGTCACGCTGGACTTTGACACGTCGGAGATGGCCTCGACAAAGCTGAACGTCTCGAACATCCGCGCTATCAACGTGCCCAGCAACTACGAGCTGCAGAGATCTTGTCCAGCATCGTCAGCGGTGTGACGCTCTACGGCCCGGCGGATGAAATCGAGAAGCTGTCCGCCGACAGCATCGTCGCGCAGATCGACTGCCAGAGCCTGAACCTGACCGTCGGCCAGCAGACGATTGCCGTCAGCATCCAGATCCCGTCGTCCAGCCGCATTTTGCCACCGGCAGCTATACGGTCCAGTGCGAGGTCACGTCGAAGTAACGCGACGCAGTAGGGCCGGGCATGCCCGGCCCGCAGCCTACGGAAACCGCCCTATAACGGAAAGCTGAGGCCGGACATGTCCGGCCCCTACATGGCGCATACAAAATACCATCGTTTAAGGAACCTTATCTATGCTTTTGGTACGCAATATCCGCCTGCCGCTGACCTGTCCCGACCCGGACGCCGAGGCAGCGGCGAAGGCACTGGCCATTCTCCGCGTGCCTGCCCGCCGGGCGGCGCACTGCGGTGTGGCAAAACTCAGCGTGGACGCCCGGCACGGTACGCCGGTGCTTGTCTACACCATCGCAGTCACACTCAAGGACGAGGGTGAGGAATCGGCATTGGCCGGGGCCTCGCCCTGTGTCCGTTATACACAGCCGCCGAAATTCGACTTTACAACGGGGAAAACGCCGCTGACCCATCGCCCGGTGGTCGTCGGTCTTGGCCCGGCGGGCCTGTTCGCGGCGCTGCTGCTGGCCCGCAGAGGCTACCGCCCGCTGGTGCTCGAGCGCGGCCCCGCGCTGGACGAACGGATTCGGGCCGTCGAGCATTTTGAGAAAACCGGCACACTGGACCCCAACGCCAACATTCAGTTTGGTGAGGGCGGCGCGGGCACCTTCTCGGACGGCAAGCTGACGACCCGCGTCGGTGACCCGCTGTGCGCGTTCGTGACCGGGGCGTTTTTGACCACGGCGCGCCCGGCCGATATTGCGTGGCGGCAGAAGCCCCATGTCGGCACCATTCGACCTGCTGCGCGGGCGTCATCCGCAGCATCCGCGGCGAGATCGAGGCTCTGGGCGGCGAGGTGCGGTTCAACACGGCGCTGACCGGCCTGCACACCCGGAACGGTGCGCTGACCGGCATCGAAACGACGGCGGGCCCTGTGCCCTGTGAACAGCTGGATCCTGGCTGTCGGCCACAGCGCACGGGATACGTTTGCCATGCTGCACGGCCAGGGTCTGCCGCTGGAATGCAAGCCGTTCTCCGTCGGCTTCGCGCCGAGCACCTGCAGACCGAGATCGACAAAAGCCTCTACCACGGCGCGGCGGGTCACCCGGCGCTGCCGAAGGGGGGAGTACCAGCTGAGCCAGCACGTCTCCGGCGGGCGGTGCGTGTACACCTTCTGCATGTGCCCCGGCGGTCAGGTGTGCGCCGCCGCCAGCGAGGATGGCGGCGTGGTGACCAACGGAATGAGCTACCATGCCCGCGATGGCCGCAACGCCAACGCGGCGGTGGTCGTCAGTGGACGGCAGCGACTTCGACAACGACCCGGCGAAGGCCGTCGCGTTCCAGCGTCGGCTGGAGCAGGCCGCCACCGCGCAGGCGGCGGAATTATCTTGCCCCGGCGGAGACCGTCGGCAGCTTTCTGGCCGGGCGCGGTGCGCTCGAGCTGGGGGGCAGGCAGCCGACTTACCCGCGCGGTGTGACGTCCCTGCGACCTCGCTGGCAGCCTGCTGCCCGATGATTTGAGCGGTGCCCTGCGCGAGGGATTGACCGCTTTTGGCCGCAAGCTGGCGGCCTTATCGCGCCCCCGGACGCCGTGCTGGACGGGTCTGGAGACCCCGCACCAGCAGCCCTGGTGCGCCCTGCGCGATAAAAGAAAACCCAATGCACAGGAAACCGGGCGGCATCATGACCGCTAACGAGCTGATGGAACCGATGGCGGACTGATGCGTTCGAGTGGGGCCGGACATGTCCGGCCCGCAGCCCAGTGGAAACCGCCCCTACAATGCGAGGACCGTACCCGACAACAGATTGGACAACCAAATGCCTGACAACAAAACTCCCAAATATCAATACGATCACTACGACTTCGGCGATATGCTGGACAGCGCCGTTGAGGCGGGCAGCAAAATCGGCTCGTCGGTGCTGGGCAGCATTGCAGACGCCCTTGCACAGGCGGGCGATGCCATGAGCAGGCCGCAGCCCGACAGCTTCGCCGCGTGGAAGCGCCGTCTGAAGCGCAAATGGAAAACGGAGGCCAGTTTGTCGGCGTTGCGCTGACGGCGGTCGGCTGGACCTTTACAGGCTGCTTTGGCATCGCGGCGCTTGTGCTGGGCATCCTGACGGCAGTCGGCGCAGGGCCGCTGGGGCTTTCCCAACAGGATTTTATAGCCCTGCCGATTTTGACGGCTGTGTTTTACCCCGCAACGCTCGGCTTCCTTTTATGGCCGTTGTGGGCATGAAAAAGCTGGCCTATTTCAGCCGTCTGCGCAAGCTGCTGCGCGCTGCCAATGACTGGACCTGCGACCTGCCCGCGCTGGCCCGCAAGGCACAGATCAAGCAGGAAAAGGCCTATGAAACCGTTGCAAAGGCTGTGGCGAACGGGGATCTTCCCAATGCCGCCATTTCCGACGATTACAGCACGCTTTACCTGGACGATTCGCTCATGCCGACGGCGGCAAAGCCCGCCGCAGCGCCGCAGGCCGAGCCTGCCGAACCCCTGACCGATGCCGAACAGTTCCGCCGCGAGGGCATGGACTTTTTGAACTACTTAAAAGTCTGCCGCGGCAAGCTGGGCACCGATGCGGACGAAGAGCTTGCCGCAATGCAGAAAACCTGCGCGTCGATCATGGGCTTTGTCCACAACCACCCGGAGCAGTTGAACCGCGTGCGCCGCTTCCGCGAGTATTACCTGCCAACGACCCGCAAGCTACTGGACACGGCGCAGGGCCTGGGCGATACGGACAGTGCGAACGCGGCGGAGATCCGCCGCGACATCACCGGCATCCTGCACACGCTGAACCAAGCGTATGAAAAGCTGTACGACACCCTTCTGCAGGACGTCAGCATGGACGTCCACCGAGATCGACACGCTGGAGGCTATGCTGCGGCAGGATGGTCTGACCCACGATTTTGAAGCTGATTTTAACACAAGGAGCTAAACTGTAGGAGGCCGCCTGCGCAAAAGGCTGGAGCGCCAGCCTCGCTCATCACGGATCACCACCTGCCGGGCGACGCTTTGAACGCCATGTAATTGGTGACCCAAGCGCCCCGACGACGAAAGCCGTTCGAGGACTGTGCGGCGTGGGCGTAGCGTTCCGGCTCTGTGCCGCGCTCGAGGCTGCGACCCGCCGAGCTGTTGGAAGTATGCAGCGAGCTGGCGGCGCTGGGCTTTTGATGGCCGACGTCCTTGCCGCTGGCGGAAGACACTTTGATTGTCCGCGAGGTCTCCTTTTGCGGACCGTGCAGCGCCGCGCTTCGGAGGCGCATTGGCCCACGCGCCGATGAACGCTGCGGGCCGCATGGACAAACGCCGCGGTAGCGCCTGTTGAAGCGCTGCGGCGACGAGATCAGGCCACGGCATAGCTGAACGCCTGGCTGAGATCAACACCGAGCGCCAGCAGACCGAACAGCAGGTCTTTTGCCAAGCTGCTTTTGCAGGCGTTGAGGCCGACTCGCCTGGACCGCGTGCTCGTCGTCATGGCGAGGATTTGGCACCCCGGCGTCATCGGCATTGTGGCGGGCGCGGCTCATGGAGCGGTTCAGCCGCCCGGTCATCGTCATTCGATGCAACAGGCGGCAGTGGCGCGCACCGGACCTGCTGTTCGAGACAGTGCGCTCGCCGACTGCGCACGCGGCTCCAGAGGTCATCGTGCAGCGGGCGCGAGAGCAGAGCGCCGAGGAACGCGGTTCGGCGGCCACGCCGCCGCAGCGGGCGTTGAGATAGAGGAATAGTAAATCTTGCCGCGTTCCGGCAGACCATTATCATCGCGGGCCGCGGCCTGCCGTTCCCGCCCGCCGTCAGCCTGCTGACGCCGCCGCCACGCTGGGCGAGCGCTGAATCTGGAAAACCGCGAACTGGCTCGGCTGGCAACCTCTTTCTTTACCGCGAGAAATCCCCACGCCCGTGCTGTTGGAAAAAAGCAGCATGCGTGGGACGGCATCATCGAGGAGGGGGGGCCGCCACACCCGCATCCGGCTGCGGCAGGGCAGCGACACGCTGTTTGCGTCGAGCTTGGCATTACGCCGCAGGCGTTGCCCTATCCGTCGGCAGTGAGGTGGAGGCCGCACTGAGGTCTCGATCTTCAACGGGCGCAGCAGGCCGATGGTGTCCGCGCACCTCAAGGCTATCCGCCCCTGCGGAACTGGGCAATACTCCCAGTGAACAGGCCGCGTGGTTTGAAGCGTTCCGCACCGGCGGCAGCCTCGACGCGGCCCGCGCCGCCGCGCTGCCTGCCGGCCCGCAGTATCGCTCTATCCGGCGTATCCGCGGCGAGACGTGGCCCGCAGCGGATCTGCCAACTCAATTTTGCGGCGGAGGCCTAGAACACCCGGCAAGACGCTCTTTCGTGGCAGCGCTGCAGAGCAGCCTGATTGAAGGCAGGAGGGCCGCTGGCTGCCCGTGCCCGTGACGGCCAAGCAGGGACCAGTGCGCCGGTGCTGCAAAAGCTGGCGGAGTGGGGGTGTGCACGGCCTGATCGATCCAGGGCTCGGCCTTCTTCTGGAACTCCTCAGGGCTCAGGCGGCGGATATACTCCGCGTTGATGGCCCGCAGCTTGAGGGGGTCGAAGATGGCGGGGGACTTGGAGATGCCGTCCGGGCTCCAGATCTTGATGAGCTCTTCCAGGCTGAAGATCTCCTGCTCGGCGTACTCGCCCTTGGGGCTCCAGCCCAGCAGGCAGATGTAGTTCATCACGGCCTCGCTCAGGTAGCCCTTGGCCACCAGCTCCTGATAGCTGGCATCACCGTTGCGCTTGGACAGCTTGTTCTGTGCGTCCTTCATCACGGGCGGGCAGTGGATATAGGTGGGGATCTCCCAGCCAAAGGCCTGATACAGCAGGTTGTACTTGGGGGTGGAGGACAGATACTCGCTGCCGCGGATGACATGGGTGATGCCCATCAGATGGTCGTCCACCACATTGGCAAAGTTGTAGGTGGGCATTCCGTCGGTCTTGATGAGGATCTGGTCGTCCATCTCGCTGTTCTCGACCTCGATGTGGCCGTAGACCACATCGTCAAAGCCGGTCACGCCCTCCTTGGGGATCTACTGGCGGATGACATAGGGCTCACCTGCGGCCAGACGCTGCTTGACCTCCTCCTCGGGCAGGTCGCGGCAGCAGCCGTCGTAGTGGGTCATCTCACCGTTGGCGCGCTGTTCGGCGTGCAGTGCCTCCAGCCGCTCCTCGGTGCAGAAGCAGTAGTAGGCCTTGCCCTCTGCCACCAGCTGCTCGGCATACTGCTTGAACATGCCCATCCGCTCGCTCTGAACGTAGGGGCCCACAGGGCCGCCGATGTCCGGGCCCTCGTCCCACAGCAGGCCGGTCTCCCGCAGGGTGTTGTAGATGACATCCACAGCGCCCTCAACGTAACGGCCCTGGTCGGTGTCCTCAATGCGCAGGATGAAGGTGCCGTCCTCGTGCTTGGCCATCAGGTAGGTGTACAGCGCGGTGCGCAGGTTGCCAACGTGCATGTAGCCGGTGGGCGAGGGGGCAAAACGGGTGCGGACTTTATTGCTCGGCATAGAAAAACGCTCCTTTATATTTACAGGCAAAAAATTGCGGATAGCTACCTTTTAGTTTAATCGCTGTGCGCTGTTTTGTCAACGAATCGGCCGCAGATTTGGCAGAATGGGCGTTTGGAAGCAAAAGAAAAATCTTTTTGTCGAAACTGCACGCAATCATTGACGAATGATTGGAAATTTTGTATACTGAGTGGGAGAGATGGCACAATTTTCCTTTGAAGGCTCTGAAGGAGAGATCAGGGCTGGGAGAAAACGGGAAAATGGCTGTCTGAGGTGTAAATGAAAAAGGAGAAGAAAAAACTATGAAGAGTACCGGAATCGTCCGCGGCGTTGACGGCCTGGGCCGTATCGTCCTGCCCAAGGAGCTGCGCACCAGCATGAAGCTGGACAACGATGCCAAGCTGGAGATCTTTGTGGAAGGCGATGAGATCATCCTCAAAAAATACCGCCCCACCGGCAGCTGCGATTTCTGCGGCGAGGTAGACGACAACGCAATCCAGTATGCAGGCTACTGCATCTGCACCTCCTGCCGCAAGAAGATCGGCAACATGAAAAAATAAAGCGGAGAAGGAGGGCAGCCCATGAGCCAGATGATCGACTTTACCCTGCCGTCCTGCCAGCCGGGGCGGACGCTCCACGCGTTCCGCTGTGTGCCGGAGGGAGAGGTGCGGGCGGTGCTGCAGCTCTCCCACGGGATGGTGGAGTTCATCGACCGCTATAAGCCGCTGGCCGAGAATCTGGCCGCCCGGGGCATCCTTGTCACCGGCAACGACCACCTGGGCCACGGCGGGTCCATCCGCACCAAAGAGGATTATGGCTACTTCGGCGAACCCGACGGCAACCGCGCCGTGCTGGAGGATCTGCACGCTGTGACGACCCTGACAAAGCAGCTGTATCCCGGCGTGCCCTATTTCCTGCTGGGCCACAGCATGGGCTCGTTCTACGCGCGGCAGTACCTCTGTGAGTGGGGCGATGAGCTGGACGGTGCCATCATCATGGGCACCGGCTACCAGCCCAAAGCGCTGGTGCAGCTGGCCAGGACCATCTGCCGGGTTCTGGCCGTGTTCCATGGCTGGCACTACCGCAGCAAACTGGTGGCCAGACTTTCGTTTCTGGGGTACAACAAGGGGCTGGAGGGCCGCACGGCCCACGACTGGCTCAACCGTGACCCGGTGGAGGTGGACCGCTACCGCGCCGACGAGCGCTGTACCTTTATCTTTACCCTGAACGCCTATTACAGCATGTTCAGCGGCATCCTGCGGCTGTACGACCCGGCTCTTCTGGCCCGGGTGCCCAAGGATCTGCCCCTGCTGTTCCTGGCAGGCGATGCCGACCCGGTGGGCGAACAGGGCGCAGGTGTGAAGCGGGCGGTCAAGAGCCTGCTGGATGCCGGTGTGAAGAACATCGAGGTCAAGCTGTACCCCAGCGCCCGGCATGAGCTGCTGGTGGAGCTGAACCGCGAAGAGGTCTTTGCTGACATTGGTGACTGGCTGGAACACCGACTGTAAAACACGAACATACAAAAACAGAACCGCCGCCCGGAAATTTCCGGACGGCGGTTCTTTGCACACACGATCAAAAAGGAGAAGGGAGGAGAGTTTTTGTCAGAGCATGGGGGACAGGGGGATTACTCGCCGCGGACGGCTGCGAAGCCTGCCTCCAGATCAGCGATGATGTCATCGATGTGCTCGGTGCCGATGGACAGGCGGATGGTGTTCTGGTAGATCTGCTGCTCGGCCAGCTCCTCATCGTTCAGCTGGCTGTGGGTGGTGGAAGCCGGGTGGATGACCAGGCTCTTCACATCCGCAACGTTTGCCAGCAGGGAGAAGATCTTCAGGTTGTCAATGAACTTGAAGGCTTCTTCGCGGCCGCCCTTGATGTTGAAGGTGAAGATGGATGCGCCGCCGTTGGGGAAATACTTCTCGTACAGGGCGTGATCCGGGTGATCGGGCAGAGAGGGGTGGTTGACCTTTTCCACCTGAGGATGATTTGTCAGGAATTCGACCACCTTCTTGGTGTTCTCCACATGGCGCTCGATGCGCAGGCTCAGGGTCTCGGTGCCCTGCAGCAGCAGGAATGCATTGAACGGGGAGATGGTGGCACCGGTATCGCGCAGCAGGATGGCGCGGATGTAGGTAACGAAGGCGGCAGGGCCTGCGGCATCGGCGAAGGAAACACCGTGGTAGCTGGGGTTGGGATCGGCGATGTTGCCGAACTTGCCGCTGGCCTTCCAGTCAAACTTGCCGCTGTCCACGATGATGCCGCCCAGGGTGGTGCCGTGGCCGCCGATGAACTTGGTGGCGGAGTGGACCACGATGTCTGCGCCGTGCTCAATGGGGCGGATCAGGTACGGAGTCCCAAAGGTGTTGTCGATCACCAGCGGCAGGCCGTGCTTGTGGGCAATGGCCGCAATGGCGTCAATGTCGGGGATGTCCGAGTTGGGATTGCCCAGCGTTTCCAGATAAACGGCCTTGGTGTTGGGCTGGATGGCATTCTCCACCTCGGCCAGATTGTGAGCATTGACAAAGGTGGTGGTCACGCCGAACTGGGTCAGGGTGTGCTCCAGCAGGTTGTAGCTGCCGCCGTAGATGGTCTTTTGTGCCACGATGTGGTCACCGGCCTGTGCCAGCGCCTCGATGGTGTAGGTGATGGCGGCAGCGCCGGAAGCAGTGGCCAGAGCAGCTACGCCGCCCTCCAGAGCAGCGATGCGCTTCTCGAACACATCCTGCGTGGAGTTGGTCAGGCGGCCGTAGATGTTGCCTGCATCGGCCAGACCGAAACGGTCAGCGGCGTGCTGGCTGTTGCGGAACACATAGGAAGTGGTCTGGTAGATGGGCACGGCGCGGGAATCGGTTGCGGGATCGGCCTGCTCCTGGCCAACGTGAAGCTGCAGGGTCTCAAATTTATAGTTGGACATAGTAATTAACCTCTCTATCTGTACTTAAAGTATAATTCTGACGCATAAAAAATCCCGGTCACTGACACCATTTCAGTGCACCGGGCAAAAATTCAGGGTTAGCGCTTTGGCAGCTTTGCCATCACATTCGCACACACATTCGGTCTGCAGAGGGCAATGCACAGCGCTCGGTCCCATATTCTGCCCGGGTGGTGTACATTCGCCCACAACGGAAGTTCGCGTGGAGCAGGTTTTTCCAGATCAGCGTCATTTTGGTGCCCTCCTTTCAACGATTTTCCCAATCCTCTACGAACCCGGGAAACTTGACTTCAATTTCCCACTAGGTTGGTGGATTTGTTGTCTGGATTATATCCCCATTTACCCAGATTGTCAATAGGTTTATTGCAAAAAAGTCGGAAATTTTCCGCAGGGGTCTATTTTGCGAGGTTTTGAAGATCCCGCCCACCATAAACAATACGAACGAGAGTTACGGTACGGGTGCTTTGATCGATCAGGTAGAACAACAGAAAATTCTCCACGGTAAACCTGTGCATCCCCATGCTCTGCCACGGTTCCCAGTCCACAACAGGGTATCGCCCGGGCAGGGCATCCAGTGAGCGAGCAGCCTTGCGGATGCGGTTGACCAGTTTTTGGGCGGTAGCTGGCTCTTTGAGCGAAAATGCGACATAGGAGTAGAGATCCCGCAGGTCGTCCAACGCCTGCGGTGCGTAGCGGACCGTATAAACGCTACTCATATTCCAAACTCCTGATACAATGCGGCATCGACTTCATCGGCAGAAAAACTTTTGCCATTTTGCAGAGAGGCGACTCCCTTTTGCAGCTCGGTATCCAACTCGGTACGGCTCATGCCGCCCACAGCAGTGGGGATGGCAGGGGGAAGATGCAGATCGAGCGGGAGCCCCCGGGTCAGGACGATCTGGCGGTAAAGCATCTGGATGGCGCTGGATGGGGTAATGCCCAGTTGAGCAAGGATATCCTCGGCGCTTTCCTTCAGGTTGGTATCAATGCGGGCATAGACGGCGGCGGTGTTAGCCATAACGATCACACTCCTTTTTTACAGTATAACGCAGATTGCTTGCGAATGCAATCAGTTGCAAGCAAAAATAAATGCGGTGTTTTGCGTTGACGGGAAAACGGGGATGCTGTATACTAAGTCTATTCTTTATTCTTGTAAAGGAGGGCGGGCAGATGAGCATTGGGCCAAGTATGCCGCTGCGGCTGGAAAAGCCGGAGGGCATCGACCTTGCACAGGCGGCGCGGTACTTCGGGGCCCGGGGCGGCGCGGACGCGGCCACCCAGGCGCTGCTGGAAAAATGCGCCGTGCCGCTGCTGGCGGCGGCCACGCCCCGGGCAGTCTGGCTGGAGGCCGACCCCGACAGCCTGACAGCGGCGGGCATTCTGGCGGGGGAAGATGTGGCAAAGCATCTGGAAGGCTGCACCGCCGCCCTGCTGCTGGCCGTAACGCTTGGCCCCGGTGTGGATGCCCAGATCCGCCGGGCCGGTGTGGGCGATATCGCCGCCGGTGTGGCATCGGATGCGCTGGGCTCTGCGCTGGCCGAACAGGCTGCGGAGGCCGCTGAGGCTGAGCTGCGCCAGTGGGCCGCCCGGCAGGGCAAGTATCTGACGGGGCGCTATTCCCCGGGCTACGGGGACTGGCCCCTTGCCGTGCAGCCGTTGTTGGCAGCCGCGCTGGACACCGCCCGCCGCGCCGGGCTCTGTGTCACGGAAAACAACCTGATGACCCCCCGCAAGAGCATCACGGCCATTCTGGGGGTCAGCGATCACCCGGTCCGGGGGCATCTGGCGGGGTGCGGGCACTGCGTGCTCCGCACCCGGTGCGAATATAGAAAGAGGGGGATCACCTGTGCAAGCGAATGAACTGTTTGACCGGCCCAATACCATCCTGCTGGATGGCGGCATGGGCACCATGCTGCAGGCTGCGGGCCTGAAACTGGGGGCCCGCCCCGAGGAGCTGAACATCACTGACCCGGCGCTCATCGAGAGCATCCATGCCCGGTACGCCGCCGCAGGCAGCCGCATCATCAATGCCAATACCTTTGGCGCTTCCGCCCACAAGCTGGCGGGCAGCGAGTACACGCTGGAGGAGATCATTGCGGCGGGCATTGCCAACTGCAAGCGGGCCTGTGCCCCTTACGGTGCATTGGCCGCGCTGGATGTGGGCCCGCTGGGGGAGCTGCTGGAACCCAACGGCACCCTTGTGTTTGAGGATGCCGTGGCAGAGTATGGCCGCATCGTCCGGGCGGGCGTGGCCGCCGGGGCTGACCTCGTGTTCCTTGAGACCTTTACCGATCTGTATGAGCTGAAGGCCGCCCTGCTTGCCGTCAAGGAGAACAGCAGCCTGCCCGTGCTGGCCAGCATGAGCTTTGAAGCAGGCGGCCGCACCTTTACCGGCTGCACGGTCGAGAGCTTTGCCGCCACCGCCCGGGGTTTGGGGGCCGATGCCGTGGGCATCAACTGCTCTCTTGGCCCCAAGGAGATCTTCCCCATGGCAAAGCGGCTGACCGAGGCCCTGCCCGGCAGCTTCCCGGTGTTCGTCAAGCCCAACGCGGGCCTGCCCCGTGCCGATGGCTCGGGCTACGATATCACCCCGCAGCTCTACGCCATGCAGATGAAGCCCTACCGGGAACTGGGCCTGTTTGCTGCAGGCGGCTGCTGCGGCACCACCCCGGAGTTTATCCAGCTGCTGAACGGCGTGTTTGCCGATTGCAGGCCGGGCCGCCCTGACCACCCCGTGAAGTCGGTGGTGTGCAGCCCCATGGACTGCGTGGATGTGGACGGCATCACGGTGGTGGGTGAGCGCATCAATCCCACCGGCAAAAAGCGGTTCCAGCAGGCCCTGCGGGAAGGGGATATGAACTATGTGCTGGAACAGGCCGTGAGCCAGACCGAGGCCGGGGCCCAGATCCTGGATGTGAACGTAGGTGCGCCCGGTGTGGATGAGCCTGCCCTGATGGAGCAGGTGGTCAAGGCCCTGCAGAGCGTGGTCAGCCTGCCGTTGCAGCTGGATTCCTCCCATGCCGAGGCGCTGGAACGGGGCCTGCGGGTCTACAACGGCAAGCCCATCGTCAACTCGGTGAACGGCGAGGAAGAAAAGCTGAACACCATCCTGCCCCTGTGCAAAAAGTACGGCGCGGCGGTGGTCGGCCTTGCCATTGATGAGCGGGGCATCCTGCCCAAAGCCGAGGACCGCGTGGCCATTGCCCGCCGCATCCGGGACGCGGCACTGGCGGCAGGCATCCCGCAGGAGGACATCTATATCGACTGCCTGACCCTGACGGCCAGCGCCCAGCAGGAGGATGTGCTTGCCACGGTGCAGGCCCTTCACGCCTGCAAGGAGGAGCTGGGGGTGCGCACCATTCTGGGCGTGTCCAACATCAGCTTCGGCCTGCCCTGCCGCTCCTATCTGAACACCACCTTCCTCACCATGGCCATGTATGCCGGGCTTGACCTTGCCATTATGAACCCCTCCAGCGAGGAGATGATGGCGGCGGTCTACGCTTACAACGTCCTGACCAACCGGGACCGGCAGAGCACGAAGTACATTGAGCGGTATGCCAACCGGGTGCCCGCTTCTGCCGCACTGGTGCAGGCCGTGCAGAATGCCCAGACTGCCCCGGCAGCAGGCGAAACACCGGAGGCCGCCGGCCCCTATGCCCCCTTGATGAAGGCGGTGGAAAAGGGCCTGAAGGGCGAGGCAGCTGCCCGCACCCGGGCGCTGCTGGAGGAAAAGGAGCCGCTGGAGCTGGTGGACGAAGCCCTCATTCCGGCGCTGGATATCGTGGGCGCAAAGTATGAAAAGGGCACCCTCTTCCTGCCGCAGCTGCTGCAGGCGGCCACTGCCGCGCAGGGGGCCTTTGAGGAAATCAAGACCGCCATTGCCCAAAAGGGCGAGGGCAGCGCCAGCAAGGGACGCATCGTCATTGCCACCGTCAAGGGAGATGTCCACGACATCGGCAAGAACATCGTCCGGGTCATCCTGGAGAATTATGGCTTTGAGGTCATCGACCTGGGCCGTGACGTGCCGGTGGAAACGGTCGTGAATACCGTCCGGGAGAAGGATGTGCATCTGGTGGGGCTTTCCGCCCTGATGACCACCACCCTCAAGAGCATGGAGGAGACCATCCAGGCCCTGCACGATGCCAAACTGGACTGTAAGATCATGGTGGGCGGCGCTGTGCTGACCCCCGAATATGCAAAAAAGATCGGTGCCGACTGGTACGCCAAGGATGCCAAGCAGAGTGCCGATATTGCCAAGGAGTTCTTTGGCGTATAAGTTGGGATATTAAGAGAAAACGACCCTCTCCGCATTGCAATTCCCGGAGAGGGTCGTTTTTTGCTTACTTTTTGATCCAGTTGTCCACTGCGCTCACCAGAGCTCTGCCCCGGCGGCCCAGGAGCTTGGGCAGGAGCATCCGGCCCATGGCCCAGACACCTGCAAAGTTGAACAGGATGATGGCGGCGGTCAGGAGGCCTGTCCACAGGCCGTAGAGCGGAGGCTCGGCCAGCAGGAGCAGGGCCTCGCCCGCCAGCACGCCAAAGTTCACCGCCACCCGGCCCGGGTGGATGGACATGCCGATCATGTTGTGGGCATCCAGCGCGCGCAGCACGAACACGATGCCCAGACCGAAGAAGGAAGCCACCGTTGCGCCGATGGGCCCCCACCACTTGATGAAGAAGTAGTTCATAATGCAGTTGCTCACAGCACCGGCCAGCATGGTCCACAGGCTGTGGGTGGACTTTTTGTTGACAACGTATGCGCTGTTGAGGAACTGGTTGAAGCAGCTGCAGGTGGAAGCCAGCGTAAGGAAGGGCACAAAGTGCCAGGCGTAGTAGTAGTTGGCCTTCATTACGTGCATGACCGGGCGGCAGAGCCAGATGATGCCCGCCGCACAGCAGAACAGCACCGAGGAATAGGTGCGGAAGATCTTGGTAAAGAACCGGGCGCGGCCCTCCTCCTCGGTCACAGCGGAGAGCTGCCAGGCATCGTAGAAGATCAGGCCCAGCGTGGTCAGGATGGTGGGCAGGAAGTAGCCGGTGGAAAGCAGGCCGCTCCAAGCGTCGCCGCTGTGGCCGCCCAGCCCGCCGCACATCTCGCGCACGAAGAACAGGTCCGATGCGTTGATGACCCAGAAGCTGATCTGGGCCGGGATCATGGGCAGGGAAAAGCGGAGCATCTGCTGCCAGAGATCCCGGTTCAGGCCCTTGAGCTCCACATAGTTCCACAGCCTGCCGGTGAGGCAGAGGAAGAGGACGCTGACGAGGTCGCCGCTGATGATGGCCAGCAGGTAGCCGTTGGCACCCCAGTGGAAGCCCACAAGGTAGAGCACATAGAACATCAGAGTGGCAAAGGTGCAGAGGATGCCGTCGATGGCCACCAGCTTGTTCCACTGGCGGCTGCGCACAAACTGGGTGCAGAGGGTGCGCAGACAGCTCATCAGGACGTAGATGTAGATGAGGAAGCCGTACTGCGCCATATCGGGCAGGAACTGCGCCACAGGCCAGCAGAGGATCAGGATGCCGAAGCCCCCCAGAATGGTCAGCAGGCCGTTGGTGAACACCTGTTTTTCGCTGTTGCCCTTGTCCAGGCCAAAGCGGATGATGGCGTTGGACATGCCCATCGAGACAAAGGGGATGAGCAGGTTTGCATACTGGCTCAGGATCTTCGCCAGGCCCAGATCGGCGATCTCGGCCATGGCGTAGGTCAGGAACGGCTGCACCAAAAGGGTCAGCAGCTTAGACGAAAAGCTCGAAATGGCAAAGATAATGGTGTTTCCGGCCAGCTTTGAATATTTGTCGCCACCGGAGGTCTTTTTTTCACTTTCCAAGGGTCGAACCCCTCCTGTTGATTTTTATCACAAGGTTTATTTCAATAAAGCCCGCCGTTCTTTCCAGTCCGGCAGCAGCTTTTCCACCTCGGCCCAAAAGGCCGGGCTGTGGTTGGGCTGCAGGAAGTGGCAGTACTCGTGCACCACCACATAGATCTGTGCGGCGGGCGGCATATTGTAGAGCTGCAATGCAAAGGTGATCTGTCGCCGTTTCATGCAGCACACGCCCCACCTGCTGGTCATGTCCCGCACCCTGATGGTGGGCTTCTGCCCGCCCAGCACCCCGGCAAAGGCCGGGTAGACCTTATCGCTCATGGCGGTAAAGCAGGCCAGGGCCTCCGCCTGGGAGGGCAGGGGCTGGTCATTCCGGGCGTTCCGCCGCAGCTGGCGGGAGACCGCCTCCCGGATCCACTGGGCCTGCTCTGTCACAAAGGCATCGGCAAAGCCCACCGTGTAGGACCACGGGATGCTCACGGCCACAGTGCCGTCCCGCCGGATGTGCAGGTTGAGCCGCTTGACCTTTTTGCGGGTCAGCTCATAGGGAATGCCTGCGGCGGTGCGCCGGGTCACTTCCGGCTTGCGCTGCGGCATTTCAGCCAGTCCTCCACGGGCAGCTGGGCCAGGACCACCGCTGCAAAGATGAGGGTGCAGCCAAAGACCTCCCGCATGGAAAGGCTCTGGTGGAGCAGCAGCCAGCCGCCCAGCGCGCTGAACACGCTTTCCAGACACATGATAAGGCTTGCAATGGCGGGGTTCACGTCCCGCTGGCCCAGGATCTGCAGGGTGTAGGCCACGCCGCTGGACATCACGCCGCAGTAGGCCAGCGGGAGCCAGTTGGCCCCGAACTCGGCCAGGGTGGGATTCTCGAACAGGAGGGCGGCAGCGGTGCTCTCTACGGCCACCACAAAGAACTGCAGCAGGCTCAGGCGGACACCGTCCACCTGCGGGGCAAAGTGGTCCACCGTCATAATCTGAAAGCTGAACAGCACGGCGCAGGAAAGCAGGATCCAATCGCTGGCCTCAATGCCGCCAAAGCCGTTTTTCATGCAGAGCAGATAGAGCCCGCCCACGGCGATGACCATGCTCAGCCAGAGCCGGGCACTGCCCCGCCGCCCCAGAAACAGCCCGAACACCGGCACCAGCACCACATACATGGCGGTCAGGAAACCAGCCTTGGCCGTAGAAGGGTTGAGCGTGATGCCAATCTGCTGGGCAGCGGAGGCCGCAAACAGCAGGGTGCCGCAGCAAAGCCCCGCCGTCAGCAGATGTCTGCGGTCGGCAGGGGCTTTGGGCCAGCCATAGGCTGCGCCGTGCCTGCGGTGGAGGGCATCAAAGGCGCGGACGGTGGGCAGCAGCACCAGCACCGCCAGCCAGCTGCGCCCGGCCAGAAAGGAATAAGCCCCCATGCCGGAGCCTGCGCTCTGGGCCACGAACGCCGTGCCCCAGATAAAGGCGCAGAGCATCAGCATGAGAGAGTGTTTTGTTTGTGTGTTCATCTTAGCCGATGCCCTCCACTTTCATCAGACCGTAGAGGTAGTAACGGCTGGAATCGTAGGAAATGGTAACGCGGTAGCTTGCGTTGGGGTCAAGGTTGTCGATGTCGCAGTGGTAGTTCTGGCCGTCGGCGGTGAAATAGAAGGTGGTGTTGTCCACATACTGCGCGCCGCCGTCCACCTTTTTCCAGAGGGAGACCTTGAACTTCTGGGCACCGCCGTCGGTGGTGCCGCAGCCGTAAATGCTCAGCAGGCCGCTGGGCACGGTGAAGTATTCGGTCTTGCGGCTCCAGATGCCGTTGAACACGATATTCAGCGCCCCGTTGGCCCGGGCTGTGGCGTATTTGGCCGTGCTATCGGCAATGCCATCGAGCATCAGCGGGTCAGAGCTGAGCACGGCCCACTGGGTGGTGTCATCCTCCTGTACCTCGTTGGAAGACCCGAACACCTTTTGGGCAATGCTCTTGCAGCCGCTCAGGACGACAACGGCCAGCACAGCTGCCAGCGCAAAGGCAAGGATTCGTTTTGTTTTACTCATGTTTTTCTATCCTCAAAAACAGCAGGTGAAAAATGCGATATTTTTGCATGATACCATAGTATACCGCATTTTTTTCCTGCTTACAAGGGATTTTCTGTGTCTTAGCCGTCCAATGCCGTCAGAGCAGCACGTTCGGCGGCGGCAAGGCCGCTTTCGTCGGAGCGGAACAGGGAGCCATAGCGGTAGAGCGCCCAGCCCCCGGCCCCGGCGCTGCGCAGGTCGGTCACCTGCCGGGCCAGCGCGCTGCCGGTGCACCACTGGCTGACGCTGTCGGCGTTGGCTCCGCCGTCTCCCACACCGACCCGGTAGGCTCCCAGCCCGAAATAGAGGGCCGTGCTCTCTGCCCGGGGCAGGGCCAGCCACTCGGCGGTGATGTTCTCAAAGGCAAAGCGGGTGCTGCCGGAGGAGAGGGTATAGCCGTAGCCCCAGTAGATCTGGGGGCAGAGGTAATCCACAACGGCATCCGCACCGGAGGCCGTCAGCCAGACGGAGAGATCGGTGTATTGCTCGTTCCGGTCGTTGTCCGGGTTGCCCTGGGGACTGACCCCGAACCGCAGGGTCGGGTCGGCGGCCTTGACGGCATCGTGGGCAGCCTTGACCAGCCGGGTCACGTTGGCCCGCCGCCATGCGGTCAGGTCGGTTTCTCCGCTGGCTGCAAACTGCGCCGCATCAATGGAAGGATCGGTGGTGGGGTAGAAGTAGTCGTCAAAGTGGATGCCGTCCACGGCGTAATTCTGCACCAGCTCTGCCACGCCCTGCACCACATAGTCGGCAGCCTCCGGAATGGCGGGGTTCAGGTAGGCCCCCTCGTTCACGGTGCAGACCCACTCCGGGTGGGTGTTCAGCAGGCTGCTCTCTGCAATAGCAGGGGGCATGGAAGCCGAGCTCCTGAGCCGGTAGGGGTTGACCCAGGCTTCCAGCGAAAGCCCCCGGGCGTGGGCCTCGGTCAGCAGCACGTCCAGCGGGTCGAATCCCGGGTCCTGTCCCTGCACGCCGGTGCACAGGTGGCTCCACGGGAAGAGGCTGCTCCGGTAAAGTGCATCCCCGAAGGGCCGCACCTGCGCAATGACGGTGTTCAGCCCAAGGGACAGGCAGTTGTCCATCAACGCAGCGGCATCGGCCCGGAACGCGCTTTCTGAGGAAAAGTCCATCTCTGCAAATTCGAGATAGCTCACCCACACCGCCCGCCACTCGCCGCTGGGCAGGGCGGGGTTGGGGGCAGCCTGTGGCGATGGCGCAGGCTCCGCATTGTTTCCTGCCGGGATAGAACGCAGCAGATAATACGCCAGGGCGGCAGATACAGACCCGCCCAGTCCGATCAGGAAGGCGCGGCGGCCAACCCGGCGCTTGCGGTGCCGGTTCCGCCGCCGTTGGGTCATGCGTCTTCCTCCTGCATCTTGTACAGGCTCAGTGCCGCCCAGCCCCGGGCGCAGGCCAGCAGCACCCAGAGCAGATTGGCCCAGAAGCTCAGGCCTGCCATGCCGCCGTAGACCGTGAGCAGGACAAAGAGCAGGTGGAACGCCTCAGCGGCACCCACCAGCTGCAGCTGGCGCTGGATGGGCCTGCCCTTCTGGTACTCCAATGCCAGCAGGGCGGGCCAGACCAGTGCGGAGAATAAGTAGGCTGCCCAGCCGCCCAGCACATAGCTGAGCATGAGCAGGACAAAAATCAGGAAATAGCTGCGCTTGTCCTTGGGGTCAGAGCCCTTTTCAGCGGCCAGAAACAGAATGGTGATGCCGGTGATGCAGAACGCCACCATCTCCAGAAAAGAAAAATCCATGCCGCCCAGCACGGCAAAGCCGTTGAGCATGGATGCCGCTGCCGCGCACAGCAGGAAGAAATACCAGGTCTTATGGGTGAATTTGAGCTTCATAGGGGAAGTCCTCCAGCAAAAATTTGGATTGTTTCAAATATTATAACACAATTTTCCGCAGGTTGTGTTACAATAAGGAAAACATGATTCAAAATCTGCGGAGGGACCCATGAACGTTGTATTCTCACTCATCCTGCTGGCGGCCGCCCTGGGCAGCATCGTTTTTCTGCTCACCCGGCGGGAAAACGCCCGCCGCAGCCAGTATGGCCCCAGCGGCCTTTCCGAATTCCGCACCGACCTGCCGCTGGACGACTGCTTCGACCGGCTGGACCAGCACAGCCCGGACGACGAGTTCGCCTACGAGTGCCGCCGTGAGAACGATGGCGGCTTCCTGCTCCATCTGACCCTGCACCAGCCAACCCAGCAGCCGCTGGACACCCTGTATACCCTCCGGCTTGACCCCGGGCGGCAGACCATCGCCACCCTGATCTTCATCCGGGAGGCCTTTGGCTACAAGGAGCCGCTTTTTCCGCAGGAAATGCTGGACAAGTTCATGCAGCAGAAGCTGGAAGCCCACCGCACAAAATAATTTTGCCCGAAACGCTTTTCATTTCGCGCGTTTTTTGTTATACTTATTTGTGCGCCCGGCAAACCGGGCAATGGGGGCTAGTAGCTCAGTTGGTCAGAGCTGGCGGCTCATAACCGCTTGGTCCCGGGTTCAAGTCCTGGCTGGCCCATGCAAAAAAGCACGAAGGTTTCGGCCTTCGTGCTTCTTTTTTTGCTCATTCATACAGTTCTTTGCTCATCTGGCCGTTTTTGTTTGCCCCCATTGCGGCAGATCCTGCTTTCTGCCGCAAATTGCATCAGATCCCGCCGTTTGCTCAATGAGTATTTCCCGCCGTCCCGTTATACTGGGAGGGAAATGGAATGAAACGATGGAGGAACAGACCATGAAATACGGTGTCATCGATGTGGGGGGCGGCCTGCGGGGCATTTACGGCGCTGGCGTGCTGGACCGCTGCCTGGAGGAGGACCTCCGCTTCGATCTCTGCATCGGCGTTTCGGCGGGCAGCGCCAATATGGCGTCCTATCTGGCAGGCCAGCATGGGCGGAACAAGCCCTTTTACGATGAATACTCCTTCCGCAGGGAGTACATGAGCGTGCACAACCTCATCCACAAGCACTCCTATCTCGATCTGGGCTATGTCTACGGCACCCTCAGCAATGCAGGCGGCGAGAATCCGCTGGATTACGCGGCGCTTGCCCGCAGCCCGGCAGAGCTCTGCGTGGTGGCCGCCAATGCACAGAACGGCGAGGCGCAGTATTTCACCAAGGCAGACCTCCACCCGGACGACTACCGCGTCCTCATGGCATCCTGCTGCATCCCAGTCATCGACCAGCCCTGCGTCATCGACGGCGTGCCATATTTTGATGGCGGCCTGGCCGACCCCGTCCCGCTGGAATGGGCCTTTGCCCACGGCTGCGACCGGGTGGCTCTCATCCTGACCAAGCCCATCGGGCTGGTGAGTAGTGATGCCCGGGACAAGCATCTGGCGCACCTGCTGCAGTCGCATTACCCCGCTGCAGCCGAGGGGCTGCGCCGCCGGGCATGGCGGTACAACACGGCTGTCCAGCGGGCGCGGGAGCTGGAGCGGCAGGGCCTTGTCTGCATCATCGCCCCGGACAGCAGCGTTCGGTTTTGGCGATCTCCGGCAGACGCTCCAGGAACACGTTCTCCGGCACAAAGCCCTGCTCGGTGGGGTAGGAGTCCGGGCCGTAGTGCTTGATGCAGTGGGGGATGTTCAGCGCGTCGTTCATGCCGCGCAGATGCTCAATGAGCAGCTTGACCTTCTCGTCGTCGTTGGAACCGCCCAGCTTCATCTCGTCAGCGATGACACCATAGCGCTTCTTGGCCTCGGGGTCCTTGGCGTTGAAGGCGATGACCTTGGGCAGATACATGGCGTTGGCCGCACCGTGGATGATGTGTGCGCCGTAGTCTGCAAAGGCAGCGCCGGTCTTGTGTGCCATGGAGTGCACGATGCCCAACAGTGCGTTGGAGAAAGCCATACCGGCAAGGCACTGGGCGTTGTGCATGGAGTCGCGCTTGGACATATCGCCATTGTAGCTGTCCACCAGATCGCCCTGGATCATGCGGATGGCGAAGATGGCCAGCGGGTCGGTGTAGTCGCAGTGTGCGGTGGAAACATAAGCCTCCACAGCGTGGGTCATGGCGTCCATACCGGTGTGGGCAACCAGCTTTTTGGGCATGGTCTCAGCCAGATCGGGGTCCACGATGGCCACGTCCGGGGTGATCTCAAAGTCTGCGATGGGGTACTTGATGCCCTTCTGGTAGTCGGTGATAATGGAGAAAGCGGTCACCTCGGTGGCAGTGCCAGAGGTGGAGGAAATAGCACAGAAGTGTGCCTTGCGGCGCAGCGGCGGGATGCCGAACACCTTGCACATCTCCTCAAAGGTGATCTCGGGGTACTCGTACTTGATCCACATGGCCTTGGCTGCATCGATGGGAGAGCCGCCGCCCATGGCAATGATCCAGTCGGGCTCAAACTTCAGCATGGCCTCGGCACCGCGCATGACGGTCTCCACGGAAGGATCGGGTTCGATGCCCTCGAACAGCTCCACTTCCATGCCGGCTTCCTTCAGGTACGCCACGGCACGATCCAGGAAGCCGAACCGCTTCATGGAGCCGCCGCCGACACAGATCATTGCCTTCTTTCCGGTGAAGGACTTCAGCGCTTCCAGAGCGCCCTTGCCATGGTACAGATCACGGGGCAGAGTAAAACGAGCATCATAATACGAAAAAACCTCCAAAAATAGTACGGCACACGCAAAGCGCTGTACCGCAGTTCATTATTATGTTAATTATATAACAATTTGGAGGCAGCTTCAATTGACGTAGCGGAAGAAAAAGTCGTTCTATTTTGGGCGGTTTCCACAAGCAGTAGGATGCAACAAGCCCCCTGCCCTGAAAAAGCGCAAAAAAACACCCCGAAGTCCTAAGACTTCGAGGTGCTTGCCTTTGGAGCTGCTATCCAGATTCGAACTGGAGACCTCATCCTTACCAAGGATGCGCTCTACCAACTGAGCTATAGCAGCAAATGGCGACCCGGATCGGGCTCGAACCGACGACCCCCAGCGTGACAGGCTGGTGCTCTAACCAACTGAGCTACCGGGCCATGATCGCTCAAGTTCGTGCGGCATCTTACCGCGGGAACGTGCTCTATTATATCGGAAAGTCGGTCTGTTGTCAAGCACAAATTTGCGGAAAATGCAATTTTTGCAAAAGCGGGCGCAAACGCGTTGTTTTGGGGAAGCAGGACAATTTTAAATGGCCTCCGCTGTTGCTCTGGCCATATTCAGCGGAAAAATTATTTTAAATTTCGCGTTTGTCGCGCTCTGCGGAGCGCGACAAACGCATTTTTCACGGAGGGGTCATAGAGTGAAACGGCAGAGGGAGTAAAAACAAAACGCACAAGTTCCGAAGAACCTGTGCGTTATGGCAGGGGTAGTAAGTTTCGAACTCACGGCACGCGGTTTTGGAGACCGCTGCTCTACCAGCTGAGCTATACCCCTATATACATTCGCTGAATGCTTGATTATTATAGCCGATGCAACGGGGAATGTCAAGCCTTATTTTTACTTATTCTCATTTTTCGCGCCGCCGCAGCTGCAGCAGCTCTCCTGCGCGGCGGAATCCGGCGCAGGCAGCTGGCTTGCCAGCTGTTCCAGCGTAACGCTGTCGATATACTGGTTGATCACCTCGTCCAGCCCCGCCCAGAACGGCAGGGTGAAGCACTGCTCGGACATGGGGCATTCGTTGGTCACGCTGCCAAGGCACGGAATGGGCGCTACGCTGCCCTCGATGGCGCGCAGGATCTCCCCGGCGGTGTAATCGGCAGGAGTTTTGGTCAGGCGATAGCCGCCCTGGCTGCCCACGCTCGCTCTTGACAAGGCCCATCCGGGCCAGCGGAGTGACGATCTGTTCCAGATATTTCAGGCTCAGGTTCTGCCGCTCACTGATCTCCTTCAGGCTGACGGTGGTGCCCGGCGCATAGCGCGCCAGCTCCGCCATCAGGCGCAGGGCGTAGCGGCTCTTGGTGGAAAATTTCATGGTAGTCCTCTCCTTGTTGCAGTTTATAGTATAGCACGTTACTCGGATTTTGCAAAGGACAAACCTCTTGTGCAAACAAAAAAGGTCTGTTATCATAGGATAGAACAGAACCTATCTTTGAGGAGTGAGAGTATGACAGAAAAGATCACCGCCGCAGACGCCATCCGTCTGCTGGATTCCGGCAAGGCTGTCGCAGTGGATGTGCGCGAGCCGGACGAATACGCCGTAGGGCACATTCCCGGCGCAAAGCTGCTGCCGCTGGGTCAGGTGCTGACCCGCGCAGCGGAAGTGCTGCCGGACAAGAACGCCGTGTGGCTGGTGTACTGCCGCACCGGCCGCCGCAGCGCCGACGCCGTGCAGAAGCTGGAAAGCCTTGGCTACACCCACCTGCGGGACCTTGGCGGCATTTTAAGCTGGCCCTACGAGATCGAGGGCGATTTTGAGGGGCATTTTTAAGGTTATATACTTTATAAGAAGCACAAACCCATACCAGAAAGGAAACCATGCCATGTCGTTCCATGCAAAAGAGTTCGCGGGCAGCCACTGCGGCTGCCGCTACCAGCAGGACTACCGCCCTACCCTGGGGCGGGACGGCAAAAAGGAATCCGGTACGCTGGAGGTCATCAAGTTCTACTATGATGGCGCCATCCGGTTCGAGCAGCACTGCTACGGCGAAGGCTGCAACCTTCGTGTTCGGCGTGTGGGCGTCCGGAATGGACCCGGACGGCACGCTCCACTGGAACCTGCCCGACCGCCGCAAGAGCTACTACGATGAGGCCTATCTGCCCCAAAAGCTGGACCGGGTGGACGAAGCGGGCAACCTCTACTTTGACGGCGGCATCTTCCCGTGGAAGCTGGCGGACGATTTTGCCGAGGATAAACGCTGGGGCTACCCCCACTGGAAGGTGGTACTGGGAAAACTGACCGGAAAGGGCAAAAAAGGTGACTGAATCACGAAAATCCAGTATTCATATTGACATACTAGGGAATGATATGGTATAACTTATCCGTTGAAAGGATTCCGCATCTGCACAGGGCATTCAAGGCTCCTGCAGACGCGTTCAATAAGAAAGGATCATTCCTATGGAAAACATGGAAAAAGTGGTTTATCTGGATAATGCTGCTACCACGGCCTGCGCTCCCGAAGCACTGGAATTGATGGTCAAAGCCCTGAGCGGTGCCTGCGGCAACCCCAGCAGCCATTACAGTGTGGGCTATGAGGCTAAGGAATTTGTGGACACCGGCCGTGCGCAGGTGGCAAAGGCCATCAATGCAAGTCCGGCTGAGCTCTTCTTTACCAGCTGCGGCTCCGAGGCCGACAACTGGGCCGTGAAGGGCACTGCCTTTACCAAGGCACGCCAGAACAAAAAGCACCTCATCACCAGCGCTTTTGAGCACCATGCCATCATGCACAGCATGGCTGCACTGGAGCGCATGGGCTTTGAGGTGACCTATATCAAGCCCACCACCGAGGGCTACATCCGCCCCGAGGACGTGGAGGCTGCCATCCGCCCCGACACGGCCCTCATCAGCATCATGATGGCCAACAACGAGATCGGCACCATCCAGCCCATCAAGGAGATCGCTGAGATCGCCCACAAGCACGGCGTCTGGATGCACACCGACGCGGTTCAGGCTGTGGGTGCCATCCCCGTGGACGTCAAGGAGCTGGGCGTGGATATGCTGTCCATGAGCGCCCACAAGTTCAACGGCCCCAAGGGCATGGGTGCACTGTACTGCCGTAAGGGCGTATGGCCCCAGAACTTGATCGATGGCGGCAGTCAGGAGGCCCGCCACCGTGCAGGCACCGAGAACGTGGCCGGCATCGCTGGCATGGGCAAGGCCCTCGAGATGGCGACCGAGCATCTGGAAGAGCGCATGGCCCACGAGAAGGAACTGCGTGACTACGTCATCGACCGCATCCTCAAGAACATCCCGGAAGCCCGCCTGAACGGCGGCCGCAGTCCCCGTCTGCCCAACAATGTGAACATCAGCTTCCCGGGTCTGGAGGGCGAGACCATCCTGCTGGATCTGGATATGCACGGCATCTGCGCCTCTACCGGCTCTGCCTGCAACTCCGACAGCCTGGACCCCAGCCACGTGCTGCTGAGCATCGGTGTGCCGGAAGAGATCGGCCACGGTTCCATGCGGTTCACCTTTGGCCCGCAGAACACGATGGAAGAAGCAAAATATCTGTGCGACGTGCTGGAGGAGGTCATCCCCCGCCGCCGCGCTATGAGTTGTATGTGGCTGCAGGGCCAGAACACGGCCCGTCAGTTCAGCCTGAAGGGAGAACAGTAATTATGGCAAGCATGTATAGTGCCAAGGTCATGGAGCATTTCGCAAACCCGCACAATGTAGGCGAGCTGCCCGACGCCAACGGCGTGGGCGAAGTCGGCAACCCCAAGTGCGGCGACATCATGCGCATGTACCTGAAAATTGAGAACAATGTCATCGTTGACGTCAAGTTCCTCACCTTCGGCTGCGGCGCAGCCATCGCGACCAGCAGCATGGCGACCGACCTGATCAAGGGCAAGACCATTGACGAGGCCCTGAAGCTGACCAACAAGGCCGTTGTCGAAGCTCTGGAAGGTCTGCCCTCCCATCAAGGTCCACTGCTCTGTGCTGGCTGAGCAGGCGGTCAAGGCCGCCCTGTCCGATTACTACCGTCGTCAGGGCATCGACCCGGAACCCATCGTGGGTGGGCTACGATGAGGAAAACTACTGGTTCAATGACCCGTGGCATGACCACGGGGTCTGCGCCCAGCCCAAGGAGCTGGTGGAGCGCTGCCACGCGGCACAGGACTCCTATGCGGTGACCCTGCGGCGGAAATAAGAAAGGCGAAACATGAAAACAGAGAAACTGAAACAGAACGTCAAGGGCTATGTTCATCAGTTTGAGGACGGCGGCCTGCGGCTGCTGAGAAAGGGGCAGAAGGGTGTGATCCACGCCATCTTCAGCCGCTTTGGCCTGGTGCTGATCCTCCTGCTGCTGCAGGTAGGGCTGTTGTTCAGCATCTTCCGGTGGTTCGGCAACCTGTGGCCCCATTACTTCGGCGGCAGTGTGGTCGTTACATCGGCCATGGTCATCTACCTGCTCAACAGCAAGATGGACAACAGCGCCAAGATCACCTGGATGGTGGTGGTTGCCATTGCGCCGGTGGTGGGCATTCCGATGTTCTTCTATGTCAAGAGCAATTTCGGGCACAACATCATCCTGCGCAAGCGGCTGATGGAGCTGGAGGGTCAGCTGCGCGGCTGGCTGCCGCAGAGCCAAAAGGCCGTGGAACAGCTGAAAGCGCTTGAACCCGGCGCGGCTTCGCTGGCAAAGTACCTGTATGGGCGGGGCGGCGGCTTTCCGGTGTACCAGAACACTGCCATGACCTATTTTCCCGGCGGCGAAGCAAAGTTTGAGGAACTGCTGCGTCAGCTGGAAACGGCAGAAGAATATATCTTTGTGGAGTATTTCATCATCGACGAGGGCCTGATGTGGGGTAAGATCCTGGAAGTGCTGGCCCGCAAGGCGCTGCAGGGCGTGGATGTCCGGGTGATGTACGACGGCACCTGTGAGTTCTCCACCCTGCCCCGCAACTACCCCCCCCGGCTGCTGGAGAAGCTGAACATCCAGTGCAAGGTGTTCAGCCCGGTGCAGCCATTCGTCTCTACCCATTACAATTACCGCGACCACCGGAAAATTCTTGTCATTGACGGGCGGGTCGGTTTTACCGGCGGCGTGAATCTTGCCGATGAGTACATCAACCACATCCAGAAGCATGGCCGCTGGAAGGATGCCGCCGTGATGCTGGAGGGCGAGGCGGTCCGTTCGCTGACGGCTCAGTTTCTGCAGATGTGGGGCATCCTGAAGGAGCCGGAATATGAGCAGTTCCTGACCCGGCCCATCCCGGTGCCGGAAAATGCAAAGGGCGTGGCGGCTCCCTACGGGGACTGCCCGCTGGACGGCGAGCGGGTGGGCGAGATGGTCTACATCGACCTGCTCAACCGGGCCAGAGATTACATCCACATTATGACCCCCTACCTTATCCTGGACGGCGAACTGGAGACCGCCCTGAAATTTGCCGCTGAACGGGGCGTGGATGTCCACCTGATCCTGCCCGGAAAGCCGGACAAGCAGTTCCCCTACGCACTGGCAAAGAGCCACTATTCGGCCCTGCTGGATTCGGGCGTGAAGATCAGCGAGTGGAGCCCTGGTTTTGTCCATGCAAAGGTGTTCGTGGTGGATGGCAGGGAAGCCGTGGTGGGCACCATCAATCTGGACTACCGCAGCCTGTACCATCACTTTGAGGATGCCGTCTGGATGGTGGATGCTCCCTGCATCCGGGACATTGAGCAGGATTTCCAGCACACGCTGGAACAGTGCCGCACGGTGGAAAATACCTCGGCCAGCATCTGGCAGAAGCATTATCTGCTCCGTGCCACCGGAATGCTGCTCAAGGTCATTGCACCGCTGCTGTAACAGCTGAATTACAGAGCAACAGCCCCTCAGGCTATTTTGACCCGAGGGGGCTGTTGTTTTGTATGATCCTTATCTGGGGTAGCACAGCGCCAGCTTGGCATAAAAATCTTCCAGTGCAAAACGGACATCCAGATCGTGATAGACACGGATGGTTTTGGGTCAGAAGCTTCAGCATAGGTCAGGCTGGGCAGGAGCACAGGGGCCGGGCGGAGTGTCCAGTGCCCCCGGAATCCATTCTCCAGCAGGACGGCGGCGGTAGTGTTGTCACCCAAAGTCCAATTGCCCCCGGTGCGCAGAGGAAAGCGGGGATCGTATTCGGAGGGGTACTCGTCCATCAGCTGCTGAAATAGATAGGCTCCCACTTCGCCGCAGGGCCGTACCCGAAGCGCCAATTCGGCAAGGGATACCTCGAATCTGGCGTAGACATCCTGTGGGGTCTGCCAGACCGTAACAGCGCTGTCCAACAGGACACGGCAGGCGATGGGGTCTTGCTGGACATTGAATTCCGGTCGTCCGGCGGGATAGGGGCCGCCGCCGTTCCAGAGCACTGTCATGCGGGACGCGATCTCCGGGGCACGGTTCAGGGCGGCGGCAATGTTTGTCATAGCGCCCTGGGCCGCAATGTACAGGGGAGCCGGGTCATCCCGCAGAGCCTCCTGGATCAGAAACTCGACAGCTTCACAGTCGGGAGCGTCCTCCGGGGAGGCGAGAGGGGCAGTACAACCATGAAGAACAGGAACATCGTCGATGTGTGCGGCGTTCAGCAGGCGGCATACCTCCTGGTAACTGCGTTCCATGCTGTGGGGCGGCAGACCCCATTTTTTGGGTGGTTTTGACCTCGAAATGGGTGGCACGTCGATGTGCAGGTCGCCTGCGTTCTGATGCAGGTAGTCCATGGCCTCCTGCGCTTCGGCAAAGGCATTGGTATAGACCTCCTCCACCGGACAGTTCTGGGAGACACTGTACCGCAGCACAAAGGCGTTGTAGCCTGCATTCAGAAAGGCCAGCGCTACAGGATCGGCTTCCCGGTCTGAGCAGAAAGCATAGGCTCCGCCCGGAAAGATCAGGATCGCAGGACAGCGGTCCAGAGCAGGCATTTCGGTGCAGGGATCCTGCAGGTAGCAGGTCAGCTGGGCATTGTGGGTTCCCATGGGGATCTGAGTGATTTTCATAGTTGGCTCCTTTTTCCTGTAATAAAACGGGCCTTCGTACAGATAACCCCAAAAGGCAGGGGGGTCCCTGTGCGAAAGCCCAAAATCGACTTTGTTATTCTGATATCAATATAGCAGATAGCAGAAACACTGTCAAGAAGATTTACTGGTATTCCTTTTCCATCGAGAAGCCCCGGCCGCTGACTTCGGTCACGCGGCTGACGATGAGAAAACAGGCGGGGTCGATGGAATGGACCAGCTTTTCCAGCCGGGGCAGCTCCCGGTTGGAGATGACGCTGAGCAGCACCCCGCTGGGCTCGCCGGGTAGCCGCCCTCACCGTGGAGCACGGTCACACCACGGTCGATCTCAGCCAGAATGGCGGTGCGGATCTCATCCGACCGGGTGCTGATGATCTTGACCTCGGTGCGGCTGTCGCCCAGCATCAGCATCTTGTCCATGACGATGGTGTGGGTGATGACCAGCACGATGCCGTAGAGCACCTGCTCCGGCTGGCTGAACGCCGCCTGCACCAGCAGGATGGCGATATCAAAGAGCATCATGGTGATGGACACCGGCCAGCGGAACCATTTCTGCAGCACCAGCGGGGGGATATCCATGCCGCCGGTGGAAGCGCCCGCCCGGATGACCATGCCCAGCGCAACGCCGATGCCCAGACCCGAGAAGATGGTGCAGAGGAAGATATCCTCAGTCAGCACCCGGCCGTCCAGCAGCCGCTCAAACAGCTCCAGAAAGGCGGGGCTCAGCACGCTGCTGGCAAGGGTGTTCAGTGCGAACTTCTTGCCCAGCACCGCCCAGCCCCACACCAGCATGGACATGTTGAAGAGGAAGAGGAAACCGGAGACGGAGAGCCCCGTCAGCCGCCCGAAGGCCAGCGCGATGCCAGTGGCACCGCCTGTGATGAGCCCGGCGGGCTCCAGAAACAGGGCCACCGCCAGCGAATACAGCGCGTTGCCCAGGATGATAGCCAGACTGTTCAGCAAAAGCTGCCGCCAGCGACGAGTAGATTTCATAGCAGTACCTCCCATACTATCTTATAATACAGGAAAACTTCAAGAAAATCCACCCGATGCTGTTGCTTCCCATCAGAACAGCGGGATTGATGTGGGAAAGGGCTCCCCTTTGGGGGAGCTGACGCGAAGCGCCTGAGAGGGCGAGGCCGTTACTCCTCGTCCAGCAGCCGCAGACCCGCCGTATCGGTCACGGGCAGGGAGTCCATGATGGAGCCGGTGTGGCCCTGATTGGCAATCACGAGCAGCAGCTCATAGTGGGTGTCTTTCAAGGTGCTTTCCTCCATTCAGTGTAAAGGTCTGGTGTTCGGTCAGGAATTGCAGCGCCCGCTTGCCGCCGATGCTGCTGACCGGGATGATGAACGCGATGCCGGTGCCCGGCACATCAATGCGCATTTTGCGGCGCAGGTCTTTTTGCAGGCCGGGCCAGGTCTCGGCGGTGATCATGGCAAAGAGCACGGCCTTTTCGGTCTGCTCCAGCCCCAGGGTGGAAAGGGTCTCCCGCACCGCCGTGCCTGCACCCACCGTGCGCAGGCTGACCGTGATGCCGTGCTCCTCGTAAAGGGCCAGAAAGGCATCGGTGGAGTGGCGGTCGGTGATGGTGACGAGCCAGTATAAAGTATTCACAGCAGGACCTCCTTACAGCTCGATGATGGCATCATCCGGCAGGTCGGCAAAGGCCAGCGCGGCGGTGGACACAGGCTGTGCCTGCCGGGCTCTGCGCTGCTTGAGCTGGGCCATCAGACCCATGAGCTGCACCGTGATGAGGGGGGTCATGGCGACCATGGCCACCACGCCGAAGGCATCGGTGACGATATTGCCGCCCACGGCCACACAGGCACCCTGTGCCAGCGGCAGCAGGAAGGTGGCCGTCATGGGGCCGGAAGCAACGCCGCCTGCGTCAAAGGCGATGGCGGTGTAGAGCTTGGGCACCACGAAGGAGATGCCGATGGCAAAGGCGTAGCCCGGGATGAGGAACCACAGGATGGAGATGCCGGTGAGCACCCGCACCATGGCAAGACCCACCGAGAGGGAAACGCCTGCCGAGAGGGCTGCGCCCATGGTGCTGGCGGAGATGGCACCGTCGGTCACTTCCTCGACCTGCTTGTTCAGTACATAGACGGCGGGCTCGGCCTTGACGATGAAGTAGCCGATCAGCATCCCGATGGGCACCAGCAGCCAGCGGAAGCTCTGGCCTGCCAGCACCTGACCCAGATAATTACCGGCAGGCATAAAGCCGATGTTTGCGCCTGCGAGGAATAGCACAAGACCGATATAAGTATAGGCAAGGCCCACGCCGATGCGGCCCAGCGTCCGCCGGTCGAGCTTGAGGGCAGCCAGCTGGAACACGCCGAACATGGCGATGATGGGCAGCAGGGAGGTGGCGATCTCCTTGATGTAGGTGGGCAGGCCCTCGTGGAAGAGCTGCCACAGCTCCACGGAATCGCTGACGTTGGGCAGGATGGGCGGAACGTAGGTGCTGTCGCTGGCCTGGAACGCAATGCCCAGAATGAGCACCGCCAGAATGGGGCCGATGGAGCAGAGCGCCACCAGACCAAAGCTGTCGTCCGCGGCATGGCGGTCGGAACGGATGGCGGCCACGCCGACACCCAGCGCCATGATAAAGGGAACGGTGATGGGGCCGGTGGTCACGCCGCCGGAATCAAAGGCCACGGAAAGAAATTCCTTTGGCACAAAGGCGGCCAGCACAAAGATGAGCCCGTAGAACACCACCAGCAGCTTGGGCAGGGCAATGCCCAGCAGCATACGCAGGAAGGCGACCACGAGGAACAGCCCCACGCCTGCCGCCACGGAGAGGATGAGGGTCATGTTGGGGATGGAGGGCACCTGATTGGCCAATACCTGTAAGTCGGGCTCCGAGATGGTGATGAGAAAGCCCAGCAGAAAGCCGACACCGATGATGAGCGGCACGCTCCGGCTTTTGGTGAGCATTGCGCCCACCCGCTCGCCCATGGGGCTCATGCTCATCTCCGCGCCCAGCGTAAAGAACATGATGCCCACAATGATCATAGCCGCGCCCAGCAGGAAGCAGAGCAGGATGCTGGGGGAGACGGGAGCGATGGAGAAGCAGAGCACCAGCACGATGGCCACGATGGGCAGCACCGCCTGAAGCGCTTCCAATAATTTTTCCCGCAGTTTGGGGATGGATGCCTTGAGAATAATGTCCACCGACCTTTCGAGAAAATATTTCCGCAGTGTACAAAACACAGGCGGATATATGAATAGTATACTGGAAAACGGAAAATGGGGTCAACTAAGAAACGGCAAAGATGGATAAATGGGCGCAAAATTTACAAATTGGAAATCAAATGAAAACCGATGAGAAATAAAACGCCCGGCGGGACAGACCAGCCGGGCGGGAAAAGCATTATTTGACTTCCTGTTTGCCCAGAACGTCTGAGGTGGGGGTCTGGAAGGTGGGGATGTCGGCGTAGGGATCGGGGGTCGTATCTGCAGGCAGGCTCTTCATGTACTTGTCCATGGATTCGGCCACCTGCTTTGCAATGGCCACGGCCTCGACCACGGTACGGGCACCCATAACGGCATCGCCGCCGGCAAACACGCCCTCGCGGGTGGTGCTGCCGTCCTCGCTGACGGTCAGCAGGCCCTTCTGGTTGGTCTCGATGCCGGTGGTGGTCTTGACGAGGTTGCTCTCCGAGCCCTGGCTCACCGAGACGATGACACCGGTGTGGGGGTAGAAGGTCTCGCTGCCCTCTACCTGCACGAACTTGCCCTCTTCGTTCTTGACCGTGTCGCGGCAGATCAGGCCGTTCTCCCGGATCTCCACCGGTGCCTTGCAAAAGCGGAAGCCCACGCCCTCCAACTTTGCATAGCTCACCTCGTACTCGGAGGCGCTGATGCAGCTCTCGTCACGGCGGGCATAGCAGGTGACGTGGCGGGCACCGTTGCGGATGGCGGTGCGGGCGCAGTCCATGGCCGAGTTGCCCACGCCGATCACGGCGATGTCATCCCCCAGCCGGAAGGCCTTGGAGTTGGCCAGATAGTCGATGCCAAAGGCCACGTTGCCCAGAGCCTCACCCTTGATGTGCATGGCGTTGGCCTTCCACAGACCGGCACCGATGAACACGCTCTTGTAGCCGTCGCGGAACAGGTCGTCGATGGTGATGGTTTTGCCGATGGTGGTGTTGGGCCGGACACGGATGCCCTTGAGCTCAAGGTGGCGGTACTGGAAATCGTCCAGCACGCTGTCGGGCAGGCGGTAGTTGGGGATGCCGTACCGCATCACGCCGCCGATCTTATCCCGGGCATCGAAGATGGTGATATCATAGCCCCAGCGCGCCAGCAGCACGGCAATGGTCAGGCCGGCAGGGCCTGCACCCACCACGGCGGCCTTCATGCCGTTCTTGGGGGCGGGGCCCTTGGTCATCTTGTTGGCATAGGTGGTGGAGATATAGTCCTCGATGATGGAAAAGTGGACAGGATCGTGGCTGGGCATCCGGTTGCGGATGCAGTGGCCCTCGCACTGGTTCTCGTGGTTGCAGACCAGAGAGCAGACCGTGGTCAGGGGGTTGTTCTCAAACAGCATCCGGCCTGCGGCATCCAGCTCGTTTGCCTTGAGCAGACGGATGACCTCGGGGATGTTGGTGTGGATGGGACAGCCCTGCTGGCACATCGGCTTTTTGCAGCCGAGGCAGCGGTTGGCTTCGTCCAGAACGTGTAGTGCCATGACGTCCCTCCTCTTGTCCCACAGGCTGGGGACGCTTCGTTGTATCCAATACTATCATTATGATACACCGAACCGCTGCCGGGATACAAGTGTGGAAATGTAAAAATTTCAGGAGAAAATTTTGCTATTTCGTCAAAAAGAAAATTTTTTGACGAAGTGCGCTCCCCATCGGCTCCGGCTTTTTACGACACAGCGCGCCAAAATCACAGGCCCGCAGCTGAGCGGCCACCACCGCCCGGCAGGGGATGTTCTGCTCGGCCAGCCGTGCAAGGGAGTGGGATACCGGCAGTGCGGCAGCCTTCAGGAGGGAAAGGGCATCCTTCTGCGCCCCCAGCAGGTGGAGATAGGGCGGCAGGACGGGGAAGGCATCGGCAGAATAGTCCAGAGCGGCATCCATGGCCAGGCGGCGCATCCGTGCCCGGGGGTAGCGCACGGTGGTCAGGCTGTCCAGCAGCTCCGCATGGGTAGTGCTGGAACGCACGGCGGCTTCCAGCCGGTGCTCCAGACCTTCCGAAATGCCCCGCACCTGGGCAAACGGCGCGGTTCCTGCGCACCGGCTGCGCAGAAGTGCCAGCTGACAGCGCTGGGCGGCCGCAAGATCGGTGTACTGCCCGGCGGCAAAGGCTTCCCGGTAGAGCGGCAGGACTTCCGCCGGAACATAGGGGGCCGCGGCATCAGCTCCGCCGTTCTGCCAGAGCGTGCGCAGGGCGCTGGCACTGGCAAACTGCCCCACTGTTTCGGTCAGGGCCTGCCCATGACCGGCACCCTGCCGGGGCAGGGGGATCGGCACCAGAGAAGCCCCCAGCTCCAGAATAGCCTTGCAGTATTCCACGGCCAGATTGTTGTTGGGCTTGTCCAGCAGGGCGGCAAGGCCGGTGCCCGGGCAGACTGCTTCCACCGCTGCCTGCCGGGCTGCCGCAAAGCTGCGGGCCCCGGCAGCAAGCCGGGCCTTGAGGGCGGCGCGGTATTCCGCGCCGGAGAGCACCCGGGCGGCTTCCATCAGAAGCGCCGCATCCGGGGTCTCGGCTCCGAACACCAGAGCGTCGCACCCGGCGGCGGCCAGCAGCTGCACCCCGGCCCGGGCAAAGCATTCCGCCCCGGAACAGGCATAAGGGGCGGGCAGGGCGAACACGAGGTCGGCCCCGCAGGTCAGCGCGGCCTGCACCCGCACGCTTTCGGGCAGCAGGGGCAGCGCGCCCCGCTGGGTCAGCCCGCAGCTCATGGCCACCGCCACCCGCTGAGCACCCAGTGCCTTTGCCTGCTGCAGCTGCCAGGCGTGGCCGTTGTGGAAGGGATCGTATTCGGCAATGATCCCGGCAAGCTTGTACATGAAATTTATATCGTTCATACAGAAATAACCTGTGTCTCTTTCCATTTGTGGGCAGGGTGTACAAAAAAGCATGGATACTTTGTGGAACCCTTTGCCCGGTTGCGGCTTGAAAACCCTTGGAACCTATTATATAATATTTCTAGGAATCTGTAAAATTCTGTCCGCATCTGCGAACCGAAAAGAATATGGAGGCACAAGAAGATGAAAGTTCTGGTTATTAACTGCGGCTCTTCTTCCCTGAAGTATCAGCTGATCGATATGGACGGCGAGAAGGTGCTGTGCAAGGGCCTGTGCGAGCGCATTGGCATGGAAAGCAGCATGATCACCCACGAGGCCAACGGCCACAAGGCCACCACCCCGGCCATCTTCCCCACCCACACCGAGGCTTTTGCTGAGGTCGTGAAGAAGATGACCACCGGCGAGGGCAAGTGCATCGACGATGTGAGCGAGATCAACGCCATCGGCCACCGTGTTGTCCACGGCGGCGAGAAGTTCAAGGAGAGCTGCCTGATCACCCCCGAAGTGATCGAGACCCTGCGCGAGCTGAGCCCCCTGGCCCCCCTGCACAACCCCGCAGGCATCCTGGGCATTGAGGCTGCACGCAAGGTGTTCGGCAACATCCCCATGGTCGCTGTGTTCGATACCGCGTTCCACAGCACCATGCCCCCGAAGGCTTATATGTACGCCATCCCCTACGAGTACTATGAGAAGTACGGTGTCCGCCGTTACGGCTTCCACGGCACCAGCCACAAGTATGTTGCATATAAGGCTGCCGAATATCTGGAGGAGCCCATTGAGCGCCTGAAGCTCATCACCTGCCACCTGGGCAATGGTTCTTCCATTGCCGCGGTTGACCAGGGCAAGGTCATTGATACCTCCATGGGCATGACCCCGCTGGCTGGCCTGATGATGGGTACCCGCTGCGGTGATATCGACCCCTCTGTGGTCAACTACCTGAAGTACAACCTGAACATCACCGGCCACGAGCTGGACGAGATCCTGAACAAGAAGTCCGGTCTGCTGGGCATCTCCGGTGTCTCCAGCGACAAGCGCGATGTGGAGGAGGCAGCTGCTGCCGGCAACAAGCGCGCACAGCTGGCTTCTGACATGCTGAACTACCAGATCAAGAAGACCATCGGCAGCTACATTGCCGCCATGGGCGGCGTGGATGCCATCGTCTTTACCGGCGGCATCGGCGAGCATGATGCTGCTGCCCGTGCAAAGATCTGCCACCATATGGATTGGCTGGGGATCCGCATCGATACCGACAAGAACAAGCACATCCAGGGCGATGTCTGTGAGATCACTGCCTGGGGCGCAAAGGTCCGCACGCTGGTCATTGCTACCGATGAAGAGCTGATGATCGCCCGCGACACCAAGGAAGTTGTCGAGAAGTAAGCCGTTCGTATTTTACGCGGTTTTTACAATGCAATAAAAAAGGGGAACGCGCTTCTGGATGGGGCGCGTTCCCTTTTGCTGTTTTCCGGGGCGCAAACCCTGTCTAATTGGGCCGAATGCACAAAAATGAAGCCGAAGGTTTGTTTTTTGGTTGACAAATCAAAAAAAGAACGGTACAATAGAGAAGTCCTCAACCAGAGGATGTTCTATCATTCAAGCCCCTGGTAGCTTACGATCAGCGCGATGGTCCCTAAAAACCAAAGGTATGGTTACAATCCTTCCGCGGGCAAGAACTAAACAAAGAGGAGATACTACTATGTTCGAAGACAAGACTTTAGTTTGCAAAGACTGCGGCAAGGAGTTTGTTTGGACTGCTGGTGAGCAGGAGTTCTACGCATCTCGCGGCTTTGAGAACCAGCCCCAGCGCTGCAAGCCCTGCCGTGACGCTCGCAAGAACGGCGGCGCACGCAGCAACAGCGGTGAGCGCCAGATGTTCGATGCTGTCTGCGCAGCTTGCGGCAAGGCTTGCAAGGTTCCCTTCCAGCCCCGTGAGGACCGTCCGGTCTACTGCTCCGACTGCTTCGCTCGTATGAAGCAGAACTAAGCGCTGATTTTAAAATCTGAAGCTTGGCCCCCGCTGTCGCAAGATGGCGGGGGCTTTTTGTGTGGAAGTTGCTCACCCTCTCAGTCAAAGCCGAAGCAATGACGGAGAGGGCGAGGTCGCTAAAAATTGTGTCAACTACTTGCAAAAATACCTAGTAATAGGGTATAGTATATACGAATGGTCTGTTTGACCACGAAAACACCCACAACAGAAAGGAATCTCATCATGTTTGATATTTTTAATATGCTCAAGAAGAACGAGGAGAACAAGACGATGCAGGTGACCCGCGAGACCATCATTGGCGATATTCTGGATATGGATCAGACCACCGCTCCCTATTTTATGGAGATCGGTATGCACTGCCTGGGCTGCCCCGCTTCCCGCGGCGAGACCATTGCCGAGGCCTGTGAGGTCCACGGTGTGGACTGCGACGAGCTGCTGGAGAAGCTGAACGCCCATCTGGCTTCCAAGAAGGCCTGAGTGCTCCCCACACTGGATGCGCGTCTGACCGCCGCCGCCGAGCTGGTGCTGCCGGGCAAGCCGGTGGCCGACATTGGCTGTGACCACGGCAAGCTGACAGCGGTGCTGGCGGCCTCGGGGAAATACCCCCGGGTCATCGGGGCCGATCTGCGCCCCGGCCCGCTGGCAAAGGCAGAACAGACGCTGGAACATGCAGGATGCAAAGACCGCGTTGAGCTTCGGCTCGGCGACGGTCTTTCTGTGTTGTCTGCGGGCGAGGTGGGAACCATTGTACTGGCGGGCGTTTCGGCACAGACCACCTGGGAGATCATCGAACAGGCCCCGTGGGTGTCGCAGGTCGGCGGGCCCCGGCTGGTGATGGTGCCGGCCACCCGCCACAGCGAGCTGCGCCGCTGGCTGTGGGAACACGGCTTTGCGCTGGCGGCAGACCGCCCCGTGCAGGCGGCGGGCCGCTGGTACGCCGTGATGGCTGCCGAGTACACCGGCGAGGTGCACACCCCCACCTTTACCGAGTGCCTGTTCGGCAGAACAGCCGAATGGCCCGAGGGTGCAGGATATGCCGCCTGGCAGAAGGCCAAGCTTCCCCGTTTCCGGCTGGGCGTGCCGGATGGAACGGAGCTGGCAGAGGAGATCGATAAATTGTTAGATGGCTCGCCCTCTCAGACTCGCTGACGCTCGCCAGCTCCCCAAAGGGGGGAGCCCTTGGCAAAACCGGAAACTTTGTGGGGATTGTCAAAACCTCGCCCTTCGGGAGAGGTGGCATTGCGCAGCAATGACGGAGAGGGTGAGGCTGCTGAAATTGGAGGTACAGCTTTATGGCTACAACCAATGATATTTACGCTGAGATGCAGCGCTATGCGCCGCTGGAACTGACAGAGAGCTGGGATAACCCCGGCCTGCTGGTGGACTGCGCCCGTGAGGTGTCCCGGGTGCTGGTAACGCTGGACATCACCCCCGAGGTGGTGGAGGAAGCTGCGGCCGGGGGCTGCGAGCTTATCGTGTCCCACCACCCGGTCATCTTCAGCCCGCTGAAAAAGCTGACCCCCCGAGATGTATCGTTCCAGCTGGTGCAAAAGGGCATCTCTGCCATCTGTATGCACACCAATCTGGATGCCGCCGAGGGCGGCGTGAACGAGGTGCTGGCGGGCATCTTCGGGATGCAGGACTGGGAAGTGTTTGCCGATGGCTGCGGCCGGGTGGGCGAGGTTGAGCCCATCACGGTGCCGGAGCTGGCCCGCAAGGCGCAGGCTGTGCTGGGCGGGCGGTGCAACCGGCCCCGGAGCGGCCCCGCAGTGCAGGTCAAGTTTGCGGATAGCGGCAAGACCGTAAGGCGGCTGGCGGTCATCAGCGGCGCGGGCGGAAGCATGTTCGAGGATGCCCTTGCCGTGGGGGCGGACTGTCTGCTGACCGGCGAGGCCAACCACCACGCGGCCATAGATGCCGTGCGTCTGGGGCTGTCGCTGGTGGCGGCGGGGCACTACGCCACCGAGTTCCCGGTGTGTGCCGCCATCGCTGACCGTTTGCGCGCTGCGTTCCCGGAGCTGGAGGTGCGGGTGAGCGGAGAGAACAGAGATCCGTTTACTTATATATAAAGGAGACGGATTAAACCTCTCAGGCGCTTTGCGCCAGCATACGGGTTGCGGCTCCCAGCATCCACTTCGTGCAAAGGATTGCACTCGTGTCCTGCTGGCCGCGGTCCCAACAACTCCTCCCTTCATCCGCCACTGGCGGCGGTCGTCGTCGTTGCCTAGTAGGGGAGCCCTTGGCAAAACCGGAGCGTTTTGCGTAAACGAATAAGAGATTCTATCAGAGAAACAGGTGATTATAAGATGGCACTTGATGCCGCGACGCTGGCGCTGACGGCTGGGGAGCTGAAACAGACCCTGACCGATGCGAAGATCGCAAAAATATTTGAACCCACCCGCGATGAACTGGTGCTGACCCTGCGCACCCGCACCGAGACCTATGCACTGCTGCTCTCGGCACGCAGCGGCTCGGCCCGGGTCTGCCTGACCGAGGAGAGCTTCGAGAACCCCGAGACACCGCCCTCCTTCTGTATGCTGATGCGCAAGCATCTGACCGGCGGCAGGCTGCTGGATGTGCAGATGGAGCCGGGTGACCGCATCGTGTACTTTACCTTCCAGTGCACCAACGAGATGGGTGACCTGGTGCAGAATATCCTCTGCGCCGAGCTGATGGGCCGCTACTCCAATCTGGTGCTGGTGCAGAACGGCAAGATCATCGATGCCCTCAAGCGGGTGGATTTTGAGGACAGCGATGTCCGGCAGCTGCTGCCGGGCCTGCCCTATACCATTCCGCCCAAACCGGCCCGCCCCGACTTTTTGCAGGTGAGCGCCGCGTCTATCGTGGCGGCAGCCTGTGAGCGGGATCTGCCTGTGGCCGATGCCCTGAACAAGACCGTGGCCGGTGTCGGCCCGGTGGTCTGCCGGGAAGCCGCCTGGCGCGCCTTCGACGGGGAACACCTGCTGGCCAACGAGCTGGACGATGCGCAGAAGCGGAAGCTGATGGCCGCCATCGACGAGCTGAAGGAGCTCCATCACAACGGCGGCTGTCCCTGCAGCGTGACAGCCCCGGACGGCAAGCCGGTGGAGTTCACCTTCTTCCGGCCCCTGCAGTACGGCGATACCTATATTATAAAAGAGTGGCCGTCCTTCAACGCCCTGCTCGAGGGCTACTATGCCGAGAAGGACCGCGCCGAGCGCCTGCGCACCAAGAGCAAGGAACTGCACAAGGCCGTGCACAACATGTACGAGCGTGCGGTCCGCAAACAGGCAGCACGGCAGGAGGAGCTGGCCGCCAGCGGCAAGAGCGAGAAGCTGCGGCTCTACGGGGAGCTGCTTTCGGCCAACCTCTACATGGCCCAGAAGGGAATGAAGAGCATCACCGTGCCCAACTGGTACGATGAGGGCAAGGAAGTGACCATCCCGCTGGACCTGCGGTTCAGCCCCAGCCAGAACGCCCAGAACTTCTTCAAGAACTACAAGAAGAAGCAGACCGCCGCCCGGATGCTGGTAGACCTGCTGGCAGAGGGGGAAAAGGAGATCGCCTATCTGGAAACGGTGCTCTACGAAGTGGAGACCGCCGCCGGTGAGGCGGCACTGAACGAGATCCGGGCCGAGCTCAAGAGTCAGGGCTACCTGAAATACTACAAGCAGCGGGATAAGCGCCAGAAGCCTGCGGACTTCCTCCGCTTTACCTCCAGCGACGGCTTTGAAATTCTGGTGGGCCGGAACAACGCCCAGAACGATAAGCTCACCCTCCACACCGCCCGGGGCAAGGACCTCTGGTTCCATGTCCAGAAGGCTCCCGGCAGCCATGTGGTCGTGATGAGCCGGGGCGAAGATATCCCGGACACCACCCGGCAGGAGGCCGCCGAGCTGGCCGTGATCTATTCCAGCGCCTACAAGGCCGGGACCGGTGCCAAGGTGGCCGTGGACACCACCGAGGTGAAGAATATCTGGAAAGCCAACGGCGCAAAGCCCGGCATGGTTCTGTATGAGGTGTACACCACCGTCTACATCACTCCCCGGGATGGGCTGGAAGAACAGCTGAAACAGAAAAAGTAAAGAATGACCCTCTCCGTCAAAGCCTGCGGGCCCTGACGGAGAGGGTCTTTTTGTATAAAGCGCCCCATTCCGGTGCATCCTGAGAGGCAGGGGAGTTTTCCACGCAAAAACGTGGAACGCGGTATGCAAAATGCACAAAAATGCGCCAAAAGACCGTGCGGA